>Ga0181533_1000612_pt1 | contig 48070 bp, 36 predicted proteins | sample PEATcosm2014_Bin_45_FD_119772 | JGI IMG/M metagenome (GOLD analysis project Ga0181533, IMG submission 119772) | Peatland microbial communities from MTU Mesocosm Facility, Houghton, MI, USA - PEATcosm2014_Bin11_60_metaG | ecosystem: Environmental > Terrestrial > Soil > Wetlands > Peat | place... | reverse complement strand
GATTGCGCATTGTCGGTAACCGGCCCGTAGGAATCCACGGCAATCGTGACCGGGCCCATGCCCAGAAAGCCGAACGCGACGAGACCAAACGCGAACACAGCAGGCGCCAGCATCAGGGCCGCCATGGAAGTGCCGGTCGAAAAGAAATAGCCCAAGCTCATGAGGGCGACCATGCTGAGACCGAGCCAGTAGGCCGAGAAATTGCCGGCCACGAATCCCGACAGGATGCCCAGCGACGCTCCGCCTTCCTGCGCTGATTTAACGACTTCCTGCACATGCGCCGACTTGGTTGAAGTGAAGACCTTGACGAGCTCAGGTATGACCGCACCCGCCAGGGTTCCGCACGAAATGATGGAAGCCAGCTTCCACCACAGCGATCCGTCGCCGAGATCGGGGATCATGAGCCAGGAGACGAAGAACGTGAGGCCGATGGAGATGATGGAGGTGAGCCAAACCAGAGAGGTTAATGGCGTCTCAAAGTCCATTTCGTCGGCGTTGCCGTATTTGGCTTTGGCGATGGCGCTGTTCAGGAAGTACGCGCCGGAGCTCGATACCAGCATGGCCACGCGCATCACGAAGATCCACACCAGCAGTTGCACCTGCGTGGTGGCACTGGGGACTGCCAGCAGAATGAAGGTGATCAAGGCCACGCCGGTGACGCCGTAGGTTTCAAAGCCGTCGGCGCTGGGGCCGACCGAGTCGCCCGCGTTGTCGCCCGTGCAGTCTGCAATGACGCCTGGGTTGCGCGCATCGTCTTCCTTGATCTTGAAGACGATCTTCATCAGGTCGGAACCGATGTCGGCGATCTTGGTGAAGATGCCGCCGGCAATACGCAGGGCCGCGGCGCCCAGGCTTTCGCCAATCGCGAAGCCAATGAAACAGGGGCCCGCATAAGTGGCTGGGACGAATAAGAGGATACACAGCATGATCAACAGCTCGACCGAGATCAGCGCCATGCCGATGCTCATGCCGGCCTTCAACGGAATCGCAAAGCACGGAAACGGTTTGCCGCGCAATCCTGCAAATGCCGTCCGCGAGTTCGCAAAGGTGTTCACCCGAATTCCGAACCACGCCACCCCGTAGCTGCCCAGGATGCCGACCAGCGAGAACGCCAGAATGATCGGTAGCGTAACCGCGACATTTCCTACCGGCGCCAGAACACCGAAGTAAAGCGAGATGATGACCGCGATGAAAACCCAGAGCAGAAGAATGAACTTGCCCTGCGTCACGAGATAGGTTTTGCAGGTCTCATAGATCAGCTCGGACATTTCGCGCATGGTGCGATGCACCGGCAGGTTCTTCAACTGCACGTAGATCGTGAGCCCGAACAACAGGCCGCCGACGCAGAACAGCAATCCCCACGTCAGCAGGGCATGTCCGTTCAAGCCGAAGAAGTGCGCGAAACTCACGCTCGACAAGTCCGGCAGCGTCAGATTGGCTTCGCCTCCGCCCGCTGGTTCCGCGTGCGCGCTGGCGAATGCGGGAAGCAGCAGACCCAGAAGGGCCGCCACGATACGGTATTGCCGCTTCAGGAAGACTCCGATGCCTTGCTTCATAGCTGAAAAGCTCCTCAATAACGCGGCCGCGAGCAGCCCGAGCATACTCGCGCCGAGAAAGAAATACACACAAACCTGTACCGTCACATACCCTCCATACTCAATGTTTTAAAGCCGCTAGAACCACGGTCCCGGATCGACCTGACGAACAGCCCCGGGGCATTGCCACGGGAAGGCTATCATCCGGATACACGGCTGTCGAGTGACTGCTGTCACGGGAAGAACAGGGACCAAGGGACCAAGGGGAAAAGGGAACAAGAGACCAAAATGGGAGGGAGCAGGGGAGCGCCGCCGAAACTCAAACCACTTCGAAATGAGGCAAGCGGGAACTGCTATCGAACGTCAAGATCGAGGAGCAACCGGCCCAACTTCCGAGCGCACAGATCAATGCGTCCGCGAACGTTCCTTCGCCGGCTTTCAGAGCGAGCATCGCCTCATAGACCTGTTGCTCGTTCTGCACTTCGAGGCTGTCACATGAGAGGATTCGCTCCACCGCAATGGCAATCTCCTGGCCTGTCGCCTTATACCTGGAGCGCAGCACCCAGGCGACCTCGGCGATAGTTACCAGACTGACAAACCCTGGGGCCTCCGAGGATAACCTCTGATCGACGATCTCGTTGGCGCGGGGCGACTGAACCGGATCGTCCTGGGTCAGATAGCGGATGAGAATGCTGGTGTCAAGGCCCTTCATCGGCCAAATTCCTCGGTGGCGGCGTCTTCGGCTACCACTCCCATCTCCTCTGCGGGCACCGGCCGATCAACCCTGCCGGAGAACATGCCTTTAAGGCAGGAGACGGGCAGTTTGGGCAGGAGCACGACGGTGCCATCGGGATGAAGAAAGATCTTGACCCGGTCCCCGGCCCGGACTTTGAGGTGTTCCCGCGCGGCCTTGGGAATCGTCATCTGACCTTTACTGGTAAGAGCTGAGTCCATATTCCACCATTTTTGTCCCTGGATCAGTAAAAGTATTACATAATACCAACGGTTCGGCAATGGTAATACAAGCAAAGGCTTGCTCCCTCGCTCCCTCGATCCCTGATTTACTCGGTAGGAACATCGATCTTGTCGCCCGGCAGCGCAATCTTCAGGTTTTGCTCGCCGGGATTGCGCACCACGCCGTTGGGCAGCGGATGCAGCTTGAACAGCACCAATAGGTTGCGGTCCGGGTCGTCGAAGGCGGGGAAGCTGGCCACCTGCTCAAGCGAATAGATGCTGTGCAGGTCTTCGAGCGTGCCGGAATCGAGGTCGTTCCAACTCGCGTACCAACCCGGCTGATAAGCAGCGAGTTTGGGCGCGAGATCCTCCGTACCGAAGTCGTCGCACAAGCTGGGCACCTGGGTGAGCAGCGTGGTTTCATCGCCGCTGATCGAATCCAGCAGCCGCTTGCCATTCGGGTGCGTATCTATATATAGCGCCATTTGCGTGGCGGCATCGACCCATGTGTATTCGGGGTGGGTGGCGTAGCGGATGGTCTGCGCTCCATGGACGCCTGCCGCGGCGGTGGCCGCAAGCACGACGGCCCAGCCGAATCCGCGCGCCCAGATCGATTGGCCTGGCGGGTTTGGCTGGCCTGACTGATCCAGCAGCGCCTCGACTCCCAGCACCACCACGAAGAAGCAGAAAAACGCCGGTACGGCGAAGTAGCGCGGCTGGGGATGGTTCTGCAGCGTCATAAACAGCACATATCCCGCGACGGCCCACAAGGACGCGCCAAACAACGGATCCCGCCACAGTTTTCGCCCCCACGCGCTGCGCCAGGCAGTGGCCGCGGCCAACACCACCGCGCCTGCCAGAAGAATCAAACTGTGATCGATCCACAGGAGGCCGTGAAACGACCACCAGAACGATACCAGCGGCCAATAAAACTCCTTTGGCTTTTCGTAGGCGTTCACAAAAAAGTAGTATTTGTAGTCGCCGAGCAGGCCAAGAGTGGCGATCAGCGCCATCCAGGCGCCGTACGCGGCGCAGGCCACGCCCGTCATCACCAGCGCGCAGCGCAGTGCCGGCTTGCGCTGCTCCCACAACGGCACCACCATCGCCCAAAGCAGCGCCGGGAACAGGAAAAGTCCCGTCGTCTTGGTCAAAACGATGAGCGCAAACAGCAGGCCGATGCCAATCGACCCGAGCACCGGGCGCCGGCCTTGCGGCAGCCGCACGGCCAGAATCAGCGCTGCGAGAGTGAACGTAATCTGCAGCGGCTCCAGAATCGCCAGCCGGCTGAAGCAATAGAGAAACGGGCTGGTCGCCACCAGCGTGATGCCGAGGAGCGCGATCCAGCGCGGAACTCCGCTCCCCACCCCACGGCTCCGCAGCAACAGATAGCTCAATACAAGGTTCAGAAACAAGCAGGCAACCGCCAACCCGCGCGCGGCCTCAACTGTCACGCCGGTGAAGAAAAACAGCAGCCATTCCAGAAACGGCCACACCGGAACCGCGACAGCAGGGTTAAAATCTCCCGCCACGTACCAGTTGCCAAACAGGTGTGCGCGGATGGCCGCATTCCCGTACCAACCCTCATCGGTGAACTTGGCCCAGTCGCAAAGCCACGGCGAGCCATTGGGGAAATCGGCGCGCAAATGCCACGCGTGCAAGAGCGCAAAGCCAACGATGACCGCCAGCCACACCGCGTAGCCCCAGCGCCGCAGTGTCTTCGCTCGATTCTTCACGGTCTCCCTTTGCGACATACGCTCTTTGGGTCCCCACCTGTTCCTGCGGCGTCTTTCAAAAATGGCCCGGCGGACTTGGCCGCAATGCCTCAGGGGTTAAAACCCCTTGTTTTATAGCCTCTTTCGGCCCGCGACCCACCCACTGGGTGGGTTCCCCGGTCGTGCCCTTGTTACAAAACTGAATTTTGAAACACGCTCTGAGTCCCACCGCAAGTCAGGAGGTCGCCGGCCCGTTTCCACAACATCAGAGAAACGTAAGCTGCGCAAAAGATCGCCGCGGCGGGGATGCCCTTGAGTATATCGTTCGTGGACTGCGAGCCGTACCTGGCGCGGCCCCTTTCGGCACTGCTCCCACCTTCTCCATTCCGTCTCTAACTTCTTGCTTTTACACCGGGATCAATGGCCCACGGTTCATGTTTTCCCCCGCATCGCCGATGAACCGTGTGTCGGATCAGAACAGAAACTGGCTCAGAGGCGAGGCACGTTGAGATCCATGCAAAGCTCGGCTCAGTTCCAAACGCAGCCCTCCGTCTCCGGCCTCACGCTCGTGGAGTTGGACTCGTCGGCGGCAGCTTTCCACGTGGTCGGCGTCAGCGCGGTATGGCGCAAGCTGCTCATGCAAGCGGAGATGGCGGCGCCGCATCTGCAGGTTGCGGCCATCGAGGGTGAGCACGGAAGCGGCAAGTATACCCTTGCGCGCTATCTGTTCAGCCGTTCGCCGCTCGCCGCCACCAGCTTCCAGCGCCGCGACGCTCGCGAGTGGCTGGCCACCGACGCCGATCCTGCGACTCTAGCCGGCTTCACCTATCTCGATCGCGTGGACCTGCTCGCCCCTCCCGGACAGGGGCTGCTCCTCGGTGTTCTCAAAACCCTTCAGGATCGCCCGCCCGGCCGCGCCATCCTGCTCGCCTCTTCGCAAACTCCTTTGCGGCAAATGGCCGGCCAGGGACTTCTGCTTCCCGATCTCGCGTTTCGCCTCACCGCCATCCGCTTCGCCATTCCGCCGCTGCGCCAGCGCCGCGAAGACATCGCTCCGCTCACCCAGTTCCTCCTCGACGAACTCTGCACCCGCTACCAGCAACGCCCCGTCGTGCTCGGGCCCGGCACCCTCGCCCGCCTTCTGCAGCACACGTGGCCTGGCAACGTGCGTGAGCTCCTCAGCATCCTTGAGAATGCCCTGCTCGAAGCCGATAACGGCGTCATCCGCCCCCTCGACCTCGCTTTGCCTGATGGCCCGCAGGCTTTCCCCCAACCTTTTTTCGACCTGCAATCCGCCGCGCACTCTCCGCTGAGCCCTAACATGGGGCCCGGAGCAGGCTTTGAAGCGAGCTTCGACCCCCAGGCCGCCGTCCATGCCGCCAACCTGTCCCTGGACGCCGTCATCCGCCGCCACGTGCAGTACGTGCTCGACCTCAATCGCGGCAATAAGCTGCGCACCGCCCGCCAGCTCCAGATCTCGCGGTCGACGCTTTATCGCATCCTCGCCAACCAGAACTTCCTGGCGGGATGAGCGCGGCAAGCCGGCGCTAGAACTTGAGCGCACGTGTACCTGCCGGCCTTCGCTTGCTCTTTCCCATCGTCACTTGTTCTGGATTGTCGTTCTCGCCTGCGCTCGATCGCATCACAGCCCTTGCGCAGCAGACGCGCGGGAGGGAGCGGCAGTTTTGTGGCGCTTGGTCCCCGCGGCTCCGCTTTTGGCTTGGGAGGCAGGGTGCGGCGTGCGCGGCGGTGCGTAGCTCTTGTACACGGTGATGTGGAAGCAGGCCTGCCGAAACTCTTCTTCCACGTCGATCTTGCCCGCAGCTTCGAGCGCCAGCAGGCGCCGGCGCATCCAGGCGATCTCGTCACGGCTCAGGCCGTCTTTCGCAATGTCAATGGTCGCGCCGGTCAGGTGCGGGCTCACAATGTCGCCTTCTGCCGGGGCTGCGTTGCCATTCGTCTCCATCAACCGCTTCTGGTACTCCATGGTGCGCACCGCGGAGCTCACCTCGAGCGGCCGGTGGAATGCCGCGTCGTGCGCCCGCGCCAGGTCGGCCAGGAAGAGCGCTGTCCATGGCCGGCAATAGCGGTGGGTGGGCGATAGTTCGGCATTCACCGTGAGCGCGCTCGATGCCGGGATGGGCACGAGCAGCTTATGCGCGATGCGATCCACCAGGTCGGATTCGTCCTCAATCCGCTCCAATCCATCGGCGTCCAGGCGAGTGTTCTGCCGCTGCAAAGATTCGTGGGACCCGCGCAGTGGCGCCGGCATGGCGGCGAGCGGAACCCGCAGCGACGCTTCTTCAGTCTTGGCGTCCGGGGTCGCGGCGTCCCGAGTGGCAGGCGCAGACGGCGCGATCCGATTGGTCCCCGCTCCCGCGTCTTCGCTCCTCGCCGGCGAACTTCCATCTGCCGTCAGCGAACTTTTGCGCAGCGCTTCGCGTTCGGCAAAATCCATCTCTTCGTTGGTCGTGCCGCCGTCGTTCCGTGTCTGCGCGGGCGCTGGCGTTGCCGCGCGTGGTCGGTTCCGCGCTGATGCATCCGGCCGCTCCATCTCCTCTGCTACTGCGGGTTCTTCTGCTGCCGCGGGTGGAAACAGGAAAGCGGAGGAAGCTGATGAGACGTCCATCGCCGGGGCAGCGCGCCTTTCCTTCTGTGAAGTGATATGGAGCGCGCGTTCGCTCTCCGGGCGGGCGGCGGCACGCGAACGCTCTTCGTGCAGCGCGACATTGCGCCGCGCAGCCCGTTTCTGCGCAAGCTTGCGCCGGATGGCGAGTCCCGCCGTGCGTCCTGTCTCGTGAGGCGTGGGCTTCCGCGTCGTGTTGATCTTACGTTGAGTGTGGGCGTGCGCAAGCGCGGCGTGACGGCTGCCATTTGCAGGCGCCGCATGGCGTGTTGCCTGGGCCCCAGTCGCGGCGGTGGTCTTCCGGTGCACCTTCGCCGGCGCGGAAGCAGGCGCGGCATGAGCGCCGCCTGCAGTCAGGGCCACGAGCAATAGGGCGAGGATTGCCGTCCGGCACATGAGGGAGAGTGCGGACAATCGAGAGCTTCTCCAGTGTACGTCGATCCGCATGCGCCACAGAGTGCCTTGGCGGATGCGGATTGGTCTGATAATGAGACCCTTTCCGATGCGCTTAGTTGCTATGCGGGCAGCGGAATCGGTCTATATCCCCGGCGCCGGCGGGGCCAGCCCGTCCATTGGGGCGACGGGTTTGGCAGGCGGCGTCAGGACAAAGCCCTTGCGGACGAGCGCAAAGCCCTCCTGCGGCAATTCCGCCTGAAGAAGTTGATTCTCCGGACCGGAAAAGAGATCGGTATTGGCTCCGGCGATGGTGGCGACAAGGTGATGCACGGTGATGGGCTTGCCGTCGAGGGTTCCCTGCTGATCGGCGTAGGTGGCCAACTGCACTGGCTCAATGGAGCCGGCATTCTTCGGCAGAATCGCCCACAGGCCGCGGTTGTTTTGCTCGACCGCAAGCGCCAGAAGCGTTTCCAGCGCGCCGGGATCGAAATCGGCCAGGAACACCGCGCCCGAATGCGCTTCCAGCCGCGTGGTGGAGCTCTTTCCGCTTGCCGAGATGTTCAGCAGCAACTGAGCCGCGTCGGGAGCCGCTACTACGTTCACCGCCTCGCCGTTCACGATCGCGCTCAGCTGCACATGCTCAAGCTGGTTGGCAGACGAAAGCTGCTCCGTCTTCGAGAGCGCGTAGTCGAGGCCCTGCATGGCCACATTAACCAACGAGGTCGAGTCATAGCCCCCCTTGGTAGCCGTAAATTGAAAACTGGCCGTACCCACCGTGTGCCCGTGCTGCGCAATCTCAAAACTCCCGGACTCCGGCCCCGACGGCGAACTCTCGCCGCCATGAATGGAGGGTTGAGACCTCACAGCTGGCGACCACGCCGCCAACACTAAGGCAAGAAATCCCGCACCTGGAGAAAAACGTAATGAAATCACCTGGAATCTCTGCTCCCTGATCACATTAGACACCGATCCAGTCAAAGGGTTACTTCAGCCAGGAACCCGGCCCCGGTGAGAAATGGGATGTTGTACCCGCGATCTGAGGTCATGCATTCGTTTTCATAACCGGGAGCTGCGAGTTTTGCCGCTTGATTCCGGCTTGCGGACCGCTCTGCCTCCCTACAGGCGGACCCCTGCGGAAGATCCCATGCTTTTTTCTCAAAGAATTCTTTACTTTACGGGCGGTGAGATGCTAATTTCCTTAGCATCCCCCGGCCCAGCAACACAGGAGGCTCTATGAACTGTCCCCGTTGTGGAACGGCATGTCTGCCGGAAAACAAATTCTGCAAGAGTTGCGGAGCACCCATAGGCGCCGCGAGCAGTGCACAAGCAGCAGCGCCCGCCGCCCCAGGGGCCGCGCCAGCCGCTGCGCCACAACCGGCAGCCGCGGCCGCTTATCCGGGCGCGCACCAAAGCCCGTATCAGCAGGGTGCGCCGGCCGCGCCCCCCGGCATGGTGCCGGTGGTCTACCAGGCCTACCCCGGCGGTCCCCAGCAGGTGTACTACGTGCCCGCGCACGGCGCACAGGCGGGAGCGGCAGGCGGATTCATGGCGGGCATCCGGGAGAAGATCCGGAACCTGGCCTCGACCGACAAGCTGGAGGGATTCAGCTTGAAGGAGCTTTTCAAAGAGACGTTCATGAAACGCGGCGCGGATGCGGTGGAAGACTACCTCGCCGTCGGCTCGCCGCGGACCACGCCGCCCCTCGAGATGGTGGACACGAACTGGCCAAAGCCCTGGATGTTCTTTCGCGTGCTGGTGGGTTTACTCATTGCCTATGCGGCGATTTACGCGCTCTTCCTCTACACCCTGAATGAAAAGCCGATGATCGCGATCATGGTGCTGGCAACGTTTGCGGTGCCGTTGGCGACCCTGATGCTCATCTGGGAGTTGAACACGCCGCGCAACGTTTCCATTGCCGAGGTGATCAACGTGTTTGTGGTCGGCGGCGGAATCTCGGTGGTGATCATTACGCTGTGGTATTTGATTCCCATTTTCGGCAACATGCCGGGCATTGTGGAGGAGACCTCGAAGCTGCTGGCCGTGATTATCGTGACCTACCGCGTGCGCGGCTCGCGGTTCCCGTACCAACTGAACGGAATTCTGTTTGGGGCGACGGTGGGCGCAGCTTTTGCGTGCTCTGAGACGCTGGGCTACGGGCTGGACCAGTTTGCTCCGGGTTTGATCTCCTTCGTTCAGGGCGGTGGGTTGGCCACACTTCCCGCGGGATCGCCCCTGGCGAGTGCCATGATGCCGGCGATGAAAGACACGATCAGTGCGCTGAACATGCGCGGGCTCCTGTCGCCGTTTGGACACATCGTATGGACGGCCATCGCGGCGGGTGCGTTCTGGCGGGTAAAAGGGGACAGAACCGCGAACCTAAGCATGCTGCTGGACGGGCGTTTCCTGCGCGCGTTTTGCATTCCTGTGGCGATGCACACGATTTGGGATGCAGGTATTCTTTTCCCAACCATCCCCACGCTTGTGATGTACGGCCTCTGGGCCGCTACCGGACTGACCTCGTATTATGTGCTCTTCGGTATGGTCCAGCAGGGGCTACACCAGGTGAGGGACATGCAGAAGGTGCAACTGGAGCACACATTGGTCCACGTGGAAGAGACGCTCGGGCTCGGAGCGAGGGTCCCGGCGGTAGTGCAGCAGCAGGCGCCGGCGGGCATGTGAGCGGTACCTGGCCGGACCTTTACTGCACCCAGACGAAATCTGTTTAAGGAGAGGAAAACGCTATGGCATTCTGCAGCAGTTGTGGTGCTCAGTTGGAAGGGGATTCGCGCTTCTGCGTGAAATGCGGAGCTGACCAGACGGCGAAGGCGGAAGGCGCGCCGGCTGCTGCGCCAGCCGCGGCGCCGATTCCGGTTGGGGCTCAGCCTCCTGCGCCCTTTGGAGCTTATCCGCCGGCCGCGCCTCCTCACATGCCCTTTGTGGCGCCGGGGCAGGTTCCGATGTCGGTGGCGATGCCGCCGCCCGCTCCAGCCAAGAAGAGCGGGGTGGCTTGGTTAGTGGCCCTCGTCGCTGTGGCGGGAGGGTACTACTACTACACGCACTACATGACGCCCCAGACACAGCCGGGTCAGGCGCCAACCACGCAGACGCAGCCGGGGAATCCAGGACAGCAGCCGGGTAATCCCGGGCAGCAGCCAGCAGGAAATCCAGGGCAGCAGCCAGCAGGATATCCAGGGCAGCAGCCGGGTAATCCAGGGCAGCAGCCGGGAGGATATCCGGGGCAACAGCCGGGTGGGCAAGGAACTCAGAATCAAGCTATCATCGCGGCACAGAGATTCACCGGCAACTACAATGTCGTGAACGGCTTAATCCAAGTCACACAGGGACAATGGACGAACGGATCAACCATCGCCCTTGCGGCGGTAAGGCTGCAGTGCGTGCAGCTCACTGCCACCGGCCAGGGCCTTACGCAAAGCAACACCACGCTGACCGGTCCGGCGCAACCGGGTCAAGTCATCGTTTTCCCGGCATTCCAGATAGGAGCCGTGGCACCGGGCGCAACCAGGGTGAATTGCCAAATCACGGCGGTGGAAACGACAAACTAAGGATGAGGCAGCTGTAGCGCCGGTCTCCGGACCGGCTGTAGCGGGGGTCTCCAGACCCCCGCAGGGTAGGCCGGTAGTTGAAAATGGACCGTCTTACCTGCCGTCGAGACGTCTGTGAGAAATCAAGTACGCGGCGAAACCGCGACGAGCTGAAAGCTAGAAGCTAGCAGCTAGAAGCTGTCTTTCTGAGCAAGTCCCGGCGTGCCGGGACGAGTCGAAGGACCTGCGGTTGCTTTTGCATTTGCTTCTCGTACGATCCGAGCCGAACGAGGACCCGCGTTTCTACTCCCTGTTCCCTACTCCCTGTCTTCTTGCTCCCTTGTTCTCTTGCTCCCTGCCTTCACGCACCGAAGGAACACGAATGCGTGCCGCCGGCGGGCCCTTCGCAGGCGATAAGCCGACATATCGTTACTTATCGGGTTCTGATGATTCGCCGACCGTCGCTCGCACTTTCGACCACAACTTGGTTCACGCCTGGGTCTGCTGCTTGATTGGGTGTTGCCCATCAGTTCACCGTCAGCGCGACTGAACCCACCGTGGCCGTAACAGAACTCGATGAACCGGTCGATGTGCCAGTGCCGGTCACTGTGACCGTATAGGTACCCGCCGACGTTCCGGCGTTTCCGCCGCCGCCTCCGCCTCCGCCGCTTACGCCGTTTACCTGGCCGCAGCCGACCGCGCTGATTGAAGCAAATACCACCGCCAGTCCCACCATCGCCAGCCAGTTACGCCGACGCCGTGGAATTCCGATCATCAGCAACAGAGCCAGCGCCGTGCCGCCCGCGGAACGCCAGAACAGCTTCTTCATTTGGTTTACGCCGATCGTCGTCGCCGTGGTCGTCACCGTCAGCGTCGAAGTCTGTGCGGTGCTTCCGCTGAGCGTCACTGAAGCCGGGCTAAGGCTGCACGTCGCTGGATCGCTGGCCGCAGCCGGGCTGATAGAGCAACTCAGATTCACCGCTCCTGAGAATCCGTTTATCCCCACCACGCTGATGGTCGATGTGTTCCCCGTCATTGCGCCCGGATCCACCGAGATTGGCCCATCGCTACCGCTGGCCCCGCTCGGCCCGAAGGTCGGTCCTGCCGTCACGCTGAGCGAAACGGTTACCGTGGCGCTTAACGCTCCGGAGGTTCCAGTAACAGTCACCGTTACCGGCCCTCCCAGCGTGGCCGTACTGCTGGCTGAGAGTGTCATCACCTGGGTACCAGCCGCGCTGCCCGCCGCAAAACTCGCAGTCACCCCGCTCGGCAGTCCTGTCGCGCCCAGTGTTACGGCCCCGGAGAACCCTCCCACGTCCGACACCGTGATCGTGAAAGTCCCGGTGCCTTCCTGCGCAACCGACAGGTTCGCCGGCGAGGCGGACAGCCCAAAACTGGGTGTTGGGTTGATGACAATCAGATTCACCGATGCTGTCGCTGTTGTGTAGTCTGCCGTATCGGCCGGAGTCAACGTGACCGAGAGCGTGTCGTTTCCTGCGGCGGGTACAGTTCCCGCCGCCGGGCTGTAAACGAACGTTCCGGCGACTGTTGAACTGGCGTCCAGCTGCGTCGCGCTCAGCGCCGTCCCGTAGTAAATGGCGGTGGGCGCTGGCCAGATGATGACTGGCGTCGCCACGTTTACCTCCACGGGTACAGAACCGGATACCGAGCTGTAATCGGTGGAGTCATTTGGCGTGAAGGTCACACTTTGAAGGAACGAACCGGCTCCGGGTCTGGTGGCCGGATCGGTCCATGCGAATGTCCCGCTCACCGATGCTGAGCCGCCGGTCAGAGTGGAATTGGCCAGTGTCTGTCCATAGCTGATGGCGCTCGCAGCAGGCCACGCGGTAACCGTGGGTGTGACCATATTGACCACGAGCAAGGTGCTATCGGTGACGACGCTGTAGTCGGAAGTATCGGTGGGAGTCAAGGTTACTTGGAGCATATGCTGGCCGGCCCCGAGCACCGTGCCTGCCGCTGGGCTGTAAACGAGCGTTCCGGCGACTGTTGAGCTGGCGTCCAGCTGCGTCGCGCTCAGCGCCGTCCCGTAAGTGATGGCCGCGGGCGTGGCCCACCTGATGGTGGGTGTGGCCTTGTTTACCTCCACCGATACAGTTCCGGAGACCGAGGTGAAGTCGCTGGAGTCGTCGGGTGTGAAAGTCACACTCTCAGGGAACGAGCCGGTGCCGGCCGGCACCGTCCCCGGCGCCGTCCAGGCGAAGGCGCCGGGCACGTCAATCACAGTTCCGTCGAAGGTCCCTGAACCATTACCTCCGCCGCTCAGCGTCGACGAGGCCAGCGACTGACCGTAGCTGATGGCGCTGGCGGTCGGCCAGCTCGATACCGTCGTCGTTGCTTTGCTCACCGTCAGCGTCACGCTGGCCGTGGCCGTGGTGTAGTCGGTCGAGTCAGCAGGAGTGAACGTTGCGGTAAGCGTGTACCGGCCCGCGGTAAGCCCCGCGCCTACGGCGAGCGAATAGGCGAACGAGCCCGGTACGTTGGCAGTCGCATCGAGCTGAGTTGCGCTCAATAAGGTGCCGAAAGGCATAGGTGCGGGTGTGGGCCAGGTGATGGATGGAGATGCCTTGTTGACAGTGATTGTCACCATGCTGGTCGCGGTAGCGTAGCCGGTTGTGTCATTGGGCGTGAAGTTAACGGTGAGAAAATGCGAGCCGGCGGTGAGCACGGTACCCGCGGCCGGCGAATAGGAGAAAGTTCCCGGCACGCTCGCCGTGGCGTCGAGTTGCGCAACGCTCAGGGGTGTGCCGTAGGTGATCGGAGCAGGCGTGTTCCAGGCGACAAGCGGGTTTGCTCCTGTCGCAGCCGTGACGGTGACTGTGCTGGATCCTGTTGCGCTTGTGAAGATCGATGGAGTGATCGTGCTGGGAGTATAGGCGACCGACAAAGTATCGGTCCCGACAGCAAGCGATCCCGCGGGGATGAGGATCGATGCAGCGCCGCCGGAGAGCGCGGAGCTCTGGCTATATGTTCCGCTGGTAAGGACGACGCTGCCCGCCGGTGTGAGTCCGAGCCCGGCGCTCACAGCGACGGAGACCTGCAACGATTGCGCGGTCGTAATGCTGGAAGAGGACGGGGTGACCGTCACGCTGGGGGTGATCGGCTGCGCGGAATAATCGTCGATGAACTTAGCGATATCGAGCGATCCCCAGCCCGTGGCTTCGTCGTAGCCGGTCTGGACCTGGTATCCTTCTTGGGCGCCGGAGTCTCCGTCGGCCGCAGGATTGGTCCAGGGAATGCTGTTGTTGCACTTGCTTGCCGTATTCAAGCTGCACGCGGACACGCCGCTTGAGGCCACTGTCACGTCATGGAATGCCGCGGGGAATCTTGCCGCCGTCAGGTAGATGCCGGGATTGAGATTGCCCTGCGCGGAGCCCGTGCTCTGATCGAGCAGCGCTGCCACGCCGGCCATGGATGGCGCCGAGGCTGAAGTGCCTGAGAAGAATTCTAATGGGAGAAACCCGTTGGATTCTTCACAGTTGCCGCCGCCGGCGGCCCAACAGCCGACGTAGGATTCCCAATAGGAGGCGTGAAAAGACACGTCGGGCGTGTAGCGGCCGGTTCCCGGCGAAGGCACGCCTGTGCCCGTCTGCCAGCTCGGTGTGGGGATGTAGATACTCACCCCGCCTCCGGTCGCTATGGCATCGGGATTCGAACTCGATATGAAGAGTGAATCATTCCATGCTCCCTCGGGAATGTAGCCAAGCGCTGAGAGAAAGCCGGGGCCATTCGTCGCGCTCCAGTATTGCGGGTCATAGGCTATACAGCCGGCGGATGTACAGGGAGTCGGCTCGGGAATTGGGTCGTTGAACTCCGTTCCCCCCACGCAGGTGGCGTAGCTGGAAGAGCAAATGCAGTTGGGGCTGTTGGGCTCGGGGTTTGCCGGAGGCGGCGCAAATGCCTCGTCGCATCCTGCTGCTCCGGAATCGCCGGAGGATACGAAGACCGAAATCCCTTCAGCGGCAGCTTGTTGAAACAGGCTGTCAAAGAACTCTACTGCCGACAACCCGTTATCCAGCTCGCACCCTCCAAAGCTGATGCTCATCACCTGAGCGGGGACTGGGGAAGTGTTTACGAGGTACTGTGCGGCAACACTGATGCCTCCGCTCGCCTCGGATGCCGTTACCAGCAGGATCGCGGCGCCGGGCGCGGTGCTGCCGGCACGCTGCACATCGAGTGTGGCCTCGGCCTGGTCACCGAGATAGTCGTTAACATCGTCGCTGCAGTCATCTTCCTCTTCGCAAGCCGGTGGCGCAGTGTAGGCAGGTCCAGGATCCACCCCGCCGAAGGCAGTGGGAATCACCTCGGTTGGATTGGCAAATGTTGTCAGGGTGGCGATTTTGAAATTCGTGAAGTCGGCCATGTCGGTGCGCGCCTGCTCCACAAGGCCAATGGTGGTTCCCGCACCGGTGAGGCTGGAGGGAAGGTCGTAGATAAGGGCAAAATCCGCTGGCGCGACGAATGCGAAAAGTAAGCCGCCGTCGTCAAAAGTCATCGCCGGGGAGTTCCACAGCTTGTGCTGCGCGAAGTGATTCGGCCGCTCGCCGGGGGTGAAGAGGCCGCGAACGGCCCGGATGACAGGCGCGAGGGCGACCGGAACCGTGGGATCGGACGCGACGGAGATGCGCTGCCTGCCCTTGACGTTGTAGAAATGAAACTCGGTTTGAAAGGCGCGGCCCAAATCTGCGGCGGTGCCGCCGAATCCGATGAAGATGCCACTGGGTGCAACCCAATTTACGCGCAACCGCTGCGACTGAAGCCAACTGGCCACGGTGGCGATGTCTCCCGGCGAGAGACCGAAGCGTTCGCCGATCTCGCCCGGCGTGAGCCAATGGTGGAATTCGGGTGAAGACGGATCCTGCTGATCTTTGAGCAGTTGCTCGAATGCCTGTTCCTGCTCGGGCGAGCGGGCCAGCACGAGTGTCAGATTGTCGAGCTGTCGATCGGCGGGCACAATTCCGGTGTCGTTGGCGGGCACGGCCCAAGCCGGATGGTGATTCGCGAGCTTCTCCAGAGGACCCAGATCGGGTGTGCGGGCGATGCGATCGGCAGCCTGCGCGCAAACCTGGCCGGCGGAGAGAGAAACCATCACGATGAAAGCTGGAATTACAAGGGAAGGCAATTGGCGGTGGTTGAACTTGCCAGCGCGAAACAGGCGGGAAGCAGAGGGAGCGGAACAGGGCCTGAGGATGCGCATAAGTCGAATCCCCTTTGTGCAGGGTTGGCAGGAAATGCGCCACAATTATCGATCTTTCCAGGTGAGAGATCAAGCTTTGGGACGGAGCGGATGCAGGTCCGCTTTTTTACCCGGCGCGCCAGCACGTTGCCGGATGTGCCACGGCCCGCAGATCGAGCAGCAACGCGCATCTTCTTTGCAGTCCAAACGAGTTAGTGTGGAACCGAATGGCGCGCCTCACCACGCATTCAACGGATTAAGCTTGCGCGACGAATGAAGGTAAGTCACGATAAACGCCTACCCCGCGCCCCAATCGCTCATCCCCAAAGTGCGCTCGCCCGGGCGAAGGTCATCACAAGCCGACTCCCAAGGAACAAATAATGTTCCAGCTCATCCTGTCTGGCCAAGGCCAGTTGCACGCTTCACAGGTTCAATCCAAAGCAGGAGTAACTTTCGGATTGGTGACTAAGCATTCAAACAATCCGCCCGGAACGACGACCTGCCGGTTTGTGTGAGAGAATTCCGCGGATCTGTTTGCGCCACTGCCTTACCCGCAAACGTGATGGAGCCTATTGGCGGAACGTTCTATAGTCGGAGAACGCAATCGCGCCGGTGTCGGAGATTGACCACACACGCCACTTCCATTCACCTGCGGCAGTCGAGACCGAGCCTGCCGACCACTGATCCGGCGTCGCATCGTTGTGAGTGGGCATGAAGTACAGCCAATCGTCGTTCTGGTATGCAAACTCCACGATCTGTGTAACAACATTGCCCGATGGACTCGGCTGCCAAGTGAAGTTACCAAATCGCTGACCCGCTTCCCGTACGGGAGCGTGGCCGTTTTCGGGAGAAAGCAATTGTGCCGGGGCTACGCCGCTCTCCTCCACCGCGGGCTCCCGCAAAAGCCTGGAGATGGCCGGGAATTGAAACAGGAAGTCATTGTTCCGCATCGGGTTGGAGCTGGCAGCAAGAAGTCGCCACCCTGCGCCCTGCTTGCGCAGCACCAGAAGGATCGGCATCTGTCCGATCAACGGACCATGCGCAAGCGATCTCGGAGGAGGCTGTTTATCGAAATCTTCGTGTTCAAACGTGGAAACCAGGGATACAAAGGCCAGGCGATCGTTTCCCCAAACGCTACATGTCTTGGTTTCGCGCGCGTTCACTGAATCCCAGCGGACGCCTTCTGTCGTCAGGCGATCCGCATCGTTATAGTTCTTCATCTCAGTAGGCGTGCGCAGGTAGGCATTGGCAATCTCCAGGGCCGCTTTCTGAATTTCGGGAGGCACGGGAGTTTGCGGAACATACAAAACATCGCAGTCGGGCGCCCGCAGCGCGAGGCGCCTGGCAGCTTCAGCGTGCTGCGAGGTGGAGATGAGGTACTGCCAGCCGCCCCGGGGTCCGGCCAAATCCTGCAGAGAGCCGTTTACCTGTATCAGGCTCTTGCGCACGTCTGGATCGGATGCAATTCCAACGCCCGGATTGTATGGCCCCCCTCCATGGATGCTGGCGGCGTTTTCAATGGCGATAATGTCCGGTTCCTGGTGCGCGGCGAAAGCATTTCGGAATTCTTGCGCAAATTCGATTCCGGCAAACGCACGAACCTGAAGCCGAAGACCCATGCTTTCGGCTTTGCGCTCGAGATTAAGAGGAACTTGGCTGTCCGGAGTCTCGTTTGAAGCAGGCGAACCGGCCTTCCAAACAACGAGAGTCTGATTCCTGTCAGGGGAGACGGGGGTTTGTGCGGCCGGTTGGGGTGGCTGCGCGGCGACGGGTGCAGGCCTCACGTCGCGCATGAAGTAATCCGTGCTGTGATAATCTGCTCGATTGCTATTGTCGGTGAAGTGCGTGAAGGCATCGCATCGAAGCTGTTCATCCGTATCCCTCGCCAACGTTAAGGTCGTCTCAGAAAACGAAGTAATTACCTGGGCCATGATCGCCGCTGCGTCACGAGAATCTGCGCCGGCAGCGAAGCTCCTGCCTTGGACGATGCCCCAGTCACAGAGATAAGGATGACATGCACCGAAGGGGTGAATATTCAACCCGTCGATCACAATCTGCGCCAAACCACGCGTACCAGGATTGACGTTGACCCAGGTCCCATTCAACACGGTGTGATGCTCGCTCAGGATGAACAGCGCGCCCTGTTTCAGTTTTTCCGATGAATCGCTGCTTCTAAGAATCTCGTCGATATCGGCCAGGGCGCGCTTTTCGTTGCGCTGCATCAGGGTGGCCAGCGCCAGCAGCTTCAGGTCGTCGCTCTGCTGTGCCTTCGGCTGGACGGGCTGGCCGCTCGCGGCATGAATTTCGATCTCCAGTGCGCCGCACTCCTCGATCCATTTGCTAGCCGGATGATCGCGGCGCAATGCGCCGCAGGTCTCGAGGGCGGCGTTCGACTGACCAAGCTTGTTCTGCGCATAGGCCTTCCAGTAGAGCGCACCATCGGCGTGCTCGCCCGCCTGATTTGCGACCTGAGAAAAGCTTGCGACCGCGTCGGCCCAGCGGCCGTCGTTAATGGCACGCGTTCCCTGCGCATAGGTGTTGCTGTCGGCTGCTTCGGCGGCAATACCAGTGCTTCCAGGATCGATCATGGCGCCGCCCCCGAGCAGATTTTCGCTCTGCAGCGCCTGCGCTGCGTGCGCGAAAGTGAACCACAGCACTGCTGCGAGGACCGAGATGAAAAGAACAGATCGACGTTTCATGCCGCGCCTCCTTTTAGCTGTTGCCGGTCGGGCATCCGGGAGCGTAAAACACGGACTTCAAATAGAAGTCCCTCTGCGTCCATTTCGTCCTGTAGCTTTGAAATCGCGGCGGCGTTCAGCCCGCCAGGTTGGTTGGCCAACTGCGTCAAAAGTTGTTCCAGATGATCCAGAGCCTTGGTCAGATCCGGGTCGCCCGCCTTCTCGGCTTCTTCGCGACACTTGCGGTTTGTAGCCAGCAAGCTTTGCGCTTCGTCGCGCATCGGCGCCAGCATCTCGGTGTCGTCGGCGCTGGCGTGTTTGAGTTGGACCAGCAGACGCTCGGAGCGATCGAGTTGATCGCTTAGAACGACCACGACGATCTTCTGCTGTGCGGGCAGATGCGCGTTGGACGCATTGCTGCGGGGCTGGTAGCGATGCTCCCAAACGCGCCCCGCATAAAATGCCGACACGATGAGAGAGGCGCATGCGACAGCCGCGCTCAGGCTAAGCCAAAATGCCGGGCGCAACCAAAGCCGGCGCTTCACCGCATATGGAACCAGTTGCGGAGAAAGGGTGGACCACAGCCGCTCTGTATAGGCGGTATCGGGTTCCAGAGCAGCAAGGGATGGGAATTCATTGAGATCGGCCTGGAGCGCGCGGCCGGCCTGGGCGCAGTCCGCGCAGGTTTCAAGGTGCTCCGCCACCTGTAGAGCGCCCTCGCCGTAAACGTGGTCGATCAATTCTTCGTGGCTGAGATGATTCATGTTCTCACTCTTAAAAGCGCGAGACGTTTTCGTAGTTTCTGCACCGCGCGATAAATGGCCTGTTTTGCGGCCTCGGGAGCAAGATCGAGCGCTGCTGCAATTTCGTCCGACGAGCAACCCTCCATGTGCCGCAGCGTGAAAGCTGCCCGTTCCAGTGGCGTTAGGCTCGCCATGGCGCCCTCTCTGTACGCTGCAATCTCGCCACTCAACACAAGTTGGTCTGGTCCCGGTGCGTGGTCGGCTACCTGAACAGACACTGCCTCGCCGTCCGAAGCCTCCAATGCCTGCCTTTCGTGCTCGGAGTAGCGGCTGTGTAGCTTGTCGAGTGCGCAACGCACAGCGATCCGGTAAATCCAGGTGCCGAAGTTGGCGCGCGATTGAAAGCTCTCCAACTTGCGATAACCGCGCAGGAAAGCCTCCTGCGTCACGTCGTCTGCGTCGGCTTCGTTGCCCGTAATTCGCCACGCCACGCGAAACACACTTCGCGCATGGGCCCGGACCAGGTCGGCGTAGGCGTCCTTGTCTCCGGAGAGCACTGCCCGGATCGCCGCGTGGTCACTCTGGCTCATGCACTCCATTAGACAGGAGGGTTTCTCGCACAGTTAGGAAAAAATTCCCCGCGCGAGCACTCCGGTGCAATGGAGCGCTTAAAGCGGCGCTTCGGACGTTCCTTGCGTCACGGGAGGGCGATCCCGACTTTGCTTTGGCGATCGGCGGGCTGCAGGATCCAGGCGTCCTGTACGTCGGACGAACCGGGATGACGCCAGCGGTCAAGTTCCGGTCAGGTGACCGCCTAACCGGAAGTAACCCCGGTTTCTTATTAGTCCCCATAACGCCGATCTCGCACCCAACTCGACCCCACCATCCCGCCTCCCAAAACTTTTTCTCCGCCATTTTGCAGATAATTTCCCCCTCCCGGCGCACAATCGTTCTATGAGCTGCCACCAAGGCAAGGCAATCCGTCCGCGCGCCGGGTTCTTCTGCTCCCTGGTGGCTGTTTACTATTCGCTAACTCCCACCCCCCTCCCCCCTACCCCACCCCCCGGTACGAGCTGGAATTCGGGAGCAAGAGGCCGGAAGCCGGCCCCGGCCGCGGTTCCCTGATCACTGACAACTGATCACTGAACACTGGCGGCGAAGCCGCCGCCAAGACGATCTGTGAAACTGTGAAGCCGCTAAATAGCAGCAAAATCAACCACTTAAACGAAAAAATCTCGCAGACTCACAGTTTCTGCGATTCTGTGAGACTGCGACGCACCTTCGCATCGGCTTTTCGGGTAGAGGTTTTGCGGCGGATCACGAATCACGACCCACGAATCACGACCCACGAACAGACAGCTGATAGCTGAGAGCTGACTCGCCGACTAGCTGACTCGCCGACTAGCTGACTCGCCGACTAGCTATTCCGTATCCGGATTGGGCAGGATCACGTCGCGGACGATGGCGTTCATCTCGGCGACGGCGGCGATGAACTGGCGGAGCGTTCTGCGCGTCGACCCGAAGGTGTCGAACTCCGCTGTCGTGAGGCCGTTCTCGTTATAGGCGCGCGCGAAGTCGGGGAACTTCGAGAGCAGCGTTTCAACAATGCGGGGTTCGACCGGCGTCGAGATGCGATCGATGATTTCGATGTCGCTCGCGTTGTAGCGCTTTTGCCAGACGCAGGGCGGCGAGATGACGACGTCGCCGCCGATGAACTCGCTCCAGTGCATGTGATTCCGGAAAGCCGCGGAGAGCAGGCGCAGGCGATAGCCGCGAGCCTGATAAATCTTGTACGCCTTCTTGAAGACGGCAACGCCTGCCCATTCGAGAAAGCCAGGATCGACCGAGAGATTGTGCTTGTCGTGGAGAATTTTGATCCAGTCGTCCAGTCGGCCAACCATGAGCGTGCACACAGGTCCCATCGTCGAAATGTCGAGGCCTTCGGCCTCGCGGCGGCGCAGTCCGCGTTCGACAGCCTCAGCGACGGCGATGGCCTGCGGAAGAGTAAAACTAACTGTCGCATTGATGCTGATGCCGCGATACGTCGCCTCTTCGATGGCGGGAATGCCAGCGTGCGTGGCGGCGATCTTGACGATCATATTGGGCGCGAGACGGCTGAAGCGGACGGCTTGCTCCAACATGGCCGCAGTGTTGCGGTAGTTGCGCGGATCGGTTTGGATGGAGAGGCGTCCGTTGTGGCCCTTTTCACGCTCGAAGATGGGCAGGAGCAGACGCGCGGCGTTGGCCGAGATCTCCTCGACGATGCGCCAAGCGAGACCGTCCTCAGTGAGGTCGGGCTCAGCGGCGGCGAGCTCGAGGATGCGCGGCTTCCAGACGGCGAGCTCTTTCTTGAGGACGCTGACGGCGATGGATGGATTGCAGGTGGCGCCGACAGCGCCGTGCGCGATGGAGTAGGTGAGCTCTTCGATGGAGGCCGAATCGTTCCAGAGGCAGGTGGGGGTGGTCTGCGTCATTTTGTGGAGCGGGCTTTTGTAGGCGAGCGAGGGAGCAACGGGAGCCATGTAACCTCCGGTGGATGCAAACGTGTGCAAAAGAAAACGTAGCACCGGGTATCGCCAAGGGTCAAGACGGGCGCGGCGGGATGGAGCGGCGGTGGGTCCGCTTGAACAAAATCGTCCCGCAGGGGCTAAAGCCCTGCCCGTTTCATGGCGGTTTTCGGCGCCCTTCGGCTTGGCTCAGGGCAGGCTTTAAAAGCCGCACCCTGATACAAGACTTGTGCGTTGAGGTTGGTGCGATCCCACCCTAGCAACAAAAGCGAGAACGTCGCGAGGGTGGTGCGCCCGTGTTCGTGCTGGGTCGAATGAGGCGAGTTTAGGTTTGTGCATTCCCGCGATCCAAAATCGGGACGTGGGGTTGACAAATGCTGTGGTGGTGATATTAATTATATCGTTAGTTAATTTATGACACGCAGGCCTCGCAAACCGAAACGCATTTCTTCTTCGGATGGGCCCCGAAGCTTCGACTCTCAAGCTGCGATTTCCTCAAGGAATCGCAGCCCGGCACTCCCTCTGAGGGAGCCGCGGGTGAAGGAGAAACGCCGCAAACGCAGTCCTGGGCGGCCTGTTACCGGCGTTGACGGCGATGCGCGGGAACATCTGCTGACCGCGGCCACGGAGCTATTTGCGCGGCAGGGCGTGGCGGCAACCAGCTTCGCCGCGATTGCCAAGCGTGCGGGGTTGACGCCGGCGATGATGCACTACTACTTCAAAGACCGCGAGCACTTGCTCGATTGCGTTGTAGACGAGAAGATCGCACCTCTCATCGCGGCCGTCTGGAGTCCCGTTGACCCCGGCGCCGCTCCGGTGGAGATGATGCGCGGGGTTGTGGAGCGCCTTGTGGCGGGGATCGCGCGCATGCCGTGGATTCCCTCCACCTGGATGCGCGAGGTGCTGAACGAAGGCGGATTGCTGCGCAGCCGCGTGCTGCGCAAACTGCCGTTCGACCAGGTGCGCGTGATGAGTGCGGCGGTCGGGCGCGCCCAGGCGAAGGGCGAAATCCAGGCGGACCTCGATCCCGTGTTGATCGTTTTCTCGATGCTGGGCCTGGTGATGATGCATCTGGCTACGGCGCCTTTTTTCGCCGAGGTTTTTCATCGCAAGGAGCCGGACCCGCAGGCTATCGGCCGGCACATTACGGCCCTGCTGCGGCATGGCCTGAAACCGACGGGCAAAAAGGCCCGTAACAGGAAGTGAGATCGGAGGCAATGGTACCGATGCACAGCCAACGAAACCGCTACATCCTCCTGGGCGCGGCCCTGGCCGCAGCGCTCGGTGTCACGGGATGCTCGCATCAGCCTGCAAACACTTATCAGGGTTACATTGAAGGCAAGTTCGTCTACGTGGCATCGCCCCAGAGCGGCAGGCTCGATCATCTCGCGGTAGCGCGCGGAGAAACTGTGGCCGTGAAGCAGCCGCTTTTTGCCTTCGATCGCGAGCCGGAAGCGTCGGCGGTGCACAATGCGCAACGATTGCTGGAAAGCTCGCAGTCGCGGCTGGCCGATCTTGAGACCGGCAAGCGTCCGCCGGAGATTGACGTGACGCGGGCACAGTTGATGCAGGCGCTCGCCCAACAGAAGCAGGCCGACCAGATTCTGGAGAGTGACAAGAAGCAGTACAAGGCCGGCGGCATTGCGCAGACCGATCTGATCACCGCCGAGGAGGCAGCTGATGCGAGTGCGGCGCGGGTGAGAGAGCTCGAAGCCGACTTGGCCGTGGATGCGCTGCCCGCGCGCGAGCAACAGATCAAGGCGCAGCAGAATCAGGTCGCGGCCGATCGCGCCTCTTTGACTGAAGCAGAGTGGCGGCTGGGGCAAAAAGATATTGTTTCGCCGCGCCAGGGCCTGGTCTTTGACACGTTGTATCGCGAGGGCGAGTGGGTTGAGGCCGGCAATCCCGTGGTGCAGCTTTTGCCACCGGAGAACATGGAAGTCCGCTTCTTTGTGCCTGAGACCGTGGTGGGCAAGCTCAAAGTGGGCGAGAGCGTCGAGGTGCAGTGCGACGGCTGTGCTGCTGCTGTGCCTGCGGCGATCACGTTCATCTCGCCGCAGTGCGAATACACGCCGCCGGTGATCTACAGCAACGAGAACCGCTCGAAGCTCGTTTTCATGATCATTGCCAAGCCGCCCGAGCAGAAGGCGGCGCTGCTGCATCCCGGCCAGCCTGTGGAGGTGACGGTCGAATGACGATGGCTGCCAGCCCGGAGTACGCTCCAGAATACGCAATCGACGTGCAGGGGCTGAACAAGCACTACGGCGACAAGCACGTGGTGCGCGATGTTTCGCTGCGCGTGCGCAGGGGCGAGATCTTCGGATTTCTGGGGCCAAATGGCAGCGGCAAAACCACCACCATCCGCATGGTGTGCGGACTGCTCAAGCCCGACTCCGGCAGCGGAACCTGCCTGGGTTACGACATTGTTCGCGAACGCGCCGAGATCAAGCGCAGGGTCGGGTACATGACGCAGAGATTTTCTTTCTGGGACGATCTTTCGATTGCGGAGAACCTGGATTTTGTGGCGCGTATGTACGAGATCCCGCAGCGCAAGGCGGCGGTGCACAAGTCGCTGGACACTTTGGGACTGACGGCGCGCGCGCATCAGCTTGCGGGCGCGTTAAGTGGCGGGTGGAAGCAGCGGATGGCGCTGGCGGCATGCATGCTGCACGAACCCAACCTTCTGCTGCTCGACGAGCCGACAGCCGGCGTGGATCCGCGCGCCAGGCGCGACTTTTGGGATGAGCTGCAGGGTTTGGCGGCAAAGGGCATTTCAGTGCTGGTGAGCACACACTATATGGATGAAGCCGTGCGCTGCCACAAGCTGGCCTACATCGCCTATGGAAAACTGCTGGCGCAGGGCTCGGCGGCCGAAGTGGTCGCCAGCCAGCACCTCACGACGTGGGCGATTCACGGCGACCGGCTCTCGGAACTGCAGGACGATTTGCGGCGCCGGCCCGGCGTGGAGCAGACGGTAACATTTGGCGACGTGCTGCACGTAAGCGGAAGCGATGCGGAGCTGTTGCAACGCACGGTGGAGGCGGCGGCCAGCGCGGGCGGGCGACGCGCCGAACTTGTCGAGACAGGCCTGGAGGATGTCTTCATCTATTTGATGGGCAAGGCCCCAGAGAACGGCGGAGGCACGGCATGAAGGAGCGGAACGGCTTTTCGGCGGCGCGCTGGTGGAGCATGGTGCTCAAGGAGTTCACGCAGCTCAAACGCGACCGGCTCACCTTCGCCATGATCGTGGGCATACCGATCATGCAGACGGCGCTGTTCGGCTACGCCATCAACACCAATCCCAAGCATCTCGATACCGCAGTCATCAGCGCCGACGATACCGACATCACGCGCAGCTTCATCGCGGCGCTCGAAAACTCTTCGTACTTCAACGTTGTGGCCACGCTGCCCAACGAAGCGGCGGGGCGCGAGGCGCTGGCGCAAGGGAAGGTGCTGTTTGTCATCAACATTCCCGCGGGATTTACGCGGCAGCTTCTGCGCCACGAGCGGCCCTCGCTCTTGATCGAAGCCGACGCCACCAATCCAACGGCTACCGGGAACGCATTGGCCGCGGTGGATGGCATCGCGCAGTCGGTCATCGACAAGGAGATCACCGGACCCCTCGCCTGTCTCCACGGCAGCCCCGCACCGTTCGACGTGAACATTCACCAGCTTTACAACCCCGACAACATTACGCAGTACTTCGTGGTGCCGGGTCTGACGGGCATGGTGCTCACGCTCACCATGGTTTTGATGACCGGCCTGGCCATCACGCGCGAACGCGAGCGCGGCACCATGGAAAACCTGCTGGCCATGCCGGTGACGCCGCTGGAAGTAATGACTGGAAAACTGATTCCGTACATCGGCATCGGACTGATTCAGGCGTCGATCATTTTGCTGGCCGCGCGCTACGTGTTTCAGGTGCCGTTCTTCGGCAACATCGGCGCGGTTTATCTTTCGGCGCTGCTTTTTATTGCGGCCAATCTCACCGTGGGCATCACGTTTTCGTCGCTGGCGCAGAACCAATTGCAGGCCGTGCAGCTGGCCATCTTCTTCTTTCTTCCCAACATCATGCTTTCGGGCTTCATGTTCCCGTTCGAGGGCATGCCGAAGTGGGCGCAGGCGATTGGAAACCTGCTGCCGCTTACGTATTTCCTCCGGCTCATACGAGGAATTCTTCTTAAGGGCAACGGCTGGGCTGACTCCTGGCCGAGTGTGTGGCCCATGATGGTCTTCATGGTGGTTCTGATGTTCATTGCGTCGGCCACTTATCGCAGGACATTGGATTGATCGAAGGGAATTGAGAGGCAAAGCCATGGGTTTGCCGAGGAACTCGAATTGGACGAATGGAAGTTTTCAGGGGCTGAAGCCCTCGATTTTTTGCGGCTCTTTCAGCACGACTGAAGTCGTGCCCTTTCACGGGGCCATTTCTGCGACCCGTTCAAAAGCAGCGCTCGCAGCGCTCGCGCTGTGTCTCGTTGCGGGTTGCAAGGTCGGCCCGAACTATCAGCCGCCGACGGCGCCGGCGGTGACTGCCTACACGCCGCAGCCGCAACCAGCCGCGACCGCAAGCAGCGCCGGACCGGCGGGCCAGGCTCAGCACTTCAATAGTTCCGACGGGGCCTCGGCATCGATTCCCGCGCAATGGTGGACGCTGTTTCAGTCGCCTGAGCTCAACGGCATGATGGAGCAGGCCCTCGCGAACAGCCCGACTCTGGCGCAGGCGGCCGCGCGTCTGAAAGAAGCGCAGGAGGAGCTGAACGCGCGCACCGGGGCGACAAAATATCCGACCGTGACCGGAAATGCGGCCGTAGAGCAGGAGCAGCCGAATCTCTCTGCCTATGGGATTCCGTTCCCCAATCCCTCACCCTTCACGCTTCTGAACGGATCGGTTGCGGTCTCGTATGCTCTCGACCTGTTCGGCGCCAACCGCCGCCTCATCGAAAGCTTGCAGGCAGAGCGGGATTACGAGAACTGGCAGCTTGAAGGGACGCGGCTCATGCTGGCCGGCAATGTTGCCTCCGCTGCCATTCGGCAGGCCGAGCTGCGCAAGCAGATTGAGCTGACAAAGCAGTTGCTGGCCGTGGAGGAGCGCGAATTGACGATCACCGAGGCGCGGAAGCAAGCGGGAGGCGCTTCGGATGCGGACATCGAGAGCAAGAAGGCCACGGCGGCCGAGACGCAAGCCACCATTCCTCCGCTGGATGCGCAACTCGATGCCGTCAATCACCAGCTTGCCGTGCTGATGGGCAAGTCACCAGCCGAAGCGCAGATTCCGGATCTCTCGCTCGACGCCCTGCGCCTGCCGCAGGAGCTGCCTTTGAGCCTTCCTTCTGCGCTGGTGCGGCAGCGGCCCGATATTCGCGCGGCCGAATCTCTGTTGCACGAGGCGAGCGCCAACGTCGGCGTGGCCACGGCCAATCTCTATCCGCAAATTGTGTTATCGGGGAGCGGCGGCGGCATCGGCACCAGTTTCGTGGCGGGCGGGGACATCTGGAACGTGGCGTCTTCGCTCACGCAACCTATATATAACGGAGGGGCGCTGCGCGCGGAGAAGCGCAAGGCCGAAGCAGCCTACCAGGAGGCGAGCAGCGTCTATCGGCAAACCGTGCTCCAGGCATTTGGACAGGTGGCCGACACGCTCACGGCCATTGATCACGACGCGCAGACCCTGCAAGCGCGCAGCGATGCCGCAGCCGATGCGGATGCGAGTTATCAGATTGCCTTGCGGCGCTACCAGGCGGGCGGGATCAGCGAATTGACTCTGCTGGAGGCGCAGCGGCAATGCCTGCAGACCGAGCTTGACCGCAGCACCGCCGTAGCGGCGCGTTTCTCCGATTCGGCCACGCTCTTTGAGGCGCTTGGTGGGGGGTGGTGGAATACCGCAGCGGCTACGACCCCTGACGAAAAAGCGCAGGCCAGCGCCCGATAGATCGAGCGGGGCGGGGTCCGACTACACTCCGCTCCACTCGCCGCCCCGTTCTTGGCGAAAAGCCGGGCTTTCTTCGCTTTTTGTTCTCCTAACACAGCTCGGATGACCTGTCTAGTGGGGGAATCAAAGCAATAAACCCCATATCTTGTGGTGTCAGAAATTTTTTCGACTATTAGTCGGCTTTCCTGAAAAAAGCCACTGTTTTCGATAGTTTCCACCGATTTTTCTCTTTGCAGCGAGAGAGAACAGAGGTACTATCGTCAGGAGTTGGAGTTTTTTGGAACTTTATGGCACTGTTTGGAGTTAATCAAGCGATACTTCCAATCGGAGCCAAACAACGGGTTTTCCAAGGTGCCTGCATTTCCACAGAAAGTGTACTCCTTTGGGGGCCCACGGAATGAGTTTCCGGAAGCAAAAACGGTTGGGGAATCAGCTTGGCTAACCCTGACGAACCAAAGAGAAGAGCGAATTGGGACCGCAGCCCACGCAAGACCGGCTGCGGAAGGCAGTGAGGCAGAAAGATGTTTCGTGGCAACCATCCAGCGAAGGTCGAGGAGAGCGGGCGGCTCAAGGTGCCCGTCCCTTTCAAGCAGTTGCTGGACGCCGCGAACATTACCGACCTCTACGTGACGACCGCGGACGGCGAGCGCGCGCAGATTTGGCCCCTCGACGAATGGAAGAAGAACGAGTCGCGACTGAAGAAACACAGCGTCGGGAACAAGGCAGTAAAGAATTACCTCGATATGACGGGCTATCACGGCCAGGAAGTGAAGATGGACGCCCAGGGACGGTTTGTGCTGGGGCAGATCCTGCGGAGCAGGACGAAGCTGGAGGGCGAACTGGCGGTGATAGGCAGGATCACGCATCTCGAGGTGGTGAGCCGGACGTTGTTTGAACAGGCTCTCCCGACCAGGATTCCGACGGAGGACGATCTCGAGGCGGTGGACGCAATCATCTCCGCGGAGAGCGAAGATTAAGCCCCTCAGGGGGGCCGCATGACGCAGCAAAAAGCACGCCATGTGCCGGTTCTTTGGGATGAAGCATTGGATTTCCTCCGCGTGAGGCCCGCTGGGACCTACGTGGACTGCACGCTGGGCCTGGCAGGACATGCCGAAGGCATTATGCGGCGGCTGGGACCCGGCGGACGGCTGATCGGTTTCGATCGCGATCCCGAGATGCTGGAGCTGGCAATGGCCCGCCTCGTGAAGGGTGTGGAAGAGATGGGCAGCCAGGCGCCGCAGCTCACGTTGATCGGCGAGGCCTTCAGCAGGATCGAAGAGCACGTGGAGCCGGCATCGGTAGATGGTCTGCTGGCCGACTTCGGCGTAAGCAGTTTGCACTTCGACGAAGCGCGCAGAGGATTCAGTTTTCAGGCGGACGGGCCGCTGGACATGCGTATGGATACGCGTACCGGGCTGACCGCCGAACAAGCTGTAAATGAGATGAGCGAGCGTGAGCTGGCTGATCTTATCTACAAATACGGTGAGGAAAGGAGGTCGCGGACAGTCGCCAGAGCAATTGTGCGGGGTCGGCCGATCGCTACTACGGGGCAACTAGCACGGATCGTAGCATCGGCCGTCCCGCCAATGAAACATATACACCCGGCAACACGGACCTTTCAGGCGCTGCGTATCTTCGTTAACCAGGAATTGGACGAAATCCGGGCTTTGTTCGAGGCCGCACCGAAGTTGCTTAAGCCCTCCGCACGGCTCGTTGTTATCAGTTTTCATTCTCTTGAAGATCGCATTGCGAAAGACAGCATCCGGGAAGGCGCGCAGCAGGGAACTTGGAAGGTTTTGACCAAGAAGCCCGTAACTGCCGGCGAAGAAGAAATGGATCGCAACCCGCGTTCGCGCAGCGCAAAACTGCGGGCGGCTGAAAGGCAGTAGAAAGTTCGGCAAGGAGAGGAACTTCGATGGCGGCAATCGCAACAACCTATTTCGAGTCGGGGCGCGGTTGGGGAGCGCGGATTGCCGAGCGCAACGCCGAGCTGATGGCGCAGCAGGCGCAGCGCCGCCGCCGCGTGCGCACGCCGGAGTTTCCCTTCGCCAGGCACTTTGACAATTCGCGGCTGGTGAAGGCCAGCGACCCGGTGCGGGTGCGCGAGATGCGCGTGTTTTCAGCCGCCGTCGCCGTGTTGTTCTCGCTCATTATGATTTACGGCTTGCAGCACTTCTACGCCATCGAGAGCAGCTATCGCGTGGAGAGCGAAAAGCAAACCCTCGACCAGTTGCGCGAGGAGAACCGCCAGCTTCACCTGAGCGAAGCCGAGCTGACGCAGCCGGGCCGCATCGACCAGATGGCGCGCCAACTTGGGCTCGACGAGCCGCAGCCGGGGCAGGTGGTGTATCCCGGCGCCCGTCCCGATTCCGGCGCTCCTGCGCTGGCGCAGGTCGCGCCTGCAAAGACAGCTTCCAGCTTCTAGCTCCTAGCTTCCAGCTTTGCCGCGCGTAGCGGAGGTTTGCGGGGCACAACAAACTTTCTTCGTATTAAAGAAAGATGGCGGATGCGGCGGGGTGAGGCCAGGAGCTAGAGGCTAGGAGCTAGTAGCTGTAATGTCGGCAACCGTTCAACACATTCGCGGCCGCGCTCCAACCACAAGGGCTTTGCCTCTTAAGCGATCGCGCTTCTGGATCGTCTGCCTCTTCTTTTTCCTTTGGGCCAGCGCCATTGCGGGGCGCTTGTTCTGGCTGCAGATCGTGCGCCATCAGGAATTCGTGGAGCGCGCCCAAAAACAGCAGCAGCGCACCATTGAAGTGGCTCCGCGCCGCGGCATTCTCTACGACCGCAACATGCGCGAGCTGGCCATGACCGTGCTGGCCGACTCCATTTATGCCGATCCTACCGAGATTGCCGACAAGCCGGCCGCCGCGCGCACGCTTGCCGCGCTGGTGCACACCGATCCGGAAGATGCGCTGACCACGGAGGACCAGATTGCCGCGCGCCTGAGCGCAGGGCACAACTTCGCCTGGATTGCGCGCCGCGTAACGCCGCAGGTCGCGGCCGCGGTGAAAGCCCTGAATATGAAGGGCATCTATTTTCAAAAAGAGTTCCAGCGCTTTTATCCCGACAACGAGATCGCCGCGCAGGTGCTTGGCTACGTGGGCGTCGACGACAACGGGCTGGGCGGTCTTGAAGAAAAATTCGACGGCGACCTGCACGGCCAACCGGGGCTGATGTACACGGCCAAGGATGCGCGGGGTAAGGTGCTTGGTTCCACCGAACGCGAGCCCGAGCCCGGCCGCAACCTCGAGCTCACGATCGACGAGAACATCCAGTTCATGGCCGAGCGCGCCCTCGACCACGCCATGGAAAAGACGCAGGCGCTCAACGGCACGGTGGTGGTGCAGGATGTGCACACGGGCCAGATTCTGGCGCTTGCCATCCGTCCTACTTTCAATCCCAACCAGTTCCGCCACACCACGCCGGACTTGTTGCGCGATCACGCCGTCAGCGACGTCTACGAGCCCGGTTCCGTCTTCAAGCTGGTCACTTACTCCGCGGCCATGGACCAGCAGGTCGCCGCGCCCGATGATACGATCGATTGCCAGGGCGGCAAGATCACGATTTTTGGCCGCACCATTCACGACAATCAGGGCGAACACTTCGGCGTGATTCCCGTCCATAAGGCGTTGGAAGAATCGAGCGACGTCGCAGCCATCAAGCTTGCGATGAAAATCGGGCCTGACAAGTTCTATCAATATATTCGCGACTTCGGCTTCGGCACGCGTTCCAATGTTGAGCTGCCTGGCGAGACGCGCGGCTTGCTCCGCCCCGTCAATCGCTGGCAGCCATCATCCATCGGTTCGGTCGCCATCGGGCAGGAGGTCGCTGTCACGCCGTTGCAACTGGTCTCGATGGTTTCCACCATCGCCAACGGCGGCGTGTATCTGCCGCCGCACGTGCTGATGACGGATCAGCCAATCGCCGCCACGAACTCCTTCCAAAAGGTTGCCGCACCGCAGGTGGCGCAGTTGACGGCAATGCCCGTGAAGCTTGGCGAAGACCTTCCCGACCCGCTGCCAAGCGGCGCGCATCGCGTCATCTCCACCATGGCCGCGGCGGAGATGCGCAAAATGATGGAGGGCGTGGTGCTGTTCGGCACCGGCAAGAAGGCGCAGCTCGACGGCTACTCCTCAGGCGGGAAAACCGGCACCGCGCAAAAGATCGATCCCGCCACGCACACTTATTCGAAGACCATGCACATCGCTTCGTTCGCGGGCTTTGCGCCGGTCAACAATCCTGTCATCTCCGTATCCGTGGTTCTCGACTCTCCCAAAGGCGCGTACTACGGCGCCGATGTCTCCGCGCCGATCTTTGCTGAAGTGGCGCAGCAGGTCCTCGAATACCTCGGCGTGCCGCACGATATCGATCTGCGCCCCGCATCCCTGGCCTCGAAAAAAGAACTTCCCGTTAAGGAAGACGATGCCGCGGCGCAGGCCGAAAACATTCAGGCCCTTTACGAAGCCGCCAACGACCTGCCCAGCGACGATCCGCTGCAGGCTGCAAGCAATGCGCCTGCCGCTGCGAACGCGCAACAGCCGGCGCCTGCCAAGACTGCGAGTTCCACTGCGGGAGCCCCATCCGGCGCGCCGGCCGGCAACTCCACTTCCCTGCCCGCGCAAGCCCCCGCACAGCCAGCGCAATCCGCTGCGCAACCGGCAGCCAACACGGTGGTCGTCGCCGATGCCGGGCAACTACGTGTGCCATCGCTTCTGGGCCTGTCGGTACGCCAGGTGATTGAGGAGGCGGGCAGTGCCGGTCTTGAAGTGGAGATCGCCGGCAGCGGGACCGCGCGCGAACAAGCGCCCGCACCAGGAGCCATGGTCGCGCCCGGTACCAAAATCGTCGTCCGCTGTGCGCGGTAGATGAGCTAAGCTCGCAACGTGGCGGATTTTTCCTGGCATCCATTCGAAAACGGCGGCACCGTGGGCCAGACAGGCTCAGAGGAAGGCACGATGGTGCGCGATGAGGAGCATTCCCTGGGCGCGCGCATTTCGCTCGAGCGCGACTGCGGCGTTGCGCCCTTTGCCATCACCTGCGGAATTTACGGCTGGATGCTGCACACGCGCTTTTTGGGCTCTGAGGACGAAGCCGAGACGCAGTACGAAGCCATGAAGAGCGCTCTCGCCGCGCTGCTTGAAGCGGCTGACGAAACTGCGGAGATCGACGGCGGCAGGAAGGTTTTGATGGAAGGCGTCAGCAGGTTCGTCGAGCAATATCCTTGACGCGCAAGAGTCCTAACGCGTGTCGCAAACAAGTCAGTGAGCCTCACATTTGCAGATTCGCACTCGTCTGCTGGCGGCACTTCCAAGGAATTTTCGCAACGCCCCGGCAACCTGGCCGAGCCGCGGAGTTGAATGGGAAAAGAAGATCATCGCCACATTGGCAGACTCGTATGAGACCCAGTGAAGGTTGCTGATCGCCTGCTGAAGACAAAGACCAACTTCGTTCACGCGTTCGCTCGTGGCCTTCGCTCTGACGTGCTGATATACGGCGAGCATTCTGTCAGATTGATTGAGAAGCAACCGAACCTCCTCGGGCGTAACATACTGAGATTTTTCTTTAACTCTTCCCGTCGCAACACCTGTGTCTGGATCTAAGAAAAGATCTCCCTTATGCCGAATCTCCCGAAAATACTCTTCCCGATTGTCCAAGCTTGCGTGATGAAAAACGATCTGATGCTGTTCAACACGAAGAAGTCGCGCGAACACCTCGAAGTTCTCGGTCTGCCACGATTTCAGATCTGAAGCCAATGGGTCGACTGCGAAATCGCAAAGTAGGTCCGATCTCTGCAACAATTCAAAGAGCGATCCCTTCCAGTGGTCTAGAGCATCACCGAGAAAACAAAGATTCACAGCGATTTTCCTCCAATTTCTTCTATCTCCAAGAGGATTGTAGCGGAGTGCGACTTAGAATAGACCACAAGATGATCTGGAACGAACTCATTGCGGAAGTCACCGCGGCCGACTTTGCGGGCAACTCCGACGCGCCCATTACCGGAATTGAATATGATTCGCGGCGGGTGCGTCCCGGCGCGGTGTTTGTCGCCATGAAAGGCGGCTCGACCGACGGCAATCGCTACGTTGAGAAGGCCCTCGCCGCGGGCGCCCTCGGCATCGTCACGGACTCCGCGCAGACCTTCGACCATCACACTGTGTATCAGCCCGGCCTGCCCATTCTTCATGTCGAGCATGGCCGACGCGCCCTCGCCCAGGCTTCCGCCGCATTCTTCGGCCATCCCGAGCGTGGGCTTGCCGCCACGGGCATCACCGGCACCAACGGCAAAACCACCACCGCATATTTGACCGAAGCTCTGCTCAACGCCGCCGCCCGTACCACTGTCCTCATCGGGACGATTGAATATCACGTAGCCGGCGAAGTGCGGCCCTCGATCCACACCACTCCCGAATCGCGCGACGTCTTCGAACTTATGGCTGAGGGCGTGTCGCGCGGCGCCACCGAGCTGGTCACCGAAGTCTCGAGCCACGCGCTCGACCAGGGCCGCATGATCGGCATCCCGTTCGACGTGGCCGTGTTCACCAATCTGACACGCGACCACCTCGACTATCACCACACGATGGAGAATTACTTTGCCGCCAAGCGCCTGCTCTTCGACGGCACGGTGTACTCGGCGCCGCGTGTCGCCGTCCTGAATGCGAACGACGCATACGCGGAGGAGCTTGCAAATGCGGCTCGCAAGGCCGGCGCAGAAGTCCGGACTTATGGAATTGGCAAGGGGGATTGGCGCGCCGCAAGCTACCGGCTCACTCCCTCGGGCGCCACCATCGAGCTTGAGACGCCAGCCGGATCGGCCAGCCTCGGCTCGCGCCTCGCCGGCGAAGTGAACATCCTCAATTTGCTTGCGGCAATCACCGCCGCAGCCGCGCGCGGCGTCGCGTTTCCGCATCTGGCCGCCGCGGTTCCCACGCTCCGGCCCGTTCCCGGCCGCTTCCAGCCCGTCGCTGGCGGCCAGCCCTTCACCGTCATCGTAGACTACGCGCACACGGACGATGCTCTGCGCAATTTGACGGCGCTGGCGCGGCAGATGACCGCTGCCGCCGGCACGCGGGTGATCACGCTCTTTGGCTGCGGCGGCGACCGCGACCGAACGAAACGGCCAAAGATGGGCCAGGCCGCCGGTGAGGGCAGCGATTTCGTCGTCGCGACCAGCGACAATCCGCGCTCCGAGGATCCGGCAGCCATTTTGGCGGAGATCGAACCCGGATTGCAGTCCACCGGCATCCCATACACCGTGGAAGTGGATCGCGCGGCCGCCATTCGCCTCGCGCTCCAGGCTGCGCAACCCGGCGATGTGGTTCTTCTGGCCGGCAAGGGTCACGAGAAAGAGCAGATCCTCGCCGACCGTACCGTGCCATTCGACGACGCCGAAGTTGCGCTTTTCATCCTGCGCGATTTGGGCTATGGTGAAGGGCAATGCATCTGACATTGGCAGAAGCGGCGATGGGCACCGGAACGGTGCTTGAGGCGCCGACGAGCGTTGAGAACGCGGGCGCGCTGGTAGCGACCGGCTATTCCATCGACTCGCGTACCATCGCACCGAGTGAAGTCTTCTTTGCGGTTCGCGGCGAGCGACTTGACGGCCACGACTTTGTGACCGCCGCGTTCGAGCGCGGAGCCGTGGCCGCCGTGGTGTCGCGCGCGCGCGTCGCTTCTTTGCCCGATGCCGCGCTTGCCCGCCCGCTTCTCATCGCTGAAGATCCGCTTCTCGCGCTGCAATCGCTGGCCGCGCACGTTCGCCGCCGGTGGGGCCGTCTGGTGGTCGCCATTACCGGCTCAGCCGGAAAAACCACAACCAAGGAAGCCGTGGCCGCGGCGCTGGGCGCAAAGTTCAACGTCCTCAAGTCCCAGGGCAACCTGAACAACGGTTTCGGCCTGCCCCTGCAGCTCTTGCGCCTCACGCAGGAGCACGAAGTTGCCGTCGTCGAGATGGGCATGAATCATTCGGGCGAGATCGCTGCCCTGGCGCGCATCGCCACGCCGGACTGGGGCGTGATTACCAACGTGGGCACGGCGCACATTGAGAACTTCAAAGAGGGCCAGGCCGGAATCGCCCGTGCGAAATTTGAACTCGTGGAAGCGCTGCCCGCCAGCGGCGTTGCCTTCCTGAATTGCGACGATGCCTACGCCGCGCAGTTTGGCCGCGATTTTCACGGCCGCGCGGTGTATTTTGGCAGCGGCCCATGCGCCGACCCGCAGATTCTCTCCGTCACCGAGGATCTCCGCGGCCTGAACGTGCGCTATCGCGCACGTGAACATGAGGGGGCCTTCACGCTGCACATGCTCGGAGCACACAACGCATCGAATGCCCTGGCCGGTCTTGCCGTGGCGCTCGAAGCGGGCGTCGATCTCGACGCCGCGGTGAAGGCTATCGCATCCCTCGCGGCCGGCGACAAGCGCGGCCAGGTAATCGAAATCGGCGGCGCGACGATTCTCAACGACAGCTACAACTCGAATCCCGAAGCGCTGCGCTCCATGATTCACACCCTGGCTGCTCGGCCTGCCGCGGGCCGCCGCATCCTGGTGGCCGGCGAAATGCTGGAGATGGGCGAGCACGGCCCCGCGCTGCACATCGCTTCCGGGCGCGCCGCCGCCGAGGCCGGTCTCGATCTGGTCGTCGCCGTGCAGGGCAATGCGGAACATCTGGCTACGGCCGCTTGCGCCGGCGGCGTGCCGGCGGTGTTTCTCCGCGATGCCGAGGCCGCGGGCCAATGGCTCAAGCAAAATCTGCGCGCAGGCGACGTGGTGCTAGTGAAAGGCTCGCGCGGCGTGCATCTGGAGCGCGCCATTGAGATGGTGAAAGAACAATTGGCCGCAACCGGAGCTTCATGAAACCAAGCAAAATGATCCGCGCGCTGGCACTGTTCGCGTTGCTTCATTGCACGCTGGGGATTTGGGCAGCTCAGGAACCCGCGTGGACCGCGCCCTTTCCGCCCTTCCGCATCGCCGGCAATCTTTACTACGTCGGCAGCGCCGATCTTGCCTCGTACCTCATCGTCACGCCCAAAGGTCTTATCCTCATCAACAGCAATCTCATGTCGTCTCCGCCGCTCATCCGCAAGAGCGTTGAGGCGCTTGGCTTCCGTTTCAGCGACATCAAAATCCTGCTGATCAGCCACGCGCATTTCGATCACTGTGCGGGCAGCGCGGAGATTATCCGGGAGACCGGCGCGAAATATGAGGTAATGGACGCCGACGTGTCAGTGGTGGAGTCGGGCGGCAAGAGCGACTTTGCGTACGGCGCGGATAAAGACATGCAGTTTCCTCCGGCGCATGTGGATCGCGTGCTTCACGATGGCGACACCGTGCAGTTGGGCGGTACAGTGCTGACCGCGCACCTGACCGCCGGGCACACGCGCGGCACCACCACATGGACGATGGATGCGCGAGAAGGCGGACGCTTGCTGCACGTGGTGATCGTGGGCAGCCCCAATGTGAATTCGGGATACAAGCTGGTGGGCAACACCGTCTATCCGCAGATCGCAGCGGATTACGCGCATCAGTTTACCGCACTCAAGGCTTTGCCCTGCGACATCTTTCTCGGCGCGCACGGATCCTATTTCGGGTTGAAGGAAAAATACGCGCGTTTCAAAAACGGCGATCGCAACGCTTTCATCGACCCTGCTGGATACAAGGCCTACGTGGCCGAGCGCGAGCAGGCGTTTGAGACGGAGATGCAACGGCAGCAGGCGGCAAAATACTAGATCAGAATTCAACCCACTTTGCCAGAACGGCCACCGCGTGGGCCAAACTTACTCCTCCCAGCAGAAAGGCTTTGTTGCGCGACAGCTCTCCGGAGATGAGTTTGACTGCGTTTTTGGGCAGGGCGAAGGTCTGGGCGAGAAACGCGATCAACGCTTCATTGGCGCGGCCTTCAAGCGGCGGGGCTTGTACGGCGATCTTGAGCTGGGCGGTTGTGCCCTCGCCGTAGATGCCGATGATGGCGGTCTTCTTTGCGCCGGGCTGCGCGCGCACAGCAAGCGTGACTCCGGCTTGAGTGGCGCGCAGCATCAGTCCCGCTCCGATGCTGGCGAGGCGGGCGGCGTGCGTTTGCCAAACAGCGCCGTACCGATGCGGATGCGCGTCGAGCCTTCGGCAATGGCCAGCCGGAAATCGCCGCTCATGCCCATGGAAAGCACTTCCAGGTCCAAATTCCGATGCGCCGAGGCCCAGCGGTCGCGCAACGTGCGCAAACTGCGGAAACAGGCGCGGGTCACGTCGTCGGGCGCGCCCCACGGCGCGATAGTCATCAGGCCGCGCGGGTTCAGGTTCAAGAAATCAGGCAAGCGCTCGAGCAGTTGCGCGGCCTCGACCGACTCAGGCGCCAAGCCTGTTTTCGCGGCTTCGGGGCTGAGCTTCACTTCGATCAGCACCGGCAAACGTTTGCCATGATGGCCCGCGGCCTCGTCCAGGCGCTCGGCCAGGCGCAGCGAGTCGAGAGAGTCGATGCCGTCAAAAAGCTCCGCTGCGCGCGCCGCCTTGTTCGATTGCAAATGGCCGATGAGATGGAAGCGCAGCGGCCCTCTCGGTGATCCCTTCCAAATGTCTGCTGCATGCAATGCCTTGGTCCCAAATTCCTGCACGCGGTTTTCGCCAAACAGCGTGAGCCCCAGCGCCGCGGCTTCGGCAACGGTCTCGGCGGGGAAGGTCTTGGAGACTGCCATCAGCTCGACCTCGCCGCGCGCACGGCCGGCCGCGCGGCAGGCCGCGGAGATCGCCTCTTCCAGCCGTTCGAGATTTTCCTTGAGCGCCGTCATTTCTTCCTTAGTCCTGACAATCCGGCCAGTTCAAAACGAATTCACAACTCAATCCACACGCTGTGCATAAAATAACGAAATGTGGACCATTGTTTTTCTCACCATCTCCAACATCTTCATGACCTTTGCCTGGTATGGGCACCTTCGGTTCCGGCATGAGGCGCTCTGGAAGGTGATTCTCGTCAGCTGGGGGATCGCCTTCTTCGAGTATTGCTTCCAGGTTCCGGCCAACCGCATTGGCTATGAGGGCTTCAGCCCTGTCCAGCTCAAAGTGATCCAGGAAGTGATTACGCTGGTGGTCTTCGGCGTCTTCGTCACATATTACTTCGGCGAGCATCTGCGCTGGAACCATGGAGTCGCTGCGCTCTTTCTGGTCGGCGCGGTCTTCTTCGCGTTTCACACCTGGTGAGTTGGTTCCAGCAGCAGTCTCAGCGCCCTCGCTCTTCGAGATACTTCTCCACTTCGAGTGCGGCCATGCAGCCGGAGCCGGCCGCGGTAATGGCCTGGCGGTAGCGGCGGTCCTGCACGTCGCCGCAGGCGAACACACCCGGAACGATGACGCCGTTGCGCGTGGTGAAGACATTGTTCGTGGTCTTGATGTAGCCCTCGTCGTCGAGATCGATCTGGCCTGTGAGCATGTGCGTGTTGGGCCGGTGGCCGATGCCAAGAAACAGGCCGCTGACCGGCAGCTCACTGCGCTCGCCAGTGCGCACGTCGCGCAGGACCAGGCCTTTTACTTCGTTTTCGTCCACACCCAGCACCTCATCGACCACTGTATTGCTGCGGAATTCGATCTTGGGATGCGCCATGGCGCGCTCCAGCATGATTTTGGAGGCGCGGAAGGCATCACGCCGGTGCAACAGCGTCACCTTCGAGGCGAACCGGCTGAGGAAGATGGCCTCCTCCATTGCCGAATCGCCTCCGCCCACTACGGCGATCTCCTTGTCGCGGAAAAAGAAGCCGTCGCAGGTGGCGCAGCTCGACACGCCGTGGCCGATCAGCGCCTGTTCGCTGGGCAGGCCCAGCCAGCGCGCGCTCGCACCCGAGGCCACAATCAGCGTGCGCGTGTGAATCTCGCCCGCAGAGGTGTGTACGCGGATGGGATGAGCATCCACCTCCACGCGCGACACGAGGGCGTGCTCATACGTCGCACCGAAGCGCGCCGCCTGCTTTTTCATATTTTCGATCAGCTCCGGTCCCTGGATGCCCTCGGGCCAGCCGGGAAAGTTCTCGACTAAGGTGGTAATCGAGAGTTGGCCGCCGGGCTCGTGGCCCTCCAGAACCAGCGGTTTCATCCCGGCGCGCGCGGTGTAAAGCGCTGCCGTCAGTCCGGCGCAGCCGGAGCCTAGGATCACGGTATCGCGAATTTCGGTCATGAGTTATCCCGTGTTGATTTTAGCTGGAAGGGCCTTGAGCCAGCGCACCGGGGCGCTGCCTGTACTGCGCCTTCCCTGGCTTCTATGAGATGACGCAGAGGACAGAATGGACTCTGATGCTGTCGGGCGGCACGCGGATTTTGAAGAACACGACTGCATCAGAAACTTCTAAGAAGCACCTAATCCCTTTGGACCTTCCACTGCCCCTTGGAATTCCGTCTGGGGGATTCCGTGCCCATTACTGCTCCTGCGCCCGCGCACTGCGCTTCGCCCGATCGCCGCGTGCTCGGCCGTCTCCCACTTTGCCTTCTCGGCCTTTTTCTTCTCTTCGCGCCCCCTGCGCTGCTCGCGGGCGGCCCCAAGTACATTGCCGGAACCACCTACTTCAACGCCGCGGTTCTGGGCCAGCCGCTGCACTGGGCCGGCGGCCAGGTGAATTACTACGTGGACCAGGGCCCGCTCTCAAGCACGGTCACGAACGCGCAGGCCACCGCGATGGTGGACGCTGCGGCGGCCTTGTGGAGCGCGGTGCCCACGGCCGGCGTCACGCTCACCGACATGGGCCCGTTGAACGAAGATGTCAACGGTTCCGACATCCAAGCAAACTCCTCCGGCCAGATCATTGCGCCCGCCGACATCACGCCCGCGGCCACCAACTATCCCGTTGCCGTGATCTACGACGCGGACGGCTCGGTGATCAACGCAATTTTCGGCGCCACGACGAGCCAGCCCGACGCCTGCCAGAACAACGCCGTCTACGTGTGGCTGGACAACTTCAACACCAACGCGACCTTTGCTCACGGCGTCATCATCCTGAATGGCCTCTGCGCCACCAATGCCAACATGATCGAGATGATGAGCTTCGAGCTGGAACGCGCCTTCGGCCGCATCCTCGGGCTCGACGATTCGCAGGTCAATCCCCAGGCGCTCACGGATGACGAAACCGGGGGCACGCTGGGCTGGCCGGTGATGGAGCCCATGAGCGGCGCCTGCGGAGCGAGCGGCGGCGCCTGCATTCCCGACCCCACGGTGCTGCGTGATGACGACATCGCAGCGATCAACAGAATTTATCCGATTACCGCCGCCAACCTGGCAAATTTTCCCGGCAAGCAACTTACCGCGCCCAACACCATCTCAATTCAGGGCACGATCAGCTTCCGCACCGGCTACGGCATGCAGGGCGTAAACGTGGTGGCACGCCCGCTCGACGCCAACGGCAATCCGCTCTACCAGTACACGGTCACCGCCGTGACGGGCGCGCTCTTTAACGGCAATCACGGCAATCCCGTGACTGGCTGGGACGACGCGAACGGCAATCTGCTTACCAACTGGGGATCGAACGATCCCTCTCTGCAGGGATTCTTCGATCTGAGCGGCATTCCCCTGCCGCCCGGCGTGACCGCGGCCAACTACCAGGTCACGTTCGAGGCCATCGATGCGCTTTATATCCTGGAAAACTCTGTCGGCCCTTACACCCAGGGGCAGGTGGCGCCCTCGGGCACGCTCAATGCAATCTCGCTTGCTAATCTGACCGCGGGCAGCACGCAAACCCTCACCGTCACAGCAGCCAACTCCGGTGTGGGCGGATACTCCGACGCCATTGGAACCGAGGCCCAGCCGCGCACCATGCCCGAGGGCGGCCTGTGGTGCGGGCGGCTCAGCCAGGTGGGTCAGAGCGACTGGTTCAACTTTCCTGTGCGCGGCAATCGCATCTTCACCGTCGTGACGCAGGCGCTGGACGAAACCGGCGCGCCAACGGAGTCCAAGGCCCTGCCCTCGATCGGCGTGTGGGACGCATTCGATCCCGTAGGCGCGACGGCAGTGGGAGCGGCGCCCGGCCTGAACGGCGACGCCACGGGCGAGACCTGGCTGCGCGTGGCGACAAACGGCGACGACATGGTGCGCATCGGCATCGCCGACCTGCGCGGAGACGGCCGGCCCGACTACGCCTACAACGGCTGGGTACTCTACGCGGACACGGTTTCACCCACGCGTCTGCCTGCATCCGGCGGCCCCATCACGATTCAAGGCATGGGCTTTCGCCTGGCCGATACGGTGACGGTGGGCGGACAGGCGGCCACCGTGACCAGCATCTCGCCCAATCAAATTACCGCCGTGGTGCCGCCGGCGCCGGCGGGTGTTACCGGATCGGTCGACGTCGAGGTCGACGATCAACCCGTCTTTTACGCAGCGGCCGTCATCCCCGGCGGCGTCAGCTACGACTCGGGCAACGGCGACGCGCTCACAATCAACACTGCGCCCGCCAATACCGTGCCCATCGGCGAGCCGCTTCCCTTCTCGGTGACGGCGCTGGGCTCGAATCTGACGCCCGCCGGCGGCGTCACCGTCATCTACACCGTCACCAGCGGCACGGCCACGCTGGCCTGCGGGTTGCCCGTCTGTTCGGTGGTGGCCACGGGCGACGGGCGCGCCACCATGAACGTCAAGGCGACGAGCACGGCCTGGTCCACCGTCACCGCCGCGCTCACCAACGGCTCGAGCGTCGAAGCCCAATTTGTGGGCGGAACGCCTGCTGTGCTTTCCGCGCTCACCCGGCAGCTATCGCTCGCGGCCGGTGCAACCATCACGTGGACGGTGCAGGCGCTGGTCGAGAACAACGGCGTGCCATTGAGCGGCCAGAGTGTGACTTGGCAAAATCCCACATCCGGCATCGGGAGCCCAAGTCCGGCTTCGGTCACCACTAACTCTTCCGGCATCGCCGCACAAGCGCTCACCGTGGGCCCGCTCGCGGAGGGCCAAACCGCGAGCATTAATGCCTGCCTGAACGGCACCAGCCAGTGCGTCGCTTTCACCGCCTTCGGCGCCCGGCCCGAGTACGGCGCGCTTGAAGCCATCTCCGGCACTAGCCAGAGTCTGGCCGCGTCGGGCACGCCGAGCCAGATCGCCCTGCGCCTTCTGGACATGGACGGCAACCCCATGGCCGGCGGCACGGTGGCGCTCTACCAGGCGCTTTACGCGTGGACGCCGCCTTGCTCGCCCAACGTGGTATGCCCGCCGGGAGCGCTGCTGGCCACGCAAGCCTCTACGGGAACCACGGCCGTCGATGGCTCGGTGACTTTCGTGCCCGCCTCGCTGCCCGGTGTGGCCACGAATCTCATGGGACTGGCCGCTTCAGGGAACACCTCGACGGTGAATATTTCGATCGAACAGAATCCGTAGGGCAGAAAAGATGCGCAGATAGCGACGGCTTACGGTTCCGCTCCTGCCGGCAGAAGCGGATGGCGCTCCTGGCCGTCGATTTGGATGCTGCACATTCTGGCGATCTCCGGCAGATTGTCCTCCGGCCCATCAAACTGCCAAACCAGGACGTGGCCGCGAAGTGTCGTAACAACAGTCAGGAGGTTCAACGAATGAAGATCCGTTGTGTGCGGAATGCCGGATGCCGAAATGGTCATAAAGGTCTTGTCATTGATCCTGAATTCCCTCGGCTTCGAGTAGACGTGATCGATCCACTGATCCGCCACGCTGTGCGCCCCATTGACTGTGACGGTTTCCAGCGCTTTATGATCGAGCGCACCAAAAACACACATTGCATCCAGGTCGACGATCGTAATGACCTCAGGTATTCGCTTGCCCTGGGTCAGACGTTGCGCCTTGAACAGAATCGTATTGCAGGCAGAATGGGGATCTAACCCAAACACGGGCAGGCGAGACTTACTGAGATCCGACTCAAGTTGCCCGCGCGGAATCAACACAAAGCCATGCGGATAACCAAAGCTGAAGGCGAGGTCGTCATTGCGATAAAATTTCGGCGGTCCATCCGATGTCTCGGTCATCGCCATGGCTGCGCCGCGCGTATCGCTCTGCTGATTCGGCCTATCGCTGCCGATGAGCATGGCGCTCGATGAAAAGTTCTGGAACCAGATGGAGTGGATGCAGTTACTGCGCACCGGCTTTCCGGCGATCAGATATGGGGTAAACGTGTATTTCCGCGCCGCGTCCAGGGCGGCTTCGGCCATGGCTTCGTTGGGCGCATCTTCTACGCATGCGTCCAGAATCGCCGCGTCGGTTCCCACGTAGAAACGAATAGGCACGGGCTGATTCTTCAGTTCATCGGGTGTTCCCGGCGGCAACGGTGGGCTGTAGCGGTATTCCACTGATGCGCTCTGTATATCTTCCGGATTCGGCGAGAGCGCCATAGTTACGGTGCGCCGCATCGATGGCAATGGCGCCAGGCTATCCTGCCAATGGGGATCAAGAGGCGAGTACTTGATGGCGATATCGAGGATCGGAAGCTTGCCGGCCGTGACATGCACGCTGGTGTACTCCTGCTTGCCCTGGAAGGCATTGTAGCCGCCGAAGGAAATATGCAGGGCAATGGGCAGGTCTTCGCTGGCAAGAAGTCCCGTAGCCAGATCGAAGCACCAACGGAAATGCTGTGGGTATTCCTTCTCAATCGGCGGCCGTGTCGCCGAGTAACAGGTAACTGACTCGCCATTTCCGCCGATTGCGGCTGCCTCTGAAACGGTATAGCTTGCCGCGGCGGTTGAGTTGGGGACGTGAAGGACGACAAACTGAAGCAACTGCGCGATGCGAATGGGCACGGTCTCGCTCGACTGCTCAAGCCAATTGTGCCCGGTGTCGTTCCTCATTTCGGTTTGCTGAAAATCCGGAAAACGAATGAGGCGCTGCCAGTGCACGTCGTCGACCCACCTGTTTTCATAGGTTCCCGTGCCCGTGCCATGCAGTGCCAGGCGCGAGACGGCCGTTGCTTCGATGGTGAAGGGTTTTGCATCGCCTGAAAACAGGCTGGTATGCGAATGCGCTTTGGCAACCGCAACCGCGAAATCCTCCTGGGCCTGCACGTCAACCGGAGAAGCTTGAGCGTGGGCCGGGAGACCCGGCAAAAGAAACGTTGCAGCGAGAAAGCACCAATACAAAGTGGATCGCATCGACCGAACCCTGAAGCCCTACGCACACCAAGCCCACCCGTAGCGAAGACCTGGCAAGAGCAATAGGAGGCTTGCCCTATTCTAATGGGCTCCGATGGTTCGGTAGCGGGCGTTCACTGGCCCTGATGGCGGGCGCGGTCGGCTTCGAGCAAGGTGCGGCCGCCAAGCCAATTTCAACGTCGCTACCTGCGGGCAGCGGCTTGTTAATTCGATGAACGCGGCTCCGACCACGCCGGCACCGCCGCCCACGAGGCCGCCGACCAGAAGGCCACACAGCCATGCGTCACGCCACCTACCGGTTTCGCGCCCCTCGGCTCGGCACCCTACAATGAGAACGGAACCCCAAATCCACGAGGAGAACTATGCCGCTTTCAGGAGAAGCCATCCGGCTGATGAACTACATTGACGACGTTGCCGTCACCCTGCGCCGGGTCCTGGCCACCGTGCCCACACTGTCCGCCGAGGAGCGGGCCAGGGTGGCCGAGCATCTGCTCCGCGCGCGACCCAGCGCGGAGGAAGTGGCCCAGGCTCTTGCTGCCAAGTAAGCCCTTGTGACCACCGTTGCTATCATCGGAGCCGGGCCGCTGGGGCGCTGGCTGGCGCTGGGCGCGGCCCGCGCCGGCTTTCGCGTGCTGCTTGAGGACGTGATGCCCGCGAATCTCCATCACGCGCACGAGTCGATCCGCCAGGAGCTCGGCAGACTCGAGTTGAACCCGCAGGCGCTACCCGCGGTGGCCTTCGTCTCCACCATTGAAGACGCGGTTCGCGAAGCGGATCTGACGATCGATTGCGTGCCCGACGAGCTGGAATCGAAGCTGGAGATTCTGTGGCTAGTGGACCGCATGGCGCCGCCACGCACCGTGATCGCTACGCCGACCACCAACTTGTCGATTGCGGACCTGGCCAGCTGCACCAACCGGCCAGAGAAATGCATCGCCATCGCCGTGGCGCCCAAGGATCTAACGGCAGGCGCGGGACCCGGCATCACGCTGCGCGCCGCCCCCGCCACAAGCGAGGAAACTGTGGCTCTGGTATGCGATTTCTGGGAGAAGCTTGGATTCAGGCCGGTGGTGGAGCGGAGCGCGGCGTCGTAATTTGCTCGCGATCCCACCCTTGCCGCACGAAACGCCGCAAGGATGGGGCGACGAGCTTCAAGGCGTTCAAAACAACCGCGCCTACAACCGGCAGATCAGCAGTTCGCGCTGGTAGATCATCTCCAGCGGCAGGTGGTCGTGCACGTCGATGAACAGTTCCTCGTGGCCGAGGATCTCATTGCGCCACGCGGCACGGCTCACCTCCTGCATCTTCTCGAACTGCTCCCGCGGGAAGTTGAGCCCTGCCCATTCCATGTCTTCGTAGTAAGGCGTCCAGCCGATGGGCGTCTCCTTACCCTGGGCGCGGCCGTGCACGCGGTCCACAATCCACTTGAGCACGCGCATGTTTTCGCTGAATCCCGGCCACAGGAACTTGCCGTCGTCGTCCTTGCGGAACCAGTTGACGTGGAAGATGCGCGGCGTCGAGGTCAGGGCGCGCTGCATCTTGAGCCAGTGACGGAAGTAGTCGCCCATGTGATAGCCGCAGAAAGGTAGCATGGCCATGGGATCGCGGCGCACCAGTCCCACAGCGCCGGCGGCGGCGGCCGTGGTCTCAGAGCCCATGGTGGCGCCCACGTAAACCCCCGCGCTCCAGTTAAACGCCTGGTAGACGAGCGGCATGGTCGTCGAGCGCCGCCCCCCGAATACGAATGCGCTGATGGGCACGCCCTCGGGATTCTCCCACTCCGGATCGATCGAAGGGCACTGCGCAGCCGGCGCGGTAAAGCGCCCGTTGGGATGCGCGGCCTTGACGCCGGTCTGTTTGGCGATCTCCGGCGTCCAGCGCTCGCCGCGCCAGTCCAGACATTTGGCGGGTGGCTCGCCGGTCATGCCCTCCCACCACACCCCGCCGTCAGGCGTGAGCGCCACATTGGTAAAAATTGAGTTGCGATTCAACGTGGCCATGGCGTTGGGATTGGTCTTGTCGCTCGTCCCCGGCGCCACGCCGAAGAATCCCGCCTCGGGATTGATGGCGCGCAACTGGCCGTATGCGTCCGGCTTGATCCAGGCAATGTCGTCGCCCACCGTCGTCACCTTCCAGCCCTTGAAGGCCGGAGGGGGAACCAGCATGGCAAAATTGGTCTTGCCGCACGCCGAAGGAAACGCTGCCGCCACGTAGGTCTTCTCGCCCTGCGGCGACTCCACGCCCAGGATGAGCATGTGCTCGGCCATCCAGCCTTCGTCGCGTGCAATGTTCGAAGCAATGCGCAGCGAGAAGCACTTCTTGCCCAACAGTGCGTTGCCGCCGTAACCCGAGCCGTAGCTCCAGATCTCGCGCGTCTCAGGGAAATGCACGATGTACTTGGTGTCGTTGCAGGGCCAGGGCACGTCCTTCTGCCCCGGCGCGAGCGGCGCGCCCACTGAATGCAAGCAGGGCACCACGCGCTTCTCGCCCTTGTCGATTTCGGCCAGAACCGGCAGGCCGATGCGCGTCATGATGCGCATGTTCACCACCACGTACGGCGAATCGGTGAGCTGCACGCCAATGCGCGACATGGGCGAGCCCACCGGCCCCATGCTGAAAGCCAGCACGTACATGGTGCGGCCGCGCATGGCGCCGTTGAACAGCCCCTTGAGCTTCTTGCGCATCTCGAAGGGGTCGATCCAGTTGTTGGTGGGCCCGGCGTTGTCTTTGGAGAGCGAGCAGATGAAGGTGCGGTCTTCGACGCGCGCCACATCGCGCGGGTCAGAGCGCGCATAGAAGCACCCCGGCCAGCGCTCCTGGTTGAGCCGGGTCAGGGTGCCCGACGCCACCATCTCGTCGCACAGCCAGTCGTATTCTTGCTGGCTGCCGTCGACCCAGTGGATCGCGGCCGGCTGCGTGAGGTCGGCCATCTTCTCCACCCAGCGGATCAGGTGCTTGTTGGCCGTCAATGGCTTGGCAATGCTGGTTCTTCCCTGCTTCATACGCGTTCCTCTTCTTCAGACGATGGTGGTCCGACAGCAGAGTCTATGCGACTAAGGATACACATTCAGCTTCGGCCTGGCCGTCACTCTCAAAAAACCGGACAGATCCGCAGCAACCAGGTTTTTACTGGGCTTTTGACTATTTATACGTGAATGTGCATCGGGCGGCAAGACGGGGACTT
>Ga0181533_1000604_pt1 | contig 48507 bp, 43 predicted proteins | sample PEATcosm2014_Bin_45_FD_119772 | JGI IMG/M metagenome (GOLD analysis project Ga0181533, IMG submission 119772) | Peatland microbial communities from MTU Mesocosm Facility, Houghton, MI, USA - PEATcosm2014_Bin11_60_metaG | ecosystem: Environmental > Terrestrial > Soil > Wetlands > Peat | place... | reverse complement strand
TCACTGCGACCGCATCCAACAGGCCGGACATATGGATGCAAGCGATCCGATCCAAAACAGCTCGCCAACCTTGCAGGCCGGGGGCCGTCCACATATGGATTGCTTCGCTTCGCTCGCAATGACGAAGTTCAATGCAAGCTCGGACCTTTCAGGAAGCGATCGCGCTCGCTCGATTTTACGCGCAGCTCCATGGTCTCGCCGTCGCGGTAAATCGTGATCGGCACTTCGACGCCGGCTTGGCCCTGCGCCCAGATGCGGCGGAAGAAGCCGGCGAGATCGCGCACGTCCTTGCCAGCAACCGAGATCACGATATCGCCGGTGCGCAGGTCGGCCTTCTTGGCCGGACCGTGCTCGGCAAGGCCGACGATGACGAGGCGGTTCTCCACTTCGGTGGCGTAAAGGCCGAGCCACGGCCGCGGCGGCGCGTTGCGGCGACCGAATTTCAACAGGTCGTCGACGACCGGCTTGAGCAGGTCGATCGGGACCATCATGTTGATGTTCTGCGTCTGGCCTTTCTCGGCGGCGTGTTGCAACTGCAATGAACCGATGCCCAGGAGGTCGCCGGCGGGACCGATCAAGGCGGTGCCGCCCCAATTCGGATGCGCGGGCGCGGTGAAAATCGCTTCGTCGAGCACATATTCCCAGTAGCCGGCGAATTCCTGCTTGGCGACGATGCGGGCCGCGACGGAGCGCTGGCGGCCGCCGAAGCCGCCGACCACGACGCGCTCGCCGATCGCGGCCGCGGCCGAGACGCCGATTTCGAGCGACGGCACGTCGAGCTTGGCGAGCGCCTGCACCAGTCCGAACCCGGTTTCCTGGTCGTAGCCCAGCACATGGCCCGGCACCGCGCGGCCGTCGTTCAGCGTTATCCAGATCGTATCCGCTTCGGTGATCAGGTAACCGATGGTGAGGACGAGGCCGTTGCCCCGAATGACGACGCCGTTGCCGGCGCGCTCGGTCCCGAGCGTCTCCGCGGTGAAGGCGTCAGCCGGGACGGTCGCGCGCAGACCGACCACCGCGGCCAGCGTCCGCTCCAGATCGTAGGCATAATCCTCCGCCTTCGGTTGGGCGGAAGACGGCACCTTCCAGTTGCTCACGGATGGCATCGGATATTCCCTCGCTCGCGGCAGCGGACTCTGATCGTGACTTGTAGCCGAGTTTGCGGCGTGAGCGAAATCCGGGCCGGTCCCATGACCGCATGGCTCCGGTCGCTACCAGGGGCTATTTGTCGATGATCGGCCCGGCGATCAAGCCCGCACCCGGTCAAGGCTCATCTCGCGTGCTGCCCTATTTGGCTTGCGGCGGAGCGTTCGGCGTCGCGGCTGCCTGCTGCTGCAACTGTTCGAGCTTCTTTTCCAGATCGGGCAGGCTCGCGACGAGCGCGCAGTTGCTCTGATCGGTGAGCGCCTGCTTCTTTACCTGTTCCCAGCGCGCATCGGCGTCTTCCTGGCTCCACGGCCGTTTGGTTTCCGGATTGAAGACCCGCTGCAGGGCCAGATTGTCCAACGAGCGGTGATAATCGTCGAGCTTGAGGACACGATTGCGCTGCTGCAAATAGAAGCTTGTTCCGTCCAGCTCGCTGCAATGCGGCAAGCCGGCCGCGAAGGTTTGCTGCGCCATTTTGGCATCGAAAATCTTGCCCTTGAGGTCGTTGATGGCGGCGGTCTGGGCGTGCAAAGGCGTTGTAAGAACCGCGACGAAAAACATCGCCACCGAAACGATCGACAATTCCGTCCGCAGCATCTCTCCCCCCAGTGACGAAGCGCAAACAAATCGTCATACAACTAACACATTCGCCACGCGGCCGCCCAGGCCGCCGCATAACGAATTGTTCACCATGCCGGCGGAACTCTGGTCGGCGCGCCGAAGCATTGGCGGTCGCGCGCATCCGTGCCTTGTTCCCGCCAAATCTTGCTTGCAATACCAGTGCCGGACTTGTGGTCGCCGGGGGTTGTCGTGCGCGTCAGCATCTGTTTTGTCGTCATTGCATCCGCCCTTGCGGGCTCGCTCGGCAGCGCCGCGGCGCAATATTACCCGCCGCCGCCCGCGGTTTATCCGCCGCCCTATGCCGCCCCGCCGCCGGTCTACCGCGATGCCGGCCCCGGCGATGACGCCGACGCCTATCCGCCGGGGGGGCGATCCTATCTGGCGCCGCAGCCGATGCCGACGGTCGACGGCGAAGCCGTGCAACGGCCTCCAGCCGAAGTTGCCGGCGATGCCACCCCGGACGTGACCGGCTCCGTGCGCAGTCGCGCGGCTTCCGGCGCGGCAACTCCCGTGGCCGTACCGCCGGACCGTGCGACCGTGATCGCGGGGCTGCCGCCTGAAGATCAGCCCGAGCATGGTCCGACCAAGGAACTGCCGCCGCAGTTCCATCGCCAGGTCGTGGATTTCCCGACCAACGAACCCGCCGGTACCATCATCATCGATACGCCGAATACCTATCTCTATCTGGTGCTCGGCAACGGCAAGGCGCTGCGTTACGGCATCGGGGTCGGTCGCGAAGGCTTCACCTGGACCGGTACTGAACGCATCAGTCGCATGAAGGAATGGCCGGACTGGTTCCCGCCCAAGGAAATGATCGAGCGACAGCCCTACCTGCCGCGCTTCATGGCCGGCGGCGACACCAATCCGCTCGGCGCGCGGGCCATGTATCTCGGCAGCACGCTCTACCGCATTCACGGCACCAATCAGCCCTCCACCATCGGCACCTTCGTGTCGTCCGGCTGCATCCGCCTGATCAACGCGGATGTGGCGGATCTCTACAGCCGCGTCAGCGTCGGCACGCGCGTCGTGGTCTTGCCGGGAGCGCCGCCGAATACGACGGCCTCGCAAATTCCGGCGCAGGCGCCGCTCACACGCTGATCTCTGTATTGCCGCCGGCGTGCGGCGTGCGCCGTCGCGGCTCATTGTCGTTTTTAACATTGGCTTTCGCGCGACTCAGCTAAGGTCGCACGGGTCGGAATCTGCGCCGATTCCGTAGCGCGTCGGCGCAATAATCCACGCCGGGCAGCTTCATGGCGGCAGCCCGAGTAGCGAACCTGAAATGCGTCATGCGAAATGTGCCCTCGCGGCAATCCCAGACTTGTAACGCGTGATTTGAGCGGGATCGCGCGCGGGCGTTCTGCGAGGTCGAATGTTTCCGGATGTCCGTCTGATGATCGTGTCGACGTGCGCCTCGGTGGTGGCGATCGCTTGCGGGCTGGGCCTGTTCGCCACAGTCCGCGTCAATCATGAGCCGCTGACGCGGCTGCAGGCCAGCAATCCGCCGCCGCAGCTTGTTTCCGGCTACGGCGTCCCCGCGCCGGCGACGGATGGATCACCGGCGCCATTCGGCGTTCGTTTTCCAGTCAATGCTCCGCCGGCGCGCGGTGCCGCGGTCGCCGTTCCGGCTTCGAAGCGCGACCTCGACGAGGCCGAGCCGCCGCAGCCCGGCGCGACCGAGCCGGCGGCTATGGCGCCTGTCCTCTCGGATCATGCGACGGCCGCGACTACGCCGCCGGACGCGGCTGCTGCTGCGGAGCCAGCGCCGGTAATCAGTCGGGACCTCGAACAGCAAACAAATAAGGCGGGAGCGGACGCCGTTGCGCTGCAAACGCAGCGAGACCAGACGCCGGCGGCTTCGGCAGATCAGGTCGTCAAGCCCGCGCCGGAGGACCTGGCAACGGCAGCCTCGGGAAAGACCGTCAACGCTGCGCCGGAAAATCCGCCGCCCGCGGCAGCGAAAACGACAGCGAAGATTTCCGAAGGGAACCGACCGGCTCGGGCGAGAACGAGGACCAAGGTCGCACGCAAAGCGATGTCGCGGCTGGCCAAGAGGCGCAAGGTCGTCGAACCGACGCCCTCGACATTCGCTGTACGCACCGGCCAGAATTTCTCGTCGACCGGTTATTCATCGACACCGGCTTACCAATCTGTGCCGCAAATTTCGGCGCCGACAGCTGCGGTTTCGGTTCAGCAGCCGCAAGGGTCCAAGAAACGTCGCGCCGTGGTGAAACGGGTTCGTCCGCCGAAGAAGAGCGCCCAGCAATCGACCTCGACGCAGCAGACGAGCAGCTCGAGTTTTGCCGATGGGGCAGGCACCGGGTGAGCGGCGTCGGTATTGACGAAGGCCGCGGCACCGGTTCATAGGCGTTCGCACTCGGCCGATGCGAAACCAATGTGATCCCGCGTGACCCCGCTCTCGGTTCTCGATCTGTCGCCCGTCACCACCGCCACGCCCGGCTCGGCGGCGTTGCGCAATTCGCTCGATCTGGCGCGGCTCGCCGATCGGCTGGGTTACCGGCGCTATTGGGTCGCCGAGCATCACAATCTTGCAAACATCGCCAGTTCGTCGCCCGAAATCATGATCGGGCAAATCGCGGCTGCGACTTCGCATATACGGGTCGGCTCCGGCGGCGTGATGTTGCCGAACCATGCGCCGCTGATGGTCGCCGAGCGATTCAAGGTGCTCGAAGCCTTGTTCCCGGGACGTATCGATCTCGGGCTCGGCCGCGCGCCGGGCACCGACCCGGTCACATCCTATGCGCTGCGCGCCCGGCAGGATGCGCGGCAGGGCGACGATTTTCTCGAACGCTTTCAGGAGCTGCTGCTGCTCGAGCGTAGCGGCTTTCCCGAGGGTCATCCGTTCCGCAACGTGCGTGCGGTGCCAGCGGACGTGGCGCTGCCGCCGATCTGGCTGCTCGGCTCGAGCGGCTACAGCGCCGAACTCGCAGCCGCGGTCGGCATGGGGTTCGCGTTCGCGCACCATTTCGCCGAGTACGACGCGGCGAGCGCCATGCTCGGTTATCGCGAGCATTTCAAGCCGTCGGCGACGCAGAGTGAGCCTTATGCGATCCTTGGCACCGCCGTGATCGCGGCCGACAGCGATGCCGAAGCCGAGCGCATCGCCGCGAGCGCCGATCTGCATTACGCCCGACGCGCCAAGGGCGAATATCAGCCGTTGGCGTCGCCCGAGGAGGCCGCCGCTTATCCCTATACGCCGGTCGACCGCGAGCGCATTGCGCGCCATCGCGACCGCCTGGTGGTCGGCGGCATCGAGCGGGTCCGGCAGCGACTGCTGGACTTGATCGGGGCAACGCAGGCCGACGAAGTGATAATCACGACAATGGTTTACGATCATGCCGCGCGTCGGCATTCCTACGAGCTCTTGGCGCAGGCCTTTGCACTCACGCCGCCAAGCTGAGTCGAGCAATGGACATTGTTGGAAGAGACGGTCAATTCCGCAACAGATACAATGCCGCAAGTGACTTGAGTCTTCCCTGGATGCACTGGCGTCATGATCGCGTCTTGCACTACCAATTATCGTCTTTACCTCATGTATTAACCGCGAAGCGACCGCACAGTGGCGGCAAGGGAACGACTCAACTAGGATTTGCGGCGCGCATCGTGAGTTTCCGTAGGCTTAAGTTACCAAGGCTGAATTGCGAAGGCTGAACTGCGAAGGCTTGGGGGGGGTGGAAGTTGAGCACCGAAAAGTCACGGCGCCCCGGCGCACTGTCTCTGCCGAGCGACCGGCGCGCGCTCGCCGTCACCGCGACGATGAACCTCGGCCTAGTCCTCGCCTTGGGCTGTTGGCCCGTCACGGCGAGCGCAATGGTCAGGCACAAAGTCGCGCACCAGGAAAGAGCCGCGCACAAGGACGCCGGACGCATCAGCAAGGAGCCGTTCGGCAACATTCCGAAAGGCCCATTGCAGATTTTCATTTCCATCAACCAGCAGAAGCTGCACCTCTACAGCGACGGCGTGCATATTGCGGACTCGTCGGTGGCGACCGGCGTGGTCAGCCTGCCGACGCCGTTGGGCGTATTCAGCGTCATCCAAAAGCAGGTTTTCCACCGTTCCAATATCTACAGCAATGCGCCGATGCCCTATATGCAGCGCATTACTTGGTCGGGCGTCGCGCTGCACGAGGGCGAAAACATCGGCCACCGTGCTTCGCATGGCTGCATTCGCATGCCGCGCGAATTCGCGGCTCGGCTGTACGGTCTCACCAAGATCGGCGCTCGCGTCATCATCGCCAACGGTGAACTCAAGCCTTCCGAGTTTGCGGACCCGCATTTGTTCGTCCACAAGGACCGGCCGGCTGATCAGACCGCGGCCGCTCCGGCGGCGGCGCCAGCCGTTCAGACCGCGCAAACCACTGGCGGCAACAAGAAAGACGACGCCGCGCCGACCGATGCGGCAATGACGGTGCAGCCGACGGCGCTCGGCCTGCGCGTCGGCAGCAATCCCGTCGTTGCCGATGCTGCGGCAGGCGACCCGCCGAAGCCTGCGGCGCCAGAGCGGAATGTGGTGCCGGCAGCGCCTGCTGCGGTCGTGTCGGTCGATGCCGCGCCGGACGTGAGCATTCCGGCGCCGCCGGCCAAACCGGCGGACCTTGCCAAGGCCGCTCCGGCGAAAAAGACGCCGATCGCGATCTTTGTCAGTCGCAAGGAAAAGAAAATCTACGTGCGGCAGGATTTCGAGCCGCTATTCGACGCCGCCATTACCATCGAGCACCCGGACGAGCCGTTGGGCACCCACGTCTTCACCGCGATGAATTATTTGGATGACCACGCGACGTTCCGCTGGACCGTCGTATCGCTGCCCGGCGACCCGCCGAAGCGGAAAGCGGAGAACGAGGACAGATCCGAAAGGCACGCGCGGCGCCGGCATCGCGACGACGATGACGAGAAATCCATTGCCGAGCCGCCGCAGACGCCGGTGCAGGCGCTGGCCCGTATCAATATTCCGCAGGCAGCGATCGACTCCATTTCGGAATTGATGGTTCCGGGGTCTTCGATCGTCGTCTCCGACCATGGCCTCGGCGACGAAACCGGCGAGGGCACCGATTTCATCGTCGTCACGCGCTGACGCCGTCGGCGGCCGGCTCGAGCGCGGCAAGAGCCGCCGCTAGGCTGCCCGGCCGACGCCACGACGGATCAGGCAAAAGGGAGGATCGTCTTGGGTAAACACTTTACGCTCACGTCATCGGATGATTTCAAGCTCGGCGCTTATCGTGCCGATCCGGCGGGCACGGCCAAGGGCGGCATCGTCCTCATTCAGGAAATCTTCGGCGTCAATCATCACATTCGCGCGGTTTGCGACCGCCTCGCCGGCGAAGGCTATGCGGCCCTGGCGCCCGCAGTGTTCGACCGCCAGCAGCCGAATTTCGAATGCGGCTACTCGCCCGACGAGATCGCCAATGCGCGCAAATTCGTCGCCAATCCCGACTGGGGCGCCATGCTGCGCGACGTGCAGGCGTCGATCGACGAACTGAAGAAAAGCGGCCCGGTCGCGATCATGGGCTTCTGCATGGGCGGCACCATCTCGTTCCTGGCGGCCTCCAAGCTCGACGGTCTGTCCGCTGCCGTTTGCTATTACGGCGGCCAGATCGCTAAAAATGCCGACCAGAAGCCGAAAATACCGACGCAGATGCATTTCGGCGAGAAGGATGCGTCGATCCCGATGAGCGACGTCGACGCGATCAAGGAAAAGCGCGGCGGCGATTGCGAAATCCACGTTTATCCCGACGCGCAGCACGGCTTCCACTGCGACGAACGCGGCAGCTACAACGCGGCGGCCGCCAAGCTCGCCTGGCAGCGCTCGATGGATTTTTTGGCGAAGAACGTGAAGTGATCGGGAATCAGAAGTCGGTTATCATTAATCAGTTCAGATCATCAGCCGATCTGATCACTGACATCTGATTACCGACTCCTGTCAGAACCAGCGCTCCTGCACCTGGATCGTGTCGCCTGGACGCACCGGCGACGTGATCGGGGCCTGGAAACGGAACTGCTGGCCGTTGAAATTGCGGCTGACGATGACGGGTGTGTGCAGGCCGCGCGGCCCGAAGCCGCCGGCGATCGCGACCGCGGTTTCCACCGTCATGTTCGGCGAATACGGATATTGGCCGGGCGCGGCGACCTCGCCGAGGATGAAGAACGGCCGGTAGGCCTCGACCTCGACCGCGACATGGGGTTCGCGGACATAGCCTTGGCGCAGCATGTCGGCGATGCGTTCGGAAAGCTGATCGGTGGTCAATCCGCGCGCCGGCACCGTGCCGATCAGCGGCATGGCGATCTGCCCGCTGGCATCGAGCACGTAGGAATTGGTCAAGCCGTCCTGGCCGAACACGACGACGCGCAGCCGGTCGCCGGAATCGAGCGTGTAAGACGGCGCCGTAGGCGGCGCATAGGCGACCGGCGACGCCGTCATCATGCCGGCCGGATAGCCCCGCACGGCCGCGACCGATCCGGTGGTGGCATAAGTCGGCGCTGCCGCCATGCCGTAGGCCGGTGGGGCTGCCGTAGCGTAGGCCGGAGCGGCAACCGTTCCATAGCCGGGAGTCGCTGCCATCCGGTAGGCCGGCGCGGCGACGGTCGCGTAGGCCGGCGCGCCGGTCGAACCATAGATCACATTGTCGATGCCTTGCGGGGCTGGCGCGGCGATCTGGTAGCGCACCACTTGCTGCTGGGCGCATCCTCCTGCCGCGATTGCGACGGCAAAAAACAGCATGAGAGGGCGGGTGACCCGCATACGCGCAATCCGACCCCGTTCGAGCCAAAGCAGAGGTCCGACTTAGCGCTCGGTATGGTTAACAAATCCTCACCGAGGCTCGCGGGACAGGCTCACTCCGCCTTGCCGTGGCGGCCGAGCCGGTCGGCGATGGCGAGCATCAGCATGACCACGACGAACATCAGCGGGAAGGCGAGCACCCAGCCGAGCTTCGACGTATCGGGATATTTCTCGAGGTCGAAATACCACGCCAAGGCATCGACCGAGGCGATGCCGACCACCGAGCCGAGCAGCTTCTGTTTCAATTCGCCGAAATCGACCTGGGTAAGGCCTTCCGGCCAGTCCGGATGGTCGGCGGCATCGATGCGGCGGATGAAGTTCTCGAAGCCGGAGAAGATGACGATCAGGATCAGGTTGGCGGTCAGCGCCAGATCGACCAGGTTGAGCACGCCGGTGACGGTGTCGTGCCAGCTCATGCTCGGCACCTCGAGCGCCAACGCGTACAAATCGCCGAAGAAGCGATACATCAGCAACAACAGGCAGAGCAGCAAACCGAGCAGGAACGGCGCCAAGAGCCAGCGGCTGAAGAAGATCGCTGCTTGAATGTAACGTCCGTCCGGCCAGGACATGGGGGAAGCTCCGGCGATGGTGTGCCCGCGTGGGGCCGAATGGCGAATAGCGTGTGGCGAATAAGGAAGGCTATTTTTGCCTATTCGCTACTCACTATTCGCGCCTCTACGCCGCTACCCCCGTGCCGATCGGGCAGCTCACGCCGGTGCCGCCGAGGCCGCAATAGCCGTGCGGGTTCTTGGCGAGATATTGCTGATGGTAATCCTCGGCGAAATAGAACGGCGGCGCGTCGAGGATTTCGGTGGTGATCGGCCCTAGGCGTTCGGCATCGAGCGCCTTGGCATAGGCCGCTTTCGAGGCTTCGGCGGCGGCGCGCTGCTCCGGCGTGAAGACATAGATGCCGGAGCGGTATTGCGTGCCTACATCGTTGCCCTGGCGCATGCCCTGGGTCGGGTCGTGACTTTCCCAGAAAGCCTTGAGCAGGCGCTCATAGGAGATTTTCTTCGCGTCGTAGACCACCAGCACCACCTCGTTGTGTCCGGTGCGGCCGGAGCAGACTTCCTCGTAGGTCGGATTGGGGGTGTGGCCGCCGGCATAGCCGACGGCGGTGACGTGGATGCCGGAGCCGAGCTCCCAGAATTTGCGTTCGGCGCCCCAGAAACAACCGAGCCCGAACAGCGCCATGGCACTGCCTTCGGGATAGGGCCCTTGCAGCACCCCGCCGTTGACGAAATGCGCCCGCGCGGTGGGTAGCGGCGAAGCCCGGCCCGGCAGGGCCTCGGCGGCGGACGGCATTTCCAGCTTTTTCCGGAATGAAAACATGGCGGCGTCTCCAAATTTACCTCCGAAATATAAGCCCAATGGCGCGTCCCTGCACTGGCCCGGGCGATCACGTTTCGGCGTTCCGCCGCGCCAGGAGCGGCTTCCACCTGCCGCTTTTGCCGCTTATTGTGCGCCCCGCCGCTCGATTCGGCTTGAGCGGGCTTGGAGGCTTTGCCGATGTTTCGAATGTTCGCGTTCGCCTGCGCGGTTACCGGCTGGTGCGCCATCGCCGCCGGTGCGGCACTTGCCCAACAGCAGCCCGCGCTTCCCCCGCCGGCGCCGATGCCACCCTATGGTCCGGTCATCACGCTCGATCAGGCCAAGCGCGTGATGGCGGCGGCGGAGCTCGAGGCGGCGAAGAATTCCTGGCAGGTCGCCATCGCCATTCTCGACAGCGGCGGCAACATGGTGATGTTCCACAAGGGCGACAATGCCCAGCTTTCAGCCATCACCACGTCCGAGGGCAAGGCGCGCACCGCGCTCGATTTCAAGCTGCCGAGCAAAGCGCTCGACGACGCCATCGCCGCCGGCGGCGCCGGCATGCGGCTTTTGGCGCTCAAGGACATCACGCCGCTGCAAGGCGGCGTCCTCGTCCTCGTCGACGGCAAGATCATCGCCGCTATCGGCGTCTCCGGCGCGCTTTCGGCGCAGGACGAGCAAGTGGCCAACGCCGGCGCCGCGGCGCTGGCGAGATCGGGCATGTGACCTGTCATTCCGGGACGCGCCGAAGGCGCGGGCCCGGAATCCATAATCCCGGCGCGGGGGCTATGGATTCCGGACTTGCCGCTATGCGGCAATCCGGAATGACGGCACCATGAGGGTCGCGACAATTACCGTGCCGCGTATCCGGCCTTCAGCGCCGCCGCCGCCGCGGCATAGCCGCCCTGGGCGCCGTCGATGAAATGCACATGGTCGCTGCGCGTCGCCTGCGGCGCGAAGCACGTCATCATCGCCGCGTCCTGCCGGTGCATGCCGTAAAGCGCCGTCCTCGGCGCCGCGACGAGCCGGCGCTCGATCGCGTCGGCGAGTTCGGCCGAGCAGTCGACGATCATGCGCAGCCCGTCGTCGTATTTGCGGAAATCGGAATTCTCGACCACCTCGCGCAGATAGGTGGCCGGCACGAAGCCGCCGACGCGGATGCCGCTGCGCATGATCAGGAAATAAAACAGCGTCTTGGCGAGCACCCGCGCGTTGCGGAAGCGGCGGTCGCCCGGCATGGCGTGCGCTTCGAGCGCGGCGCCCTGGGGCGGCCAGCCGAATTGCGGGCCGCCCGCCGGCAGCGGCCGGCCGGCCGCGGGACTGTCTTCGACCAGCGAGACGATATCCTGGGCGAGCGCGCGGAAGGCTGACGGTTCGGCGCCGGGCGCCGGCAGGATCATGAGCGCAAGAATGACGCCGCGCGCGGCGCGGAATTCCTGGAACCGGCACGACAGCCCGGTGAGATCGGGCCAACTGCCGGGCGGCGCCTGCGCGACCGCGAATTCCCCGCGCTTGACGGCAGCGTCGGCGAAAGCGAGCCCGCCGCCGGCGAACATCGCGTAGGACAGGTTCGGCGACGGCCCGTAACGCGCCACCCGCACGTCGAATCCGCGCGCCCGGATGTCTGCGACCGGGATCAACGCGACCCGCAAAACGAGCCCGAGCTCGCCGCCGGTCCACGCCGCGGTCGCCGCCAGCGCCTGCCGCGCCTGTTCGACGTCGCGCGGCGGCACCGCAAAACTCGCGCCGTCGCCGCCGAACACGAACGGAAAATCATGCTCGCCGAGCGCATTGGAGAGCGCCGCGATCACCGCCGCGCCGGCCATGTTGACGGCCTTGTAGCGCTTCTCGGCGATCGCCTTGGTCGACTGCACCACGTCGGCCATGCCGACCGACCAGTCCCCCGGCAACGGCGCATAGCGCGCCGGGTCCATCAAGGCGCGGAAGCGGCGCTGGACGGGGAGGGTGGTGTAGAAGGAGGCGGGGTCGGGGGTCATCGCTCGCAGGATCCGCGCACAGCATCAGCATCATGACCTAGCTTCTCAACAGGGTAGTCGATAAATGTTGAGAACATAACACGAACATGGTAAAAGAACGTGCCCTCGGCGTCAGTTCAGGGACAATGGCGCCCATGGCGAATCAATCGATCGTCCCTGCCGACATTGCAAAGCGCTACGAGGTGCACGAATGGCGCAATGGTCTCGCCATCCTGGCTGCGGCGCATCCGGAGGAATGGCGCAACATCGTCGAGGTGTTGCGCGGCTTCACGCTGCTGAAAAGCGACGTGCTGAAGCCGGGCGGATCGAAGGGGCTCATTTCAAGCAAATTGGATACGCACTTCACCCGGCTCGGCTGGATCGAGAAGAAGTTCGACACAAAAATTGTGGTAGATACTGCCGAACACATCGCTCCGACGCACAAAGTCGACTGCTACAAGAATCGGGTGGCGCTCGAAGTGGAATGGAACAACAAGGATCCGTTCTACGACCGCGATCTGAACAATTTCCGCTTGCTGTTCGATCTTCGCGCGATCGATGCCGGCGTGATCATTACCCGGTGCACGGAATTGCAGCAGATCTTCAACAAGCTCGGCAGAGGGCCTAGCTTTGGCAACTCGACAACTCACATGGCGAAACTATTACCGCGGCTTGAAGGCGGCGGCGGAGGAGGATGCCCAGTTGTCGTTTTCGGCATTCGCGGAGCGGCCTATGTCGAAGACTAACGGACATGCTCATTCGTCATCACCGGGGCGCCACAAAACGGCGCGGCCCAATCGTCCACGTCTCACGCCTGTGAAGAAAGGCATGGATGACGAGGGCAAGCCCGGCCATGACGCGGTGGAAATGCTGAGCGCGCGCGCCGATCTTCTGCGCTTCGCGCATGGCCGCCAATTTGGGACCATCCTCGTCGATCCGCCGTGGCAGTTCACTAATAAGACCGGGAAGGTCGCGCCCGAGCACAAGCGGCTCGCGCGTTACGGTACCATGAAGCTCGATGAGATCATGGCGCTGCCGGTCGTGGACCTCGCAGCACCGACCGCGCATCTTTATCTCTGGTGCCCGAATGCGATGCTGCCCGATGGCCTCGCGGTGATGAGGGCTTGGGGCTTCACCTATAAGTCCAACATCGTTTGGCACAAGATCAGGAAGGACGGCGGATCAGACGGCCGAGGTGTCGGCTTCTATTTCCGCAACGTCACCGAACTCATCTTGTTCGGCGTGCGAGGCAAGAATGCGCGGACCCTCGCGCCCGGGCGTCGCCAAGTAAATTTGGTCGCGACGCGAAAACGTGAGCATTCGCGCAAACCGGATGAGCAGTACAAAATCATCGAGGGATGCAGCGCTGGGCCCTTCATCGAACTCTTCGCGCGGGGCACGCGAGAGGGCTGGACGACATGGGGAAACCAAGCAGACGAGGGATATCGGCCGACTTGGAAAACGTACTCGAATCATTCGAGGGCAGCGTTGGTCGCGGCGGAGTAGACGAGAACCGCTCATGGCAGAAGTCCAGCATTCCCAAATCAAGAGCAAGCTTCTTGAACTGATCGCTCCGCACGTTGATAAATCGGACATAACTGCCAAGTCCGGCCCTGATAGGGATGCGCACATTTTGTCGCGTTCTATGGCCGCGGTGGCAATAAAGATGCTTGCCGAGACAGATGATGCGACAGCAGCAAATGCAATTGTGGACGGTGGGCGCGATAACGGGCTCGATGCGATCTTCTACGAGCCACAAAGCAAGACATTGTTCCTGGTTCAATCTAAATGGAGCAATTCGCATTCGAGTTCGATAGAAAGCGGCGAGATTCACAAATTCTTGCAAGGAGTAAGAGATCTTGTGTCGCTGAAGAAGGCGCGCTTCAACGAGAAAATTCAAAAACGTTGGAACCTCATTGAGGACGCTCTCAAAAGATTGACGAGCGTCCGTCTAGTGGTCGCGTATCCAGGCTCGGGAAAGATTGATAGCGATATTCAAGATAAGATCGACGACTTTATTACGAGCCAAAACGATACATCAGAGCTATTTTTCTTCTCTCCGATTACGCAGCGCGAATTATTCCAATATTTCGTGCGCGAAGCAGCGCCGCCGCAAATCAACCTAACAGTGCGGCTTACTCATTATGGTTTGGTCGAGAGTCCGCTTCGCGCCGTATACGGTCAGGTATCTGCTGTTGACGTTGCCGACTGGTACCGCAACCACGGAAATCATCTATTTGCGGGGAATATACGCAATTTTTTGGGATCTTCTGAGGTCAATGCGGCAATTGCGGAAACACTCAAAGGGGAGGCCAACTATTTTTGGTATTACAATAATGGGATCACCATTATCGCTGAGGATTTGAAGCGGCAGGCAATTGGGGGGAGTGATCGGTCTGTCGGAATGTTCGACTGTAAGCGTGTTACAATCGTTAATGGCGCGCAGACCGTCGGTACCATCGGCCGGACTCTTAGTAGCGAGGAATCGGCAGCATTTTTGCAGGCTCGAATAATAGTAGTCGATGATCCAGAATCATCTTTGGGCAAACGCATTACGCGTGCATCCAATACCCAAAATAAGATCGATGCTCGAAATTTCGTTGCGCTCGACGCAGAACAAGAACGAATTCGTACCGAGTTGTTAATCGACAAGGTCAATTACGAGTACAGGGAAGGCGAACCGCTAGAGTCAACAGTTGATGGATTTGAATTCATCGAGGCTATCACGACACTTGCTTGCGCAAGTGATGAAATGTCCTACGTTGCTCTTTCAAAAGGCTATGTAGGCGGCCTCTACGCGGATATTACCGCGGCGCCTTACAAAGCTTTGTTCAATCCCGGAACTTCATCGAAGCGATTGTGGAACAGTGTGCAAATTTCAAGAAGAATCGATAAGGCCGTTAAGACATTGTCAGACCATTCGTCGCCGACCGAGCGGGGAATCGTAGTGCATGGCAATCGTTTTATCATGCACTGCATCTTGCGGCGAATTGCAGCGGGGAAAGAGATTTTGAAAAGCGAAGAAATTGGAGAGGCTATAATTGAAGAGGCAGTGAAGCATGTGCTGTTCGGTGTGGGTAAGGTAATCGATGAAATCTATTCGGATGCTTATCTTGCGCCACTTTTTAAAAACGTAAAGAAATGCGCCGACATTCGTAGCAAGTACGAGAAAGCCTAGTTAATCCCACCGCTAACGCCCGCACTCAGCGCTCAATCTTCGGCCGGACCTTCGTGCGCGCCAACCGCAGTTCGTAGGACGCCTGCAAGTTCATCCATAGTTCGGGCGTGGTGCCGAAATATTTCCCCAGCCGAAGCGCAATCGCGGCGGTGATTGCCGAGCGGCCGTGGATGATGTCGTTGATGCGTGTGGGGCTTACGTCGATGTCGCGCGCCAGCCGGTTTTGGCTGATACCGTTCGGCTTCATGAATTCCTCGGCGAGAACCTCGCCCGGAGGAATGGGAGAGAGATTCGTTGCTTTGGTTCGGCGCGGGCGGACATGCACGCGATAGCGGAGCTTGTCGGCCGTACCGTCCAGATAGGCTTTTGTGCTGTCCAGGCCGGCCTTGATCTTGTTAAAAGCGCGCTTGCTCATTGCCCCTGGTACGAAAATGACGCCTCCGGGGCAAGTTCCCGCGACACCCCGCCGCGCACCATGAATGCCTTTTAATGCAACACCGCGCGCCCGGGCCGCGTTTCCTCCACGGGGGCGATCGTTCCTCAAGGAAGGAGATCGCCAAATGAAAACACAGACGACAATCGCGGTAGCGGCAGCGTTGCTGCTGTCGGGCGCCGTGGCGGCACAGGCGGCATCGATCGAGCCGCAGGCGAGCGACACGCTGAACCTGAATGCCGCGCAGCAGAAGACGGCGTGGAACGACCTTGACCACGCCTCGAACCAGAATGCGCCGACCGGCTTTACTGCGGCCCCCGGTGCGAGGGTCCCCACCACGGTGAAGCTCAGCATGGTTCCGAGCAAGGTGGCGCGCGACGTGTCGCAGTTGCGGCCGTACGACTTCGCCAAGGTTCAAGGCCAGCTGTTGATCGTGAACCCGTCGGACCGGATGGTGGCCGAAGTCATCGGCGGATAAGCGCGAACGTTCGAACGGTGTGCGAATCCGCTAGTTCTTCTTGCCGTAGGTGCCGGGCTTGGCCTGGCTGTGCATGCCGGTGAACGGCGCCGGCGCCGCGGCGCCTTTCGTCTTGTTCTTGTCCTGCTTCGGCTTCTTCTTTTCCTTGTTGCCTCGCATCTGACCTTTCGCCATGGCGTCCTCCGGGTTCTCGGTGGGTGATTCGTGCGCGAACGGAGCAATTTAACCCATCTGCCGTCCATAGCGCCAACGGAACCGGCTAGTTCCACCCCCGCGCATGCCGACCTTCCGGGCATCAAGCATGGGCCGGCGGGCGCGTCGCTATTCGGGCGGCGGCGCCTTCGCCTCGTGCAAATGGCTGATGCTGGCGACCACGCGCGCCACTTCCTCGTCGTCGAGCGGCGGCCGGCAGCGCAGGCGGTTCCACGCCAGCATCAGCTCGAGCGCGACCTGCGGATCGACGCCGTGCCACAGCAGGTGGCCGGTCAGCGAGGCAATGGTCGCGTTGCGTTCGCCTTCGTTGACGCCGTCGTGCAGCAGCTGCCGCCAATCGGCGAGCGAGCGCCGTGTCCGCGGCCCGCGTCCGGCGAACAACAGCCAGCGCGGCAAGGCCGCAGGCGCCATCTCCTCGGGCGAGCGCCCGCGCGCCCAGGCGTAAAGTTGTCCGTTCGGATGCTGTGACGGCGGCGCCACGACGTAGCCGCCGTCGCCGCGCAGGTCGATGCCCTGCGCGAGCCCGGCGCGATTGGCCACGAAGCCGCCGGGGTGGGCAAAGTAGAGATGGCGACCGCTGCCGCCGGTGTGCGCTTCCACGGTTTCGGGCAGCATTTCGAACCGGCTTTCCAGCTCCGCGAGCGAGTGATCGCCGCCGTGCTTGGGGTCGACGTCGAGCACGATCAGATTGGAGATTTCACCGGTGACGATGCCGACATTGGCGTTCGGCCAGCGCGCGAACCATTGCGCCAAGGTCGGTGCATCGGCGCGCGCCTGCTGCAGCATTTCCCAGCGGATCAGCGGCCGCTTCTCGCCGTGCCGCAGCGGCAGCACCGACCAGCCGCGGGCGAGATAGCGGGCGGCCGCCTGCACGATCGGCGCCTGTGGCAGCGAACGAATTTGCGCCATGCCTTGCCCCTGCTGCCGCATTGCCGCGCGGCGAAAACCGAGTGCACTCACCGCCCGCGCGGCTTGAAGCCGCCGTGCATGCCGGGGCGGCCGAGCGTCGAGCGCGGGCCGCTGCTCTTGCCCGGGATCGCTTCCACGCCCGGACCCATTTCGTCGAGGCTGGGCTTGCGCGGCGCGCCGCGCTTGGCGCCGCCGGGGCGATGCGGAGCGACTTCGTGGTGGAGCGCGATGCCCATTTCGTCGAGCGCGGGCTTGTGGACGCGGCTCGTTGCCCCACCCCGCCCGCCTTCGCGCTGCGCGCTCCGGCGCGGCGACCCTCCCCCTGCAGGGGAGGGTAGGAACTTCGCCGTCGGGTCGTCGGTCACGGCCAGTTCGGTGGCGCGCAGACGTTTGATCTCGTCGCGCAGGCGGGCGGCCTCCTCGAAGTCGAGATCGGCGGCGGCGGCGCGCATGCGGGTTTGCAGATCGGCGATCACCGTCTCGAAATTATGGCCGATCGTGGCGGCGGCCTCGAATTCGCCGCCCTCCCCGGCGCCCGCCGCGATCAGCACGTGGTCGCGCTCGTAGACGCTGTTGAGGATGTCGCCGATGCCCTTGCGGATGCTTTCCGGCGTGATGCCGTTTGCCGTGTTATAGGCTTCCTGCTTTTCGCGCCGGCGGCTGGTTTCCGCCATGGCGCGCTGCATCGAGCCGGTGACGTGGTCGGCGTAGAGGATGACGCGGCCGTCGACATTGCGCGCGGCGCGGCCGATGGTCTGCACCAGGCTGGTCTCGCTGCGCAGAAATCCTTCCTTGTCGGCGTCGAGGATGGCGACCAATGCGCATTCCGGAATGTCGAGGCCTTCGCGCAGCAGATTAATGCCGACCAGCGCGTCGAAGGCGCCCAGTCGGAGGTCGCGAATGATCTCGATGCGTTCGATGGTGTCGATGTCGGAATGCATGTAGCGCACGCGAATCCCCTGCTCGTGCAGGTATTCGGTCAAATCCTCGGCCATGCGCTTGGTCAACACGGTGACCAGTGCCCGATAGCCCTGTTGCGCCACTGCGCGCACTTCGCCGACCAGATCGTCGACCTGGGTGCGCGCCGGGCGCACGTCGACCGGCGGATCGATCAGCCCGGTCGGCCGGATCACCTGTTCGGCGAACACGCCGCCGGATTCGTTGAGCTCCCACGGCCCCGGCGTCGCCGACACGCACATCGTCTGCGGCCGCATGGCGTCCCATTCCTCGAAGCGCAGCGGCCGGTTGTCCATGCAGGACGGCAGGCGGAAGCCGTATTCGGCGAGCGTCGCCTTGCGCCGGAAGTCGCCGCGATACATGCCGCCGAGCTGCGGCACGGTGACGTGGCTCTCGTCGACGAAGACCAGCGCATTGTCGGGCACGTATTCGAACAAGGTCGGCGGCGGCTCGCCGGGTTTGCGGCCGGTGAGATAGCGCGAATAGTTTTCGATGCCGGCGCAGACGCCAGTCGCCTCCATCATTTCGAGGTCGTAGAGCGTGCGTTGCTCGAGCCGCTGCGCTTCGAGGAGGCGGCCAGCGGCATTGAGCTGTTCGAGCCTTTGCCGCAATTCGAATTTTATGCCGGACAGGGCCTGCAACAAGGTCGGCCGCGGCGTGACGTAGTGCGAATTGGCGTAGATTTTGACGAATTCCAGCTCGTCGGTCTTCTGCCCGGTGAGCGGATCGAATTCGTGGATCGATTCCACCTCGTCGCCGAACTGCGACACCCGCCAGGCGCGGTCCTCGTAATGCGCCGGAAAAATTTCGACGGCGTCGCCGCGCACGCGGAACGAGCCACGATAGAAATCGCCGGCCGTGCGCTTGTATTGCAGCGCCACCAGATCGGCCAACAGCTGGCGCTGCTCGAGCCGCTCGCCGCGCTTGATCGCAAACGTCATCGCCGAATAGGTCTCGACCGAGCCGATACCGTAGATGCACGACACCGAAGCGACGATGATGACATCGTCGCGTTCCAACAGCGCGCGCGTCGCTGAGTGGCGCATGCGGTCGATCTGTTCGTTGATCGAGGAATCCTTCTCGATATAGGTGTCGGTGCGCGGGATATAGGCTTCCGGCTGGTAATAATCGTAATAGCTGACGAAATATTCGACCGCGTTGTCGGGAAAGAAATTCCTGAACTCGCCGTAAAGCTGCGCCGCCAGCGTCTTGTTGGGCGCGAGGATCAGCGCCGGGCGCTGCGTCGCCTCGATCACCTTGGCCATGGTGAAGGTCTTGCCCGAGCCGGTGACGCCGAGCAGCACCTGGGTGCGGTCGTTGCGGCGGACGCCCTCGACCAGATCCTTGATCGCGGACGGCTGATCGCCTTTAGGGTCGAACTCGGATTTGATGACGAGCGGGCGGCCGCCTTCGGATTTGTCCGGCCGCGGCGGCCGGTGCGGCGTCCACAATTGCTGACCGCGGAATTCGTCGCGGCCTTCGCGCAGCAAGCGATCGAGCGACTGCTGGCTCGCCACGCTGCCGAACGCATTGACGTCGCCCGGCTGCGGCATCACCGAGCGCGGCAAGCGGGTAGCCGCGAGCGATGTCGATACCGGCGCGGCAGGGGCTTTGTCCTCGTCGCCCTCCTCGATGCCGAGCGCGCGCGCCAGATCGGGATCGAGTTCGCCCGGCGGCACCGGCGTTTTGCCGACATAGCCCTGTTGCGGCGCTTCGCCGAAGCCGCGCGTGACCGAAGCGCGCGCCTTGTGGGCATTGGCAAAGTCGGCGCGGCGGTCCCGCGAATTATCCGGCGGCTGTTGCAGGCCGTGCTGCTCGCCGTCCCCTTGCGGGGCGGGAGTGCCGGTCTGCGCGCCGAGGCCGGCGCGGCCTCGGCCGATCGCGGGATTGAGGATTTCCGCCAATGACGGGTCGAGCGGCGAGGAATCCGGCCGCGACGCCTTGGCGCGTGTCGGCTTGGCCGGGTCCTTTTTCGAATGCTGTGCCGGATCGCGCCGGTCGGGGCCTTTCGCCATGGTCCCAATATGGGTCGAGTCTTGGGGCGAGGAAAGTACGCTTGTCATTCCGGATTGCCGCGAAAGCGGCAAGTCCGGAATCCATGGTCGCTGACCGGTGTTTATGGATTCCGGGCTCGCCACTTCGTGGCGCCCCGGAATGACCAGCTACTCGAACTTGATCCCGGCGCGCTCGATCACCTCGCCCCACTTCTTCGATTCAGAAGCGATCAGCGCCGCGAATGCTTCGGGGGTGCCGCCGGCCACGTCGTCGCCGATCGCGGCGATCCGCGCCTTGAAGCCATCCGATTGGATAGCCTTGTTCAGCGCCGCATTGAGCTTGTCGAGGATCGGTTGCGGCAGGCCGGCCGGCGCGATGACGCCGGTCCAGGTCGGCGCCGAATAGCCCGGCACGCCGGCCTCGGCGATGGTTGGCAAGTCCGGAAAGGCGGGCGACCTGTGGTCGCCGCTCACTCCGAGGCCGCGCACCTGGCCCGAATGGGCGAACGGCGCGATCGAATTCAGACTCTCGAACATCAGTTGCACGCGGCCGGCAATGAGATCGTTGATGGCCATCGCACCGCCTTTGTACGGAACGTGGACGATGTCGGTCCCGGTCATGAACTTGAACAATTCGCCGCCGACGTGGCCGGGCGAGCCGTTGCTCGACGAGGCATTGAGCAGCTTGCCGGGATTCTGCTTGGCGTAATCGATCAATTCCTGAACGGACTTGAACGGCGTCGTCGGCGACACCGCGAGCAACAGATGGCCGCGCGTCACCACCCCGATCGGCTGGAAGTCGCGCGCGATGTCGTAAGGCAGGCGCTCCACCATATGCGGCGTCAGTGCCAGCGCGCCGATCGGGGCCATGCACAGGGTGTAACCATCGGGTGGCGATTTGGCGGTGAGATCGAGCCCGACGGTGAGCGCGCCGCCGGGACGGTCATCGACGACGATCTGCTGGCCGAGCTGTTCGCCGAGCGACGCAGCGAACAGCCGCCCCAGCGTATCGGTGGCGCTGCCGGCGGCTTGCGGCACGATCAGGTGAATGGGCCGGTCGGGAAATTCCGCGGCGGCGGGGTTCGCAAAAGCACAGGTCAGCAGCAGCAGAGCGATGAAGGTGACACGACGCATTTTGATCCAGCTCCCGGGTGCGATCCCGAGCAGTGCATAGTGGGACGAGATGACCGGGACAAGCCTTGACGTCGCAGCCTTTGATTCATTGGCCCAAAAATGCGCTACTCTGCCGCACAGGGAGAAAGCGTCCATGAATGCGTCAACGAATGCGTCAACGAATGCGTCAACGCCCGCGTTCGACTTCACGCCGTTTCTGGCCCCCGGCCTACCGCCGCCGGCGGTCAAATGGAGCGGTTTTGCCAAATATAATTTCATCGGCGGCCACAACGATGCCGAGCTCGTGCCGCTCGATGCGCTGGTGAAGGCCGCGAACGATGTGCTGACGCGCGAAGGGCGAACGCTGGCGACTTACGGACTTGCGAGCGGGCCGCTCGGCTACGCACGCTTGCGCGACTTTCTGGCGCAAAAGCTAAAGCGCACCGCGGGCATTGCGTGCGATGCCGACGAGATCCTCGTCACCTCCGGATCGTTGCAGGCGCTCGATCTGGTCAATGGCATTCTGCTGGAGCCCGGCGATACCGTCATCGTCGAACAGGCGACCTATCAAGGCGCGCTGACGCGGCTCGCCCGGCTCGGCGTGCAAGCCGTCGGCATTCCGCTCGACGGCGAGGGCATGCGCATGGATGCGCTTGCGGCCGCGCTCGACGACCTGAAGCGTCGCGGCGTGCGCCCGAAATACATTTACACGATTCCGACCGTGCAGAATCCGACCGGTACGATCTTGAGCGAGGCGCGCCGGCTCGAAATGCTGCGGTTGGCCCTCGCCTACGGCGTGCCGATCTTCGAGGACGATTGCTATGCCGATCTGATCTGGGACGGGCAGCGCCCGCCGGCCTTGCACGCTTTGAGCAAAAACGGCGGCATCATCCATATCGGCTCGTTTTCCAAATCGATCGCGCCGGCCTTGCGGGTCGGCTATATCGTCGCCGACTGGGCGCTGTTGGCGCGCATGCTGGCGCTGAAAACCGACGCCGGCTCCGGCGCGCTGGAGCAGATGGTGCTCGGCGAATTCTGCCCCGCCTATTTCGAGGAGCACCTGCCGCGGCTGACGCGCGGGTTGCGCGCCAAGCTCGAAACCTTGATGGACGCGCTCGACGAGCAATTCGGCACCGCGGCCGAATTCGACGACCCGAAAGGCGGCATTTTTCTCTGGGTCAAGCTGCCGGACGAAGTCGATACGCTAAAGCTGTTCCAGCCGGCGCTCGCCGCCGGCGTCGCCATCAATCCCGGCTCGGAATGGGCGACCGATAAAGCTTACGGCAAAAGCCGCACCCGGCTGTGCTTCGCCAATGCCTCTCACGAAGCCATTCGAGTGGGGATCGCGACGCTCGCCGAAGTCTGCCGCCGCGAATTCGGCGTGCCGAACCGCATCGCCAATGTGGAGCGGGCGAGAGCGTAGGCCGCCCCTACGGTTTCAGAACCCTTTTATCACCTGCGCTACGTGTTCGACCTCCGGCGGCGACGCAAAACAATGGCCGACGAGCTTGCGCCATTCCTGGAAATCGGGCGAGCCGCGAAAGTCGACGGTATGGTTCTCGAGCGTTTGCCAGCTCACGAACAACCGATAGCGCGTTGGCTTTTCGATCGACCGCTCAAGCTCCATGCCGAAGCACCCCTTGGCCCGTTTGAAGATCGGCACGGCATTGTTTACGCCGGTTTCGAACTCGGATTCCATTCCCGGCTTGACGTCGATTTGCGCGATTTCGGTAATCATATCTCGTCCCTGGCTCGTTCCTGCGACCAAGCCTGGAGCTTACCACGCTCGACCGCGCAATGAAGCGGTGCGGTCGCGATTTACCTAATGGCAAGGGAAATCGGGTTCTTATCGCCTGCCATGGCCTTGCTTCCGAACTTGACGGGCACCCCGGAACGCGGTGCCGACGGGCAATCGCGCAATCACGCCAAACTGTTTTCGTGGGCGCTGATCGACACGATCGCGCGCTGCTTCGTCGCCGTCGCATTCGTCGTCTATTTCGTCGATCTGTTGCGGCAGACCCGCGACGGCCTGACCGACGGTGTGGCTCGGCCGTTCGGCGATGATTTCATCAATTTCTGGTCGGGCCCGTTCCTGGCTTGGCACCAGCGGGCGGCCGAAATCTACAATTTCGGCGCCTTCTACGTTTTCGAGCAGAGCGTCGTCGGCGAGCACATTCAGGGCTATCACTACAGCTACCCGCCGACGCTACTGGTGCTGATGGCACCGCTGGCGCTGGTGCCCTACGTTCCCGGACTAGCGCTTTGGCTGGTCGGGGGCTGGTTCGCGTTTTATCGCGCGTTGCGGCTTGCGGTGCCGCGGGGCCGCACTCTTCTGTTTGCCTTGGCCACGCCCGCCGTCTTCATCAACGCGGTTGGCGGCCAGAACGGAACCTGGACGGCGGGACTGTTCGGCGGCGGGCTCGGCCTGCTCGACCGGCAGCCGATCATCGGCGGGAGCTTGTTGGGACTGCTGATCTACAAACCGCAATTCGGCTTGTTGATTCCGGTGGCGCTCGTGGCTGGACGGCGGTGGCGGGCATTGGTTGCCGCTGCGGCGACCAGCGGCGGTCTTGTCGCCATCGCCGCGATTTCTTTCGGCCCCGAAATCTTTGCCGACTATTTGCGGCAGGTCACCGTCCTTCGACACGTGATTCTGGAGGACGGCACCGGGGTCTGGCATCGCATGGTCTCGGTCTTCGTCATGGCGCGCCGGTTCGGCGCCGACGTGCCGACGGCTTATCTCGTGCAGTCGATCGTCGGTGGAATAGCCGCGGCTGCCGTGGCGGCGGTGTGGTTCCGCGGTGCCTCCTTCGGCTTCCGCAACGCAACGCTTATTCTCGGCACCTGTCTGGCGACGCCCTATTTGCAGGATTACGACCTGGTCTTCGGCGCGCTGGTCGTGGCTTGGCTATGGCAAGAGCCTGCGGTCCGATGCATTGGCGAAACCCCATTATTGCTCGCCAGCGCCGCACTGTTGTTGCTGCCGCTGTTCGCCGCGTCGTTGGCGCTTTTCACCGGCCTCGAATTCGGGCCGTTATTCATTTTGCCGCTGTTCATCATTGCGGTGAAATATGGCCTCCTCGGGCAGCCGTCGCCTGAATTGGTGCCGGCGGAATAGGCCTTGCGAAATCAATCCGCCGTGAAGCCGGATGGCACTGGCGCGCGCGCCGGGCTATCTTGAGGGGCCGCCATAGCGGCGGACTTTGGCATCATCGTCAGCCCCAAGATCGCCACCCCAGGTCGCCACCCCAGGTCGCCACCCCAGGTCGCCACCCAAAAGCACCACAAAGGGTTCATCATGATCGACGTGCATTATTGGACTACGCCGAACGGCCACAAGGTTACGATTTTTCTCGAAGAGGCCGGGCTCGAATACAAAATCATTCCGGTCAATATCGGCAAGGGCGAGCAGTTCAAGGCGGAATTCTTGGCGGTGTCGCCGAACAACCGCATTCCCGCCATCGTCGATCATAAGCCGGCCGACGGCGGCAAGCCGCTATCGGTGTTCGAGTCCGGCGCCATTTTGCTCTATCTTGCCGACAAGACCGGCAAGTTCATCGCCAAGGATCTGCGCGGCCGCACCGCGGCGCTCGAATGGCTGTTCTGGCAGATGGGCGGTCTCGGCCCGATGTCGGGGCAGAACAATCACTTCAGCAATTACGCGACCGACAAGATCCAATATGCGATGGATCGCTACCGCAACGAGGTCAACCGGCTCTACGGCGTGATGAACAAGCGGCTTGCCGACCACGATTATCTCGCCGGCGAATATTCGATCGCCGACATGGCGTGCTATCCGTGGGTCGTGCCGTGGGAGCGCCAGGGCCAGAACATCGCCGATTTCCCGCACTTGAAGCGCTGGCTGGAGGCGATCAAGGCGCGGCCGGCCGTGGTCAAGGCCTATGAATGGACGCCGAAGATCAATCCCAATCAAGGCGGCATTCGCACCGCCGAAGAGCGCGCGATTCTGTTCGGCCAGACCGCGCAATCCGTCGCCGCGGCGGTCGGGCGGTAGTGATCGATTGTCCTTAGGGGCGGCCCTTGTGGCCGCCCGCCGCCGCAGTTGGCGCCCACACGGGGCGCCCCGACGTGTTGTGGAAATCTAATCCTGTCGGACGATGACCTTGGTGCCGACCTGGACGCGGCTATAGAGGTCCGTCACGTCATCGTTGACCAGGCGGAAACAACCGGACGATACGGCCTGGCCGATCGTCTCCGGCGCATTGGTGCCGTGGATGCGGTAGACCGTGTTGCCGAGATACATGGCGCGGGCGCCGAGCGGATTGCCGGGGCCGCCGGCCATGAAGCGCGGCAGATAGGGCTGGCGTTCGATCATTTCCGGCGGCGGATGCCAATCGGGCCACTCGGCTTTGCGGGTGACCTGCAACAGTCCCTGCCAGGTGAAGCCGTCGCGGCCGACGCCGATGCCGTAGCGCAGCGCGTGGGTTTCATCCTGGATCAGGTAGAGATGGCGCTCCTGCGTATCGATGATGATGGTGCCGGCCGGCTGCAGCGAGCGATAGAGCACCAGTTGCCGCTTGTATTCCTCGGGCAGACTGGCGTCGGAATTGCCGTGGTCGACGCCAGGATCGACGTCCTGCATCGTCGGTTGATAGGCGAACACCGGCGGTGGCTGCGGCGGCAATTGTTGCGCTGGCAGCTCTGCCGACACGGCGCAGAGCATTGCGGCGCCGATCAACGCGCTCATCCGACGGAAGTTTGCGGCCCGACCCAGTCTCGTCATGCCGGCATTGTCCCCTGGACGCGGCGCGGGTTCAATACCCGTCACGGCGGAACAGCCCTACGGCGAAACGCCGCCGAAATAGCCGGCGATCTTCCAACCGCCCGCATCCTTCGTGTAGCACATCTGATCGCCGCCGAGCGGCGCCAGCGCCTGGGCGTCGACGAAACCGGTCTTGCCGGACGCCGTCGTGACGTGCAGCAACGGCGGCGCATTGGCGTCGCCCTGTTGGCCGCTGTCCGGCAGGACCCGCACGAGAGTAAGGCCAAGCTTCTCGATCACCGGCGAATTGGGTTGCGTCGCGGCATGCACTTCGATGCCGTCCTTGGTCGGATAGCCCCACTCGGAGGGGTCGGTCTGCGTCGCCCTGGTCAGCGCCTCGAACGCTTCCGGATCGATGGTCGGATCGGCAGGTCCGCAGAACACTCCTTTCTGGTCGGGCGATTCGGCCGCCGTCGGCTCGTTGGCGAAGCCGGACACGACATCCCAGCCGGGGCCGTCCTTGGCGTCGAGCTCGATCGCCTTGGCGAGGTTGTCGACGCCGGATTTGTGCGGATCGGCGAGATCCTTGTCCTGCATCCAGAAGAAGTTCTGCGCGACGACGAGCTTGGCGAGCGCCGCCCGGTCCTTGTGCGCGGCGACGTCGGCGAGCTCTTTGCGGAAGGCAACGAAGCCCGGATCGTTGAGCGGCGCGGGCGGCGTCACCGCGACGGGCTTATACGGCTTGACCGGAGCCGGCGGCGGCGGCTTGAAGCCGCCGACTACCGGCGGCAGGCCCTGCTGCGCCAAGCCGGCGCCGGCCAGGACCGAAAGCGCAGCGACGAGGAGGGCGGCGGCAACAATAGATCGGCGCATCAAACAGTCTCCAACTTCGCAAGCGGCAATGGCAGAGCGGATAACGAAGAATTGCGACCGACATGCGGCAGCCTGCCGCACCTGCATGCTGCCGACGATTACGATTCGACGCAACTCGACGCTGCGGCCCGCTTACGGGCGCCGCTCCTACTCCGCCGCCTGCATGTCGTCGGCGTCGATGAAGCCGCCGGCCTGGCGCCGCCACAGCGCCGCGTAGTGGCCGTCCTGCGCGATCAGTTCGCGATGGGTGCCCTCTTCGACGACCCGGCCGTGTTCGAGCACGACCAGGCGGTCCATCTGCGCGATGGTGGAGAGCCGATGCGCGATGGCGATCACGGTCTTGCCCGCCATCAGCGTGCCGAGACTCGACTGGATCGCCGATTCGACCTCGCTGTCGAGCGCGGAGGTCGCCTCGTCGAAGATCAGGATCGGGGCGTCCTTGAGGATCACGCGCGCGATGGCGATGCGCTGGCGTTGGCCGCCGGACAATTTCACGCCGCGCTCGCCGACATGAGCGTCGTAACCGTGCCGGCCCTGCCAATCCTCCAGATCGAGAATGAATTCGTGGGCATGCGCGAGCTTCGCCGCGCGCTCGATCTCTGCCGCGCCTGCCGTCGGTCGGCCGTAGCGGATATTGGCGCGGATCGAGCGGTGCAGCAGCGAAGTGTCCTGCGTCACCACCGAGATTTGCGCGCGCAGCGATTCCTGCGTCAGGTCGGCTATGTCCTCGCCGTCGATCAGGATGGCGCCGGCTTCGAGATCGAAGAAACGCAACAGCAGGTTGACCACCGTCGATTTGCCGGCACCGGAGCGGCCGACCAGTCCGATCTTCTCGCCGGGTCGGATGGTCAGGTTGAAATTCTGCAAGACGCCGATCGCGCGGCCGTAGCCGAAGCTCACATTGCGGAACTCGATGCGGCCCTCGCGCACGGTCAGCGGCCGGGCGCCTGCGGGATCGGCGAGTTGCAGCGGCTGCGCGATGGTCAGCATGCCCTCCTGCACGACGCCGATATCCTCGAATATGTCGGTGATGCGAACGGCGATCTGGCGCGACATGTTGGTCAGCTGAAGCGTCAGCGGCAGCACCATGGCGATGGCGCCGACTTCGACGATGCCGTAGCGCCACAGCATCAGCGCCAACGCCCCCGATCCGGCGATCAACAGCGCATTGAGCAGGTCGAGCGTCGCGCCGAACACGGTGAGCAGCCGTTGCGACGCGGAAAACAGATCGACATGACGGTCGACGGCATTGCGCACGTATTGGTCTTCTTCGCTGGCGCGGGCGAACAGCTTGACGGTGAGGATATTGGTGTAGCTGTCGACGATGCGCCCCATCAGGGTCGAGCGCGCGACCGAGCTCATCTTCGAGCGCTCCCGCATGCGCGGAACGAAATAAAAGAGGAGCACGGCGTAGCCGGAGAACCACAGCAGGATCGGCACCGCGAGCCAGCGGTCGGCCGCCGCCGTCAACGCCAGCGCGGAAGCGCCATAGACTAGAATGTACCACACCGTCGTGATGGTCGCGGTCAGCGTCGAGCGCAGCGACGGCGCGGTCTGCATGACGCGATTGGAAATGCGGCCGGCAAAATCGTTCTGAAAGAACGCCCAGCTCTGCCGCACCACGTGCCAATGCGACTGCCAGCGGATCAGGCCGGTGAACGGCGCGGCGATCGCCTGATTGGTGATGAGATAACGCGTCAAAGTCGCGGTCGGCCGGACGATCACGACGACGATCGCCATGCCGAGGAGCCAGGGCCAGCTGACGGCAAGAAAGCGCTCCGGCGGCGTCTTGGTCACCATGGTGACGACGCGGCCCATGAACCACGGCACCGCGCTGTCGCCGAGCGCGACGAACAGTTCCGCCACGAACAAAGCAGCGAACAGCCACTTCGCCTGCCGGGCGAAATGCCACAGGAAAGCGAGCAGCCCCGGCGGCGGCTCGGGATGTTCCGGCGGCGCGGTCGGAGTCAACAAGCGTTCGAAAAATGCAAACATTTGCGGGTGGTTACCTAGATGGTGCCGATCGCTGCGGCAATCAAGCCACGCCATGGCGCCGGCATCACGACAGTACTCCTGACCTATTAGCCCGCGTGCGCCCATGCAATCCTGGCGCCGGGAAAACATAAGAAACCGCCCAGAGGACCATCCAGAGGGGGGAACACGATGCGATTCGTGAATCGTCTATCTATGGTCGGCGCGCTTCTTGCGATTCTGGCCGGCGGCAGCGCGGCTTTTGCGCAAACTTATCCGTCCCGTCCGGTCGCCATGCTGGTCGGCTTTCCGCCCGGCGGTCCGACCGACACGCTGGCGCGCATCTTGGCCGACGCGATGAAGGCATCGCTCGGCCAGCCGGTCGTCGTCGAGAACGTGACCGGCGCCGGCGGCACGATTGCGACGGCCGATGTCGTGCACGCCAATGCGGACGGCTACACGATCGGCATCGGCAACTGGACGAGCCATGTCGGCTCGCCCGCGATCTATCCGTTGCAATACGACGTGATCGAGGATCTGCAGCCGATCGCCTATCTTGCCGCGGCGCCGCTGTGGATCCTCGGCAAGAACGATCTGCCGCCGCGCACCGCCCCCGAGCTGATCGCCTGGCTGAAAGCGAACAAGAATCCGAGCACCTTCGCCACCGTTGGCGCCGGCAGCGCCGCGCATCTCTGCGGCGTCTTCTTCCAGCAGAAGACCGGCGCAAAATTCCAATACGTGCCCTATCGCGGCGCCGGTCCGGCGATGCAGGACATGATGGCCAATCAGATCGATCTGTCGTGCCTCGACGCGTCGTCGACGCTCGCCAATGTCGAGGCCAGACACCTCAAGGCCTTCGCCGTGCTGGGCGACACCCGTTGGGATAAAGCGCCGCAGACACCGACCATGATCGAGTCCGGCATTCCCGGGCTGACCATCTCGTTCTGGCACGGCTTGTGGACCACCAAGGGCACGCCGACGGACGTCGTCGCGCGGCTCGATGCCGCGGTGAAGGTCGCCCTCGCCGACCCGGAGGTGAAGAAGCGGCTCGATGTCCTCGGCCAAGTCGTCGCCGCGCCCGAACAACAAACGCCGGCCGGGCTCGCCGCCTACCACAAGGCTGAGATCGACAAATGGTGGCCGATCATCAAGGCCGCGGATATCAAGACGCAATGACGGCCGGTCACAGCGCGAAGCGGCGCGCGCCGCTCTGGCCTCTATTATTTGATGGACCGCAATTTGCCGATACTCCTCGCTGGCGGCGCCGATTCCATCTTGGTTCGCTGAAAGTCCGCGAGAATTCCGGCGGCAATCTCGGAGGCAGGCACCGGCCGGCCGAAGAAGTATCCTTGAACCTGGTCGCCCTCGGAATCGCCAATAAACGCCGCTTGGGTGGCGGTTTCAACGCCTTCGACGGTGACGCGCATGTCTAGTTCACGTCCAAGTGCGATGATGGTCTTCACCACCGTTTCGGCATCTCGGCCGGAGCTGCCGAGCCCTACCATGAAGCTACGGTCGATCTTGATCTTATTGAACGGGAATCGCCACAGATAGCTGAGACTCGAATAGCCGGTCCCGAAGTCGTCCATCACGATCGCCACGCCCATTGCCTTGAGGGCCCGCAGCTCCGCCATGATGGCCTCGCTGTCGCCGAGCAGCAGGCTCTCGGTAATCTCCAGCTCGAGTCGGTGTGGCTCCAGCTTGGCCTCTTTGAGCGCCGCTGCGACAATGTCGCAGACGCCGCCGGCTTCGAACTGCGCCACCGACATATTCACCGCGATACTCAGGTCTTTCGGCCACGTTGCCGCGACCCGGCACGCCTCCCGCAACACCCACGCCCCGATCTTGTCGATAAGCCGCAGCTCTTCCGCAACGGGAATGAAAACCAGCGGCGGGACGAGCGTTCCATCCTCCGCAGGCATGCGTATGAGCGCTTCGAAGCCGATAAGACGGCGGCGGGCGAGTTCGAAAATCGGTTGGTAATGCAGTACGAAGCCATTGTGAATAACCGCTTGGCGGATCGCGTTTTCGAGCGTCATGCGAGCCTGCAGCGTCGCGTCCATCTCGGGCAAGAAACTGCGGACGCAATCGCGGCCGTCGGCCTTGGCCTTGTAGAGAGCCAGATCCGCGCATTTCAATAGCCGCTCGGAGTCGTTGCCGTCTGCCGGTGCAAGAGCAAAACCAACGCTCAATGTGGCTTCAAGGTCGTGTGTTTTGAAGTGCACGGGTTCGGTCAAAGCGGCCACGATGCGGTGTGCGAATTTTTCGGCATCATCCCGGCAGATGACGTCGGTCTGGACTACGACGAACTCGTCGCCGCCCAGCCGGGCTATTACGTCGCTGAGGCGGGTCACCGCGCGCAATCGCTCGGCGAAAGTCTTGAGCAGAAAGTCGCCGCCGTCGTGACCAAAAGCATCATTGATACCCTTGAAATGATCGAGGTCGATGAAATGCACGGCAAGCGAATTGCCGCGCAACGGCAACGTCGCCAGTGCCTTATCCAATATTTCGATCAAGTGGGCGCGGTTCTCCAGCCCGGTCAGCACGTCGTGATGCGCCAGATAACGGATACGTCGATCGGCGTGCTGCTTTTCCTTGGTTCGACGATACCATGCGGTGGTCGGGATCCCGACGGCCCCGCTGATGAGCAGACATAGGGCCAGAGCCGCCACCAAGAATGCTTTGCGAAAATGCTCGCGTTGTTCGGTCAAATCGACAAAGGCAGCCACGACGGCCTGCGGACGCCCATCGACCATGACCGGGAGATAGGCTTCGGAGTAGATTTTCGGACGGACGGGAGGGGTGCCCTTGTTCACCGAAATGATCGGCTTACCCAATGCGACGGCTCGTGCCGCGTTGTCGCTATGCACGGCGCCGCGAATGCTGGAGATCTTCGAACCGTCGGAGGAGAGCGCGACGTTGCCGTAATGATTGATGATTTCGAACCCGAAAACATAGCGAATCTGCTGTGTCCGAATGAGGAACGCCATGCTCTCCGCGGACGGTTCCGCGCCATCGGCGATATCTTCAAGATCGGTGACATTTTCGGCCACATATCTGGCCCAACTCTCTGCAGCGCCGGTCGCGTCCCAGTAGAGCAAATAGTCCACGGTCGTTTTGAGAGTGACCCCGACGCCGCCGACGAACAGGAGCGCCACCGCGCCGGCGATGGCTGTCCCCTTGAGTTTTGATAACGTGAATGGATTGCGCATCATTGTCTCGACCGCATGACTAGCAAAGTTGCACTTAATCAAACGCTCGGTGAGGCTAAATGCGGTCGCCTCAGTTGGGAATGTGATCAACTCCAGGCTAACGAATTAGCTCGGTTTAGACGGTGGATGCGCGGAAGGGTCGTTCGCACGGCATCGGCATACGTAGTTGTGCGCAGTGGGGCCGTGCCGGGACGGTTCGGCCGTGACGGACGATTAAGTTCGAGGATGTAGCAATGTCGTGCGGTGTCAGCTGCAAAGGCTCTCCCGCCAACGGAGAGAATCATGACAAAGCGATCATCGGCGATGGCGATCGTTATCGCGATTGCGGGAATGTTCGCGGGCGATATTGCCGCTTACAGTTATGCGCCGAAATCGATCAGGGTCGGCTATGCGATCTCGCTGACCGGACCAAACGCGCCTGGCGCGGCCATCACGGTCCTCCCCAATTACCGCCTTTGGGTCAAGGAAGTGAATGCCGCCGGCGGCATCATGCTCAAGGGGGTCGGCAAACGGGTGCCGATCGAGGTCGTCGAGTACGACGATCATAGCGAGGTGGACGATGCCGTGGCGGCCGTCGACCGGCTGATTTCGCAGGACAAGGTCGATTTCGTTTTGTCTCCGTGGGGAACCGGTCTCAATCTCGCCGTGGGGCCGCTGTTCTACCGCGCCGGCTATCCGCAACTGGCTACGACCGCGCTGAGCGACGAGGCTGTTGAACGGGGCAAGCTATGGCCGAACAGTTTTTGGTTTCTCGGCACGATGACCGATGCTGTGCAGGGATTCGTGGCGACGATCGCCAAATTGCGTTCGGAAGGCAGGATCGGCAGCACGGTCGCAATTCTGAGCGTGGCCGAACAGTTCGGCATCGGGCTCGCGAAGGACGCCCGCCGGGCGTTCAAACAGAATGGTTTTGATCTCGTCTACGATCGAGCATATCCGGTCGAAACACAGGACATGCGCACCATCATGACCGAGGTGAAGCGGCTCGACCCAGATACGATTGCGGCCTTCAGCTATCCGCCCGACACGATAATGATCACCGAAGCGGCGCGCACGCTGGGCATCAACGCCAAGATTTTCTACACCGCCGTCGGGACAGCCTTCCCCCTCTACAAGCAACGCTTTGGTGCCGATGTCGAAGGCGTGATGGGCATAGGCGGGTGGAATCCGGACGCCCCGGAGAGCAAGAGCTATGTGAAACGTCACCTCGAGGCGACCGGTCAAGAACCGGACGGTTGGGCGAGCCCGATAACCTATGCGTCGCTGCAGATGCTGCAGCAGGCGATCGAGCGCGTGGGCAGTATCGATCGGGCGGCGGTGATCAAGGAACTGCAGACCGGGACGTTCGAAACCATCGTGGGCTCCGTCAAGTTGGAGAACAACTTGTACAAACAAACATGGCGGGTCGGGCAGTGGCAAGACGGCGCGTTTCACGGGATCGCGCCGGCGACCATGCCCGGCGCACGGCCGGTCTTGTTTCCCAAGCCGGCGTGGCACGAGCCGATAAATTGATCGATCCCGCGCATCAGGGTGCGAGCGGACCAAAAAAACGGCGCCTATCAGTATGCCGACATGGAAAAATGGTGGCGAATCATCGAGGCGGCCAGCGTCGACGGCGGATAACTTGCGGCGCCGAGCGCCTGCGCGCGCGCCATGCCGATCGACACCGCGGTCGCGGCGACGATCAGCGAAGCCGCGAGCGCGATCGTCGCCATCAGTTCGACGCCGGCGCGGCGCCGCTTGGCATTTGCTTTATCGGTCATCGTGGCGCCGAAACCGACCGTCCCGGTCAGCTCAGTCATCGTCATGGTCCTCGAGCGAATCAGTTGTGCGTTGTCGCAAAATGGCGCCCGAAGCGGGCGCGGGTCCGGCCGGACTTTGGCGAAGCTTCTGAATAACAAAGGCAATTTCGTGGTTTTGGTTAACGAATAGTTAACGCGCCGGGGGACGGCGGTGAGGCTGCGCCGACGTTGTGTTATCAGTGCCACGGGCACGCGCGGCGAATGCAGCGTCGAATCGATCGGACAAAAACGCGCCGCCGCGACGGGAGGCGAACGCGATGGCGATGGCGGCAAACTTTCGTGTTTTTGCGGCGCTGGCACTGACGCCGGTAGCGGGCGTCGCCATCGCACAGACCGATTATCCGCAGCGGCCGGTCCATATTCTGGTCGGGTTCACGCCAGGCGTGGGGCCGGATGTCGTGACGCGGCTGCTCGCCGACAAGTTCTCCGCGGCATGGGGCGAGCCGGTCGTGGTCGAGAACGTGACCGGCGCGGGCGGCAATATCGCCTGCGAGCGCACGGCGCGGGCCGCGCCGGACGGCTACACGCTCGTGATGTGCGGCAACGGAACGCTCGTTTTCAGCCCGGGCATGTACGACCGGTTGAACTTCGACCCGATCAAAGATTTTGCTCCCATCACGCTGGTGTACATAGGTTCCAACGTCCTCGTGCTCCCTCCCGACGTGCCGGCCAAGACCTTGCCGGAACTGGTCGCGCTCGCTCGCGCCGAGCCGGGCAAACTGACCTATGCCCATGCCGGTGTCGGCACCTCGCAGCATCTCGCGGGGGAGCTGTTCAAGGGCATGGCTCGCCTCGATATCCAGCCGGTGGCTTATCGCGGCACGACGGCGCTTTTGCCGGACCTGCTGGCGGGGCGCGTCACCATGTCGTTCGGCAACATCGTCAACGTGCTGCCGCTGGTGCGTGAAGGCAAATTGCGGGCGCTCGCGGTCACTTCGCGCAAGCGCTCGGGGATCGCGCCGGATCTGCCGACCATGGACGAATCCGGCTATCCGGGGTTCGAGGCCGTGCCCTGGTTCGGCCTGATGGCGCCTGCCGGCACGCCGCCGGCGATCATCGCCAAGGTGCACGACGAGACGGCGAAGATTCTGGCGGAGCCCGATGTGCGGGCGAAGCTGACCGAGCTCGGGCTCGATATCGTCGGTAATGCGCCGGCCGAATTCGCCGCCACGATCCAGTCCGAGATTCCGCAATGGACCAAAGTGATCAAGGCCGCCGGCATCAAGGCGAGCGAGTAGCCTTCCGGCGCGTCACTGATTGCCGCCGATGGTGAATTTGGTCTCCGGGCTCGCGCCCCGGGACCGCAAATCGGAATTCAGGCGGGAGATCTCTCCTCACATCGCCGGCGGGGCGGCGGCCGGCCGAAACTCGATCGGCACATGGCCCGGCTCCCGCGCGACGCGATCGAGCCAGGCGCGGATCGCCGCGCACCTTCAACTTCCGCCGTTCGCTCCGAAGCACGGTCGCGAAGCGCCGCGCCCTCCAGGATTTCCGCCCGGACAGACACCAGAAATCGGACTGATGACTTCGTCGCCGAACTGCCCGAAAGCGTGCTATGCAGCGACGCGCTCGGCACCCCCTGGTGGGACCAGGAGCAATGGAAGTCGTATTCTAACAATCGTTCCAGTTCCCTCCGATGCTGACGGGGCGATCAAGCCGCCAAGCTGACGCACGAAGATAGTCACGTAGTCGGAACCACGTTTTTCCGGTACTTTCGCGGCATCCTTATCCTTCATACCCACGCCGTCATCGGCGACAATCAGCTCAATTTGATCGCCGACCTTTTCCACGCTCAGCTTGATATGCCCTCTGCCATGGGGAAAAGCATGCTTGATGGCGTTCGTCGCAAGCTCATTGACCAGAAGGCCGAAGGGCACCGCACGATCCGGGTCGATTTCCAACGGCTCGGCCTCGACCTGTATTTCGATGCCCGACCTGTCGCCGATGAGGCTCGCTGACATCATCTTGGCGATTTCCCGCAGATAGGCGTCCACGGCGACGGTCTGGCCGCGGCTGGATTGAGATATCAAGTCGTAAAGCTCGGCAATGGCTCCGATGCGGGCCTGCATGGCCTTATAGCCTTGTACGCACGGAGCTGCCGTCCATTTGGATTCGTAGGCGATCAAGCCGACGACGATCTGCAAGTTATTCTTGATCCGGTGAGAGATTTCGTTCGTCAAGCTCAGCGCGTCGCGCTCGCGCTGCTTGCGGTCCGTGATGTCCTCGAAGACGAGGAGCATCCGATGGGCATGGTTCCCCGGTTGAGAAATTTTTCGAGCATTCAAGTTGAAGACGCGACGGCCGAGACCCGGAAAATCATCCTCGATTTCGAAACTTTCGATGGGCTTGTTTTCCGGGAGGACCTTCTCCATCAAATGGCGAAGCGCCGGTACATCCCATTGATGCTGGCCAAGTTCCGCAACGCGCCGCCCATGCGCCTCCGCCTCGGTAATCCCGAACATCGTCAAAAACGCCTTGCTCGCCGTCACGATCGTCATGTCGTTTTCGAGCACGACGAGGGGATCGCGGATCGTGTCGACGATACTTTGGATCAGGTGCCAGTAGCGCTTGCTCTCGACTCGGGCAGCGCGCTCCTCGCTGACATCCTCGATGGCGAGCAGGATGGAACCGTCATGGTCGCCAGGGCGGAAAATCTTTCTGGCATTGACCAGCATCGTGCGCCGGCCAATGGTCGGGAAATTATGCTCGACTTCGAATCCTTCGACCGATGCACGATGGGGGATCACGCTCTCGAGCAGGGCGCGTAGCGCGGGGATATCCCACTGCCCGTTTCCGAGATCGTAAATATGACATCCCTCGGTCTCATCGGCGCTGGTGCGGAACGTCTGGTAGAACGCACGATTCGCAGATGTGATGTTCAGATTTCTATCGAGAACGATGAGTGCGCTGGGCACAGTCTCGACTATGTCGCTTGCAGCAATATCGGAGACCGCCATTTTACCCCCATCAATCCCGCGACTTCGACATCACGCCGCGAGCAGAGCCGCGACACAGTCTTCGAGCTGGTGTTGCGTGTACGGCTTACGCAGGCATTGCGTGCCTTCGACAAACAAAGCTTTCATCTTGTCGGTGACAAAGTTCCCTGTCGTGTAGAGCACGCGCAATTCCGGCCGAAGCGCGATGGCCCGGTGAGCAAGTTCACACCCGCCAAGGACTGAATTCTTCAGATAGATATCGGTAAAGAGTGCGTCAATGTGATGAGCTGATCGCAGAAAGAGAAGCGCCTCGTCTGCGTCGCTGGCTGAAAGTATATCGTGGCCCCAATCTTGAATCATCATTTCCGCGACCTGGCGGATGAATACATCGTCTTCGACAACTAATATCACGGCCATCAATACTCTTTCGGCCGTGACAACTGGTCTTGCGGCCACCAGAACTCTTTCAGCCAACTTCATGGCTCGCAGAGCCCTTCCCACCGCTATCAAGGCAAAAGGAGCAACTCGCACCGAGAACGAAAGTTCCGGAAGTTTTTGCAATTCTTTTCAAATCAAGGCGTTTCTAAATTATCGCGTTATTTAAGAGACTTACGATGCGCCAGAACGCGCCTAAAATCCTATGGAACCTAAGATCCCATGGAAGACGAGCAACGTGGCGGATCGTCATTGCGCAGTGATGGTTGCCGATAAGGAATTGAATCGGTGGAGATGTCCGTCGCGACATTTCGCTGCGCTGCGGAATTTGGTCGCTATCGGGGCGTGGCGGACATCGAGTAAGCTGCGCCGATCAAGCTCGGTTTATGAGTGCGCGTCCTACGGCAGGATGCCGATGCAAAGCAAAGTCATCCCGCTCTAGACGGGATATCTCACCTCACATCGCCGGCATGGCGGCGGCCGGCCGAAATTCCATGGCGACATGGCCGGGCTTGCCGGCGACGCGATCGAGCCAGGCGCGGATCGCCGGAAAGGTGGTAAGGTCGAAGTCGCACTGATGCGCGACATGGGTATAGGCGTAGAGCGCGATGTCGGCGATGGTGTAGCGGTCGGCGGCGAAGAAATCATGCGACGCGAGATGTTTCTCCATCACGCCGAGCGCACGGTTGCCTTCTTCCATCCAGTCCTCGAGGGCGTGCTGCTGCAGCTCCCGCCCGCCTTTGACCAGAGCCAGCCAGAAATAGGCGGCGCCGAGATTCGGTTCGAGGCTGTGCTGCTCGAAGAACATCCACTGCAGCGCCTCGGCGTAGTCCATGCGGTCCTCGGGCGCCAGCGGGGTGCCGCCGGCGATGTACCAGAGAATGGCGTTCGATTCGGCGAGATAGCGCCCGGGCGCGACTTCGAGCAGCGGCACCTGGCCGCTGGGATTCTTGGCGAGGAATTCGGGCGTGTGACTCTCGCCTTTGAGGATGTCGATCTCGACCAGCCGGTAAGGAATGCCGAGCTGCGCCAAAGCGAGCCGCGCCTTGTAACTGTTGCCCGATCGCTGCATCGAATAGAGCGTAAACATGGCCGCTCCGGAATCCGCCGCTGAAGCTGTAATCTGCCGCTCGACCCGTCGCGGCAGTATCGCGCGCCTATTGCGGTCTTACGACTTCAGCGCGGCGATGTCGTGGCCGCGCGAAGTTCCGCCCGCGCTTTCGGCCATTGTAGATGACGCCGCGGGGAAAGCCATCGGCAGTCTTGGCGCGGACCAGCCACGCCCGAGTCCGGCGCGGCGCAATATCAGGGCGAACACGGCGAGCATGGTCGGCACGCCGAGCGGTATCAGGCTTATCTGGGCTGTGCTGCGGGCTAGCAAGGGCACCAGCCAGAGCCCCGCCAGCGCGGTTTTTTCCCACGGGCCGAAGCCGCGCGCGAGGCCGTCGGCCGCGAAAAAACCGATGGCCGGCGCCAATACCATCATGTCGTAATCGAAGCTGTAGGGCGTCGCGAGGATCGCGGCGAGGCAGAGCCCCGAGGCCTTGAGCGGAAAGGCGGCCGTGCTGCGCCACAGCCAGGCGAGCGCGGCACCGACCGCCACGGTGGTTACGCCCTGCAACGCATAAGCGAGCGGGATCGGCGCACCCCACATCCGCGCCCAGGCAAACACGCTTTGAATCTTGTGCCAGCCGGTATCGCCCTGTTCGAGCACGACGGTGCGCGTGAACTCGGAAAACACCGCGAAAGCGTGCCAGACCGACGCACCGAAGACGAGCGTGGTCGCGACCGTCAAACCAACGACGGTGGCCGCCGCCGCGGCAAAACAACGCCAGCGCCCGCTGACCGCGAGCACGATCGGCAACATGAGCCCGTATTGCGGTTTGTAGACCAGAAGACCGAACAGGATGCCGGCGACGAGCGGACGGCGGTCGAGCACGAGCAGCGCGCCGCCGAGCAGCGCCGCGGTGAGAAACCCGTTCTGGCCGTGGCCGACATTGATCAGCACCGCCGGGAAGGCAAGGGCCAGCAGGAGCCACTCCCATGTCATTCCGGAAGCCGCGAATCGGCTGTCCGGAATCCATAACCACCGGGTCCAAAGGCGATTGCTCAGTACTCGTATTTTGGGTTCTGAGGCTATGGATTCCGGGCTCGCGCGGAGCCTGTCATCGGGCCGGCCAAAGGCCGGACCCGTTGACGCGCCCCGGAATGACGGATCCAGAATTCCCCGGATCACCAAAAGATAAAGTCCGAGCGTAACCGCCTGCCAGACCGCGAGCGCCAGCCCGTAGGGCATCGTGGCCAGCGCCGCGGCGACGAACAGAAAGTACGGCGGATAGTGCCAGCCGTAGAATTGGGTGTCGTCGCCGAAGATCGCGCGCTCGCGGGCGAATTGCGGCACCGGATCGAACGGCGCTTCGGCGTTGCCCTCGTCGACATAGGTGCCGGCGGCATAGACGTTGGAAAAATCGGTGCCGAGCGGCCGGCGCTGCAGGTCGACCGCGCCATGGGCCGTGACATGGGCCGTGACCACCAGGAACAGAAAGCCCGCGGTCGAGGCGAGCAGCAGCACGACGGCGATCAGCCTGACGCGCTCCCGGGTGAGCCAGTCGCCGCTTCGCAACACGTCGCGCGCCCGGTGCATGGGGCTTTCCTGTCTCGACGGGGTGCCGGGCATTAGGCCAGCGGCGCCTTAACGGAGTATTGCGCGACCGGCGCGGACGGGCGGGAAATGCCGCAGATGTGAGGCGGGCATGAGGATTTGGCGCTTGCCTGCGCGCAACGTGGGCTTTACGAAACAGCGCTTTTAGCGTTGGGAGAACAGCAATGGCCTTTCTCGCGGACCTGGTATCGCGCATCAAGCCGTCGGCAACCATTGCCGTAACGGACAAAGCGCGCGCGCTCAAAGCGGCCGGCCGCGACGTGATCGGGCTCGGCGCCGGCGAGCCCGACTTCGAGACGCCTGACAACATCAAGCTGGCGGCGATCCGGGCGATCACCGAGGGCAAGACGTCGAAATACACGGCGGTCGACGGCATGGCCGATCTCAAGGCCGCGGTGGCGCGCAAGTTCAAGCGCGAGAACGAGCTCGACTACAAGCCGTCGCAGATCATCGTCGGCACCGGCGGCAAGCAGGTGCTCTACAACGCGCTGATCGCGACCATCAATCCGGGCGACGAGGTCATCATTCCGGCGCCCTATTGGGTGAGCTATCCGGACATGGTGCTGCTCGCCGGCGGCACGCCGGTCGAAGTCGTCACCACCATGCAGTCGGGCTACAAGATGACGCCCGAGGCCTTGGAACAGGCGATCACGCCGAAGACCAAGTGGATCATCTTCAACTCGCCGTCGAACCCGACCGGGGCCGCCTATACCAAGGACGAGCTGAAGACGGTGACCGACGTGCTGGTGCGGCATCCGCACGTCCACGTCATGGCCGACGACATGTACGAGCATCTGGTCTACGACGACTTCAAGTTCTATTCGCCGGCGCAGCTCGAGCCGCGGCTCTACGAGCGCACGCTGACGGTGAACGGCGTGTCGAAAGCCTATTGCATGACCGGCTGGCGCATCGGCTATGCCGGCGGGCCGGAGAAACTGATCAAGACCATGGCGATGATCCAGTCGCAGTCGACCTCGAACCCGACCGCGGTGGCGCAATATGCCGCGCTCGAGGCGCTCGACGGGCCGCAGGATTTCATCCCCAAGCACAACAAGATATTCAAGGAGCGGCGCGACCTCTGCGTGTCGATGCTGAATCAGGCCAAGGGCATTCAATGCCCGAAGCCGGAAGGCGCGTTTTACGTCTATCCGTCCTGCGCCGGCGCCGTGGGCAAGACGGCGCCGACCGGCAAAAAGCTTAGTACCGACGAGGATTTCGTCACCGAGTTGCTGGAAGCCGAAGGGGTCGCGGTGGTGCAAGGCACGCCGTTCGGCGTGGGACCTGCGTTTCGCATCTCCTATGCGACCGCGACCAGCGCGCTGGAAGAAGCCTGCACCCGCATCCAGCGCTTCTGCGGCAATTTGCAGTAGCGCGCGGCAGCTGTCCGCGCGAGTTTGCCGCCAGCCTCACGTCAGCCGGCAAAAACGACCGTGCTCTCGTGAATGGTCCCGGTTACACTGTGAAACGGACTTCGCCGCCGCAGTGGCGGCGATTTTGTCGTTGTGGTAGGCAGCATGACGCAAAAATTCGACTTCACCGTCAACGGCAGGCCGGTCAGCGTCTCGCTCGACAACGAGGAAACGCCGCTCTTGAATGTCTTGCGCAACGAGCTCGGTCTGATGGGCGCGAGATTCGGCTGCGGGCTCGAACAGTGCGGCTGCTGCATGGTGCTGATCGACGGTGCGGCCGAGAAGAGCTGCGGCAAACCGGTATGGAGCGTCGCCGGCAAGACCGTCACCACCGTCGAGGGTCTTGGTACGCCGGAACGCCCGCACCCGCTGCAACAGGCTTTCATCGACGAGCAGGCCGGCCAATGCGGCTACTGCCTCGGCGGCATCCTGATTTCGGCGCAGGCGCTGCTCGCGCGCAATCCATCGCCGACGCGGCCCGAGATCGCAGCGGCGCTCGACGACAATATCTGCCGCTGCGGCTCGCATAACCGGATCATCCGCGCGATCGAAAAGGCGGCGGCGCTGATACGCGCGGACGGCAGCGCGGATGCGCGTGGGGGAGTGAACGCATGAACACGCCCGTTCTTCCCGGCCCGCTGGCCGACAATCCGCGCCTCGATCGCTGGGTGACATTTCCCGCGCCCGGCAAAGTGACCGTCGGCACCGGCCGCGTCGAACTCGGCCAGGGCGTGCTCACCGCGATGACGCAAATCGCCGCCGACGAACTCGACGTCGCGATGGAGTGCATCACGATCCGTTCGGGCGACACCGAATTCACGCCGAACGAGGGCTACACCGCCGGTAGCCAGTCGATCCAATTCGGGGGCGTGGCGATGCGGCAGGCCTGCGCGGATGTGCGTAGCCTGTTCATCGATCAGGCGTCGAAAGTCCTTGGCTGCAAGACCGGCGAACTCAGCATTCGCGGCGGCAGCATCTTTAAGAACGGCACACCGACCGGCCAGGATTACTGGACACTTGCGGCCGCCGTCGATCTCGCCGCCAAGGCGACCGGCAGCGGCACGCGCAAAGCGGTTGCGGATTTCAAGACAATCGGCCGCAGCAGCGCGCGCCTCGACCTGCCGGCAAAGCTTTTTGGCAAGCCCGCTTTCATCCACGACATGGTGCTCGACGGCATGGTGCATGCGCGGGTGGTGCGCCAGCCCAACCGCGGCGCGACCATCCAGACAATCGACGAACAGGCGATCAGGCGCGCCGCCAAGGCGCCGGTCGAATTCGTGCGCAACGGCAATTTCCTCGCCATCGTCGGCCATGACGAGACCGCCGTCGACCTGGCCGGCGCCGCCGCGCCCAAGCACGTCACGTGGCAAAACGTCGAGACGCCGACCCCGCTCCAGGCCGAGGCGTCCTGGCTCATACAACGGCCGGCGATCGACCGCGTCATCGGCGCGCCGGAGCCGTCCCGCCCGCAAGGCCGCGCGCGTTTCGAACAGACCTATACGCGCGGGCATCTCGCGCATGCTTCAATTTCGCCGTCCTGCGGCCTGGCGCTCTATCGCGATGGCCGTCTGACGGTCTGGACCCATTGCCAGGGCGTGTTCCCGCTGCGGGCGGCGCTGGCGCGCACGCTTTCTCTCGATGCGTCGGCGATTACCGTGCATCACGTGCAGGGCTCCGGCTGCTACGGCCATGACGGCGCCGACGATGCCGCCGCCGACGCCGCCATCATCGCGATGGCAATGCCGGAGCGGCCGATCCGCGTGCGCTGGCGCCGCGAAGAGGAATTCGTCTACGAGCCGAAGAGCCCGGCGATGGCGGTGAAGGTCCGCGTGCTGCTCGATGAAGCCGGCAAGCCGGTCGACTGGACCGCGGAAATCTGGAGCGGCACGCACAATTATCGCCCCGGCGCGGGCGGCAACTTGTTGGGCGCTCAAGCGCTGCCCAATCCGCCGCCGGAGCCGCCACCGGGCGACGTGCCGGAGAGCAATGGCGGCGGCGCCACCCGCAACGCCGAGCCGCTCTACGACATTGCGAGTAAGCGCATCATCCACCACCTCGTGCCGGAGACGCCGGTGCGCACCTCAGCGCTACGCGGCCTCGGCGCCATGCCGAACGTGTTCGCGATCGAACGCTGCGTCGACGAGCTGGCCGAACGCGCGGGTCAGGATCCCGTGCAATACCGGCTCGCGATCACCAGCGAAAATCGCGCGCGCGCCGTCATCGAAAAAGTCGCCGCCATGGCCGGCTGGAAGGCCGGTGAGCCCAGCGGCACCGGCCGCGGCCGCGGCATCGGCTTCGCCCGCTACAAGAACCGCGCCGCCTACGCCGCCGTCGTTGTCGAGCTCGATGTCGAAGAGACGATCCGCCTGCGCCATGTGTGGTGCGCGGCCGATGCCGGCCTCGTCGTCAATCCGGACGGCGTGATCAATCAGCTCGAAGGCGGGATCATCCAGTCGGCGAGCTGGGTGCTCAAGGAGCAGGTTCGCTTCGACGACGGCGTGAGTTCGTTCGATTGGGAAACCTATCCGGTGCTGAAATTCAGCGAGGTGCCGGAAATCGACATCGCGCTCCTCCACACCAGGGACGAGGTGCCGCTCGGCGTCGGCGAAGTGACCGCCGGCCCCACCGCCGCCGCGATCGGCAACGCGGTGTCGCACGCGCTCGGCGCCCGCATCCGCGACCTGCCGTTGACGCGCGACCGCATCATGGCGACGCTGCTCGAGGAATAGATTTCAGATTCCTTTGCGGCGGGTTGCCCGTCAGCCGAAGGTGAAGGCGTCGTGGTAAGCGCCCTGGACCTGCCCCCCGGGCACCGGTCCGCCGCCGGGCACGTGCACCATGTTGCCGATCACGGCGACGGTAGCGCCATGCAAGCCGTGGCGCGGGATCGCCATCGGGGCGAGCGCCTCCCAGGTGTCGGTGTTCGGATCGTAGGCCTCGTTGGTGCCGAACACCTTGCCGGTGGCCTCGCCGCCGAACACCACGATCTTGCCGTTGATATAGACGCACGAAGGCCCGCTCCGCGGTGTCGGCAGCGGCGCGCGGAAGCTCCAGCCGTCGGTCTTGGGATCGTAGACGGCATTGAGGCCGGTGTTGAAGTCGTACGAGTCCATGCGGCCGGCGATGGCGTGGATTTTTCCGTCCACCACGGCGACGCCCATGTGGTCGCGCTGGCCGACGAACGGTTGCGTGCCGGTCGAGCCGCGCATGCCGCCGAGGATGGTGTATTTGTCGGTCGCCGGATCGTAGATCTCGTGCCACTCCACCGAGCGCACGTCGCGCCCGCCGAGCAGATGAATCTTGCCGTCGAGCACGATGGCCGAGATCGCGCCGCGCGGCCGGGCAAGTCCGGCGATCGGCGCCCATTGATCGGTCGCCGCGTCATAGACGAAGCATTTGGAATGCGGGCAGCGGTTCTGCTCGATGAAGCCGCCGAAAGTGTAGATCTTCGCGCCGATCGAGACGCCGGCGACATGATTGCACGGCAGCGGGAACGGCGCCTTCAGCGACCACGATTTCGTGGCGGGGTCATAGACCTGATGGAAGTTTTGATCGACGCGGTGCTTCGCATAGCCGGCGATGCTGTGGATTTTCCCGCCGCACTCGATCACGGCGTGCTCGCCGGTCGGGATCGGCAGCCGCGGCTGCTCCACCCATTTGCCGGGATTGGCGGCTTTGGGCGCGACGCTGGTCATGTAGCGCTGCTTCTCGACCGTCGCCGGGATCGCGGTGACCGATCTGTCGTTCAGGCCGAGAAATAGCGGAAGTTCCTGTTCTGCTGCCATGACGAACCTCTATTTTATTTGCGCACGATCTCATCCGAAAACCGGCTCCCACCCCGGATCAAGTCCGGGGCAGGCATTTTCGGGATCATGCGCTGACATAAGCCGGGACGGCGTCCCGCAACAATTGGCGCGTGAGCTCAACGCCCTCGCGCGCGACATCGTAGGGCGAGCGGGCCCATTGCTCGGGATTGGGCGCTTCGTAGCTCAGATAGCCGGTGTATTTTTTCTCCGCCAACAGGCCGAGCATCTCGCGCCATTTGACGACGCCTTTGCCGGGCGGCAGGCGGTCGGTCGGCCGCTTCACGCCGGTGACCGGGTTCGGCGAAAGGTCGCTGTACTGGAAGCAGAAGATTTGCTCGGCCGGCACGCTCTCGAAACCCCGCCCGCCGGCGCCGCTGCGCGTGAAATGATAGGCGTCGATCAGGTAGCCGCAATTCGGCTTGCCGGCGCCGGTGATCAGTTCGGTCAGCGCCGCGAGGCTATTGAGCACATCATGCTGTGAATTGAATTCGATGGCGAGCCGCAACCCGTGTTCGGCGGCGATGTCGCCGGCTTCGCGCAGATATTTGATCGCGTCCTTGATCGGGCCCGAGACCGGTCCCGGCGCGCTCATGAGCATGGTGCAGCCCAGCGCGACCGCGTTCTCGCACGACTCCCGGAACACTTTGAACAGCCGCTTGCTTTCATCGCCGGTGGCGAACAGCCAGCCGTATTCGACGCCGAGCACGCCGACCGGAATGCCGCCCTTGCCGATGAGGTCGAGCACCTCGTCGTTCGTCATGCCGGCGTCGAAGCAACGCTTGAAGTCGGTGCGGCGCAGCTCGACCGCGTCATAGCCGGCGATCCGCGCGGCATCGAGCGCGGTCGCAAGCGGCGTGGTGTCGATCGTCCACATATGCAGCGCCAACCGTCCGAACTTTTCCGTCATGACTAGCGTGCTCCGATGCGATGATGACCTGTCGCCGGCCGGGACGGACGGTCGTTGCCGGGCAATTCAGCGGTTATTGGCCTTCATATTAAACGATGTAAAGCCCCGCATCGGTATCGGTGAGTGCTTTGGCGCGCGCAGGTCGAGCACCCAGCTACCGCGATGCCGCTGCCGCAATAACTCGATCGCAATAACTCGATCTCGTGGCTTCGTCACGACGACAAGCAAGTTACGGTCGGGCCAAGGCAGCGGCATAGGTGTGCCGCATGCCTTTGTTTATCCGCCGTGAGCCCTCAGCCCGTCGGCGGCGCGATTTCGTCGAGGCTCTTCTGCTTCGCCTCCGGGCCGAGTTGCGTCACCGACACGGCCGCGATGAACAGGAAGCTCGCCAGGCAACCGAACACCGTGGTCAGGCCCCAGCCATTCTGCACCCATAGGATCGTCGGCATGATGAAAGCGGTGGCGAGCCGGCCGACGCCCGCGGCCCAGCCGAAGCCGGAGGCCCGCGCGTTGGTGGGGAACACCTCGGAGGCGAAGATCTGCATCGAATTGCCGGCGACCTGGACGAAGAAGATCATGATAAAGCCGGCGAGTATCAGCTGCGTATCGGATACGGCATTGGCGAATACGATCGCCATCAGGCCGGCGGCGACGAAAGCGCAAACCGACGTGATCTTGCGGCCGAATTTATCGAGCGCGTACATCATGAAGAGGCTCGCGCACGGCACCGCGAAGTTCATCAGCAGAACGTAACTCAGCGACTTCGTTATGCTGAAACCCTTGCCGTTCATGATGTTCGGCAGCCAGGCGCCGAGCCCGATGGCGATGCCGAAGAACGCCGAGAAGCAGATCATGCCGGCGATCACGCGCTTCGGGAACATGCTGAAGACGACGCTGAACGGATCGCTTTTGGTATTGCTGGCGGCATCGGTCGACAGCGACTCGGTCGGTCCGGCAATGCCGAGCTTGGTGAGCACGGCGAGCGCCTCTTTGCCTCTGCCGTGGGTCGCCAGATAGCGCGGCGATTCCGGCAGCGAGTAGCGTAGCACCCAGACGATCAGTGCGGCGACGCCGATGATGATCCACACGCCGCGCCATGCGTAGTCGGCCGAATTGGCCACGCTCGGGATGTTCGCGACGAGGGCGGAAAAGCCGATCACGAGTCCGGTCCCGATCGGCCACACGCAGGCGCCGCCGATGAAATGGACCAGGGCCAGAATGCGGCCGCGAATGCGTTTAGGCGCGTATTCGCCGGCATAAGCGAAAGCGAGCGGTTGCTCGGCGCCAAGTCCGATCCCAGCGATAACGCGGCAGACTATGAGCAGCGTGACGCTCGGGGCGAACGCGCCCAGGATGGTGAAGACGCCGAACAACAAAAGATTGAACTGATAAATGAAGCGTCGGCCGAACCGGTCGGAGAACTCGCCCTGTGCGGCGGTGCCCAGCGCCAAGCCGAAAATGGTGGCGCTGCCGATCGCCGCGGTTTCCGCAGCCGATGCGAACCCGGATTTGAGGATGAACGGGACCAGCGAGCCGAACACGGTAAAATCGATGACGTCGCAGAAATATCCGGCGGCGATGAGTGCGATCACGCGCCGATGCAGCGGCGAGATTTTCGCTTCGTCCAGAGCCGCGCCGACGAATCCTTCGATGGTCTGTGCCGCGCCGACCGGTCCGCTGGTAATTCGCGTCGCCGTAACTGTGGCCATATGATCCTCCCCATGTAAGCCCCATCGGCCGCTTGAGCGGCTCTTGGCGAAGCAGTGTGGAAGGGCGGGCTGCCACTTGTCAATGCGGCTGCGGCTATTTGTAGGGCGGGTTAGCCGGAGGCGTAACCCGCCGTTCACGACGGCGGCCACCGGCGGATTACGCTTCGCTAATCCGCCCTACCTTGCTTCCGCGGGAATGAGCGGAAAAAAATCTGTCCGGTTCAGCCGCCCTCGAATTGCAGAATATACAGGCCGGCATTGGAATCGGTGACGTACATCACGCCGTCCTTGTCGACGAAACAGTCGCAGGACTGGATCACCTGCGGCCGGTTCGGCCGCGGATCGAACATGCGCGCGGGGTCCGGCGGCACGAAATAGCCGACTTCGCGGGGCGCAAACGGATTTTTGATGTCGTAGGCGCGCACGCCGGCATTGTGCATGGTGGCGAAAATATATTGCGAACTCTGGAACGCGCCCGGGCGGTTTTCCCAGAGATTATGCGGGCCGAAATTGCCGCCCTTCTTGCAGTAATCGGCTTCGTCCGGGACCGGCATGGTGGCAATGCTGATCGGGTTTTTAGGCTCGCGCACATCGAACACCCAGATGTAGCGCAGGCCGAGCTTGCAATCGGCGAAGTTCGCCTCGTCGGCAACGACCAGTAGATTGCGGTCCGGCAGCGGCAGCGGCGAATGGGTGCCGCCGCCGAACGGCGGATCCCAGTTGCGATGCGCGACGAGCTTCGGCTTCGCCGGATCGCCGACATCGATCACCGCCATGCCGCCGTCGCGCCAGGCGCTATAGGCGAGATTGCCGGCGACCAGCGCATGATGCAGCGCATAGCGTTTGCCCTTGGGCCAGGTCGGGGTCTCGCCGCCGCCCGTCCACATGCCGGGCAGCCAGAATTTGCCGACCACCTGCGGCCGCGTCGGCTCCGCCATGTC
>Ga0181533_1000601_pt1 | contig 48609 bp, 47 predicted proteins | sample PEATcosm2014_Bin_45_FD_119772 | JGI IMG/M metagenome (GOLD analysis project Ga0181533, IMG submission 119772) | Peatland microbial communities from MTU Mesocosm Facility, Houghton, MI, USA - PEATcosm2014_Bin11_60_metaG | ecosystem: Environmental > Terrestrial > Soil > Wetlands > Peat | place... | reverse complement strand
GGGGAGGTGAGGAAGAAGAGGGCCGAGAGGCAGCCTAAACGGACTAGAAAATGACCTTGGGGCTGTCACAGCTCAACCGTTACTGATCGGGAACAGATCAACCGTTACCGAACAGGGGCGCACTGTAGCTGGGCGCACTGTAGCTGTGCGCTACAGCCACGACCGCACGCTCGAGCGTCCCCCAAATGTCTTTGCCGGTTCACCATGCCCGCTCCGAATGAGCCCGAATGAGATCGTCGGCACTGAAGCACCGGCGAAGGCTTCAGTAGTTTGTGAAACGACCAGGAGGTTGGCCAGGTGGGAACGATCGCCATCCGGACAAAGGGTCTGTCCAAGCGCTACGGCACCGTGGAAGCTTTGAGGGATCTCGACCTAGAGGTGGCTGAAGGCGAGGTTGTCGGCTACCTCGGTCCGAACGGAGCGGGCAAGACAACGACCATTCGCCTGCTGCTCGGGTTGATCCGTCCCACCTCCGGACGAGCTGAGATCTTCGGGCTCGATTGTCAGCGCCGGGTCGTCGAAGCGCACAGGCGATTGGCCTACGTGGCGGGCGAGGCGAGCCTGTGGCCTTCGCTAACAGGTGCCGAGACGCTGCACTTGCTCGGGCGGGTACAGGGTCGGGTTGACGCGCCCTACGAGGACGAGTTGATCGGACGCTTCGACTTCGATCCCTCCAAGAAGGTTCGCGCCTACTCAAAGGGAAACCGCCAGAAGCTGATCCTCATCGCCGCCCTCATGACGCGTCCTGATCTGCTAGTTCTCGATGAACCGACGAACGGACTCGACCCGCTGATGGAGCAGGTGTTCCGCCACTGCATCCAAGAGGCGAGGCAGTGTGGCCAGACCGTCTTCTTGTCCTCGCACATCCTGAGCGAGGTCGAGGCGCTGTGCGACAGGGTGGGGATTCTGCGCGCCGGGAAGATGGTCGAGATTGGGACATTGGCCGAGATGCGCCATCTCTCTGCTCTTACTGTGGAGGCCACCTTCGACGGTGTCGTCCCGGATCTGTCCCGGATACCAGGAGTGAGCTCGGTCGAGGTGACCGGACGCGTCGTGCGCTGCCAGGTTCGCGGGACGGTGGATCCGCTGCTGAAGGTCCTGGCCGCCGCTGGGGTTCACGAACTGCTGAGCCGCGAACCCTCGCTCGAAGAGATCTTCCTCGCGCACTACGGAGCAAGCTCCGACGCCGAAGGCGTGTCGGCTCGTGAAGGCTGATCTGGCTCTCCGCGTCAGCGCGCCAGCCGGCAGACACCCCGGAGCAGTTGTCGCCTCGCGCACGGCGCGAAAGGCCGTTCGTTCTGGAGTGCTGTGGGGCTATGTCTTCGGGCTCAGCGTGGCATCCACCGCGTTGGGCTATGCAGCCACTTACAAGACAGCGGCACAGCGAGAGCAATTTGCGGCGCTCTTCACGTCCAACGCGGGGTTGGCCGCGATCAACGGACCAGCCCGCGACCTACAGACCGTGGCCGGCTACACGGTGTGGAAGAGCTTCATGTTCCTGATCGTCGTCGGCGCGATCTGGGGACTGCTCACCGGGACCAGGCTCCTTCGCGGGGAGGAGGACGCGGGGCGGTGGGAGTTATTGCTCGCCGGTCAGACCACCCAGCGTCGGGCCGCCGCCCAGGGCCTTGCCGGGCTCGGTGCCGGCCTCACTGCTCTATGGGCGTTCACGGCACTGATCACGGTCGCCGTGGGGCGGTCGTCGAAGGTCCACGTTGCCGCGGGCCCCGCATTGTTCTTCTCCGTTGTTCTGGTGGCCGCCGCCGCGGTGTTCCTGGCAACAGGAGCCTTCACCAGCCAGCTGGCTGCAACCCGACGCCAGGCCGCCGCCTATGCCGGTGGCGCGCTCGGGGCCAGCTACGCCCTTCGCATGGTGGCGGACTCGGGCACCGGCCTCGAGTGGCTCCGCTGGGTGACACCGCTCGGCTGGGTCGAAGAGCTTCAACCTCTCACCGCGCCTCACCCTCTTGCGCTCGTGCCGATCGTCGCGCTTGTCGTCCTACTGGGAAGCCTTGCAGTGCATTTGGCCGGAACCCGCGATCTCGGCGCCAGCGTCTTCCCCGACCGGGCCAGCGCAAGAGGGCGCACCCGGCTTCTGTCCGGGCCGGTGGGTCTGACGGTCCGCCTCGTGCGCCCGGCCGTCCTTGGCTGGTCAGCGGCGATCGGCGCGATGGCTCTTCTGATGGGTTTCATCGCCAAGCAGGGCGCAGCCGCCCTGACGAGCTCGTCGAGCATCGAGAGGGTCATATCGCGCCTCGGGGCGCGTGGCGCGGGTGCGCAGGAATACCTCGGGTTCACCTTCTTGATCGTGGCCGTGATGGTGGCTTTCGTCGCCGCCGGGCAGGTCACCGCCGCTCGAAGTGAAGAAGCCGAAGGCCGTCTCGATCATCTTCTCGTGCGGCCTGTCTCCAAGGCGTCGTGGTTCGCCCGCAGGCTCGCGCTCGTCACGGTGGTCGTGGTGGCAAGCGGATTGCTCGCGGGGCTCTTCGCTTGGCTCGGTGCTGCGAGCCAGAGTTCCGGTGTGGGCCTGATGAGCCTGCTCGGCGCGGGACTGAACGTGATCCCTCCAGCGCTCTGCATTCTTGGCATTGGCATGTTCACGATGGGAGTCTGGCCACGCGCCACCACCGTTGCCACCTACGGTCTGCTTGCTTGGTCCTTTCTGGTTGAGCTGCTCGGGGGGTTCTTCAATTCCAACCGTTGGTTGTTGGACACCTCGGTGTTCCACCACATGGCAGCGGTCCCCGTGGTGCCCCCGGACTGGTTCAGCGCGGCTGTGGTCGTGGCCGTGGGCGCCGCGGGCGCCGTGCTCGGTGGCGTGGCCTTCAGGCATCGGGATCTTGCGGGAGACTGATTGCTCGACGCGTCGACGCGTCCACGGGCGGCCCGCGACACGGCTGAGCAATCGGCGCAGGAGATCCAATCCGCGCTCGAGCTATCCGCAGGCGCCGTAAGTGCCGCGACCCGGATGTCGATCAGCGGCCCGGGGCTCGAACGTACCGCCCGTATCGGCGACCTGCATGCCTGCGCGTGATCATCAGTCCGCGACTACCGAGAATCGTGGTTGGACTCCGAGAAGGCGCTCGAGGGGACTCAGCGTGCACCGTTCAGCCCACTCGACGTCTCGCAGGCGTTCGAGTCGTGGTCGGTGCCAACCTGCTGCGGTGATCATCTCTACCAACCGAGCAGGCGATGTCCCTGAGCTCAGCGGCAACGATTGGCGAAGTGAATCGGAGTAGCTGCCGTGATGCTCGGAGGGCTCGCTGCGTAGCCTTCGAAGCACTTGGCGAGCGCGAGATCGCAGTACCTCGAGAGGATCGACGCTTCCCCACATGCTCTCGATCAACACCAATCGACCGTTCGAAGCAGCGCGGCGCCACGAGCCGAGCGCGTCGGCCGGATCGGCAAGGGTCCACAGCAGGTGGCGTTCCATCACGACGTCGAACCCCGCGGGCGGATGCTGGGCCGGACCGGTGACGATTTCGATCTCAAGGTCCTGCGCGCGAGCGACCCGTTGGAGGCGCGAGAGCATCTGCGGCGAGAGATCGAGAGCGGTGACCATGTGTCCTAGGCGTGCGGCTATAAGGCTGAGAAAACCCGTGCCTGCACCAGCGTCTAGAACACGGGCCGGCACGGGTGGGAGCAGATGCGCGAGAGCGGCGGTCCAGGCCGCCAGCACTGCAGGATCGCGGGGACGGTGGGAGGACGAGTCGTCGTACGTGGGCGCATCGGCGTCCCAGAACCGACGGATTTCCTCCTCGAGATTCCTCACCTGACTGGACACGCCAGCGTCGTCCCGCTCTTCGCTCGGCGGCATGCTCTAGTCCGTCCAGGTCGCATGTTCGAGGGCTAGCAGCCGGCGCTTCATCTCGATCCCCCCGCCGTAGCCGCCGATCCCGCCGCCGCTCGCCACAACGCGGTGGCAGGGCAGGACGATCGGGACCGGGTTGGACCCGTTCGCCTGGCCGACGGCCCTGAAGGCCCGAGGCCGACCCACCATCGCGGCCAGCTTCGCGTAGCTGACCGTGCTGCCGTAGGGGATGTTCGTCAGTGCGAGCCAGACCTGACGCTGAAACGGAGTGCCGGAGAGCTCCAACAGGAGGTCGAATTCGGTGCGCTCGCCGGCGAAGTACTCCTCGAGCTGGGTGACCGCGTCGGCCAGCGGCGCAGGCGGATCGGTTGCGTCGCGGTTGTCGTGGGTGTGGCCACATGGCGTGCGCTCGCTGGGCAGCTCGATGCCGGTGACCGCTTTCTCGTTGCCTTCGATCGTCAGGACACCGATCGGGCTCTTCATCGTCACTCGGTGCGTCGCCGCTGCTGGTTTGATCACGCTGCACTCTCTTTCTGTCTCGAGTTCGAGGTTGTCGGTACGGACCAGAGGTGAACCAAGGCATAAGAACGCCATGGTCGCCAGCTCTCGGCTCGCGCCACTAGCGATGCGGGGTCGTCGGGCTGGCCCAGGCGGGCCGCAGCACGCCGTAGCCCGAGGTCGGTGGGCAAGAACGCGTCAGGATCGCCGAGCGCTCGCATGGCCACGTAGGAAGCGGTCCATGGGCCGATGCCAGCCAGCGCGAGGAGGCCGGCCTCGAGTTCGGCCGGGTCTGCTCCTGGGTCTATCGCCAGCCTGCCGTCTTCGACCGCCTCGGCCAGCGCTCGCAGAGCTCGTTGTCGGCCCGCCGGCATGGGGAACGCTTCGGGGTGGGCCGCCGCGAGATCGGCAAGTTCGCCAGGTGAGAAGAACGCATGGGTGATCGGCAGCCGAGGTTCGGGCAGTCTCGGTCCGGCGGCCGCGACGAGTTTCCCTGTCACTCGTCGCGCCCCTGCTACCGACACCTGTTGTCCGATGACGGCGCGGACCGCTGTCTCGAACCCGTCGGTCGAACCGGGGACTCGTCGGCCGGGCACCTGCCGCACCATCGGTCGAAGCAGCGGGTCGGCTCCGAGGGCCTCGTCCACAGCCACAGGATCGGCATCGAGGTTGAGCAGGTGTCGGCAGCGAGCGACTGCGGTAGTGAGGTCGCGTACGTCACCGAGGGTGAACACGGCTCTGACGTGCCCGTCTGCGGGTGTCAGCTCGACTGTACCGTTCCCGTGCGGCAATCGGAGGCTTCTTCGGTACGTCGTGCCGTCGAACGCTTCCATTCCCGGGATCGCGCGTAACCCGAGGAATTCGAAGAGAGGCTTTGCAGCGAAGGGTTGCCGGTAAGCGAGGCGCAGCGCGATGGTCTGAAGAGCACCGGTCAAAGGCTCTGCGGCGCGACGGCGAGGTCCTCGATGGCCTGTCACCGCGCGTCTCAACTCAGTGGGCGTACGCGCGAAGACCTCCTTCACGGTGTCGTTGAACTGGCGCACGCTGGCGAATCCAGCGCCGAACGCCACCTGCGCAACGGATAGGCGGGTGGTCTCGAGGAGAAGCCTTGCCGTCTGGGCGCGCTGTGCGCGGGCCAGAGACACCGCGCCGGTGCCGACCTCGGCTACGAGCACCCGGTGCAGCTGGCGCTCGCTGTAGCCGAGCCGGCGTGCCAACCCGGACACGCCTTCGCGGTCGACGACGCCGTCGAGCACGAGTTTCACCGCCCTGGAGGCGACGTCCGCCCTACCGAGCCACTCCGGAGAACCTGGCGCGGCGTCGGGACGGCAACGCAGGCAAGCGCGGAACCCCGCTTGTTGGGACGCAGCCGCCGTGGGGTAGAAGCGCACGTTCTGCCTCTTCGGGGTGATCGCAGGGCAGCTCGGACGGCAGTAGATGCGGGTGGAAGTGACCGCGGTGAAGAACCACCCGTCGAAGCGGGCGTCCCGGCTCCGTACCGCCCGGTAGCAGCGTTCGAAGTCCTCCATCACCACGCCATGGTGGCACGGTAGGCAGCAGGTATCTGGCGGGTTTCGGACATCGTCGTCGTGAACCCGGGCTGGCCGGCTGGCCAAGCGGCGATCAGGTCGGCGCGGTCATCGCGTTCTGCACCCACCCGCACATCACCCGAGGTAGGAGCGCATCGGCCGCTTTATGTGACCGCTGGGCATATTTCGAGACAATCCGTGTTGGATCGGAAGTCTGACCGATGTGAGGGGCGAGAGGAGGTCGATCGGTGCCCGCCCTCGAACGAAAGTGGTGGACCCTGATCGTCGTGTGCACGGCGATCTTCATGCTCCTGCTGGACATCACGGTCGTGAACGTCGCGCTACCGGACATCCAGCGGTCGCTGCACTCGTCGTTCAGCGACCTCCAATGGGTGGTTGACGCCTATGCCCTTACCCTGGCGGCGTTCCTGCTCACTTCCGGCGTGGTGGGAGACATGTTCGGACGGCGCGAAGTGTTCGCGATCGGCCTCGGGGTCTTCTCGCTGTCCTCGTTGGTCTGCGGGTTCTCGGTGAATCCGCTGATGTTGAATCTCGCTCGTGCAGTTCAGGGTGTAGGTGGCGCGATCATGTTCGCGACTTCGCTAGCCCTGATCGCGGGCGCCTTCCACGGCCGTGATCGAGGGACTGCTTTTGGTGTCTTCGGTGCGGTCACCGGCGCAGCCATGGCAGTGGGACCGTTGATCGGTGGAGCCATCACCTCCGGCATCGGTTGGCGTTGGATCTTCTTCGTCAACGTCCCCATCGGAGTGTTCGCCATTGCTCTCACCTTGACGCAGGTGGTGGAGTCGAAAGACCCCGACCGGCGAAGGATCGACTGGGCCGGCTTCATTTCGTTCTCCGTTTCGTTGTTCATGTTGCTGTTCGCGCTGGTGCGCGGGAACACCTCGGGTTGGGCAAGCCCACAGATCGTGGGGCTGTTCGCAGGTGCTGCGCTCTTCATGGCTGTGTTTCTTGTAGCCGAGACGCACCAGGCCGCGCCCATGCTCGACCTCTCCCTCTTCCGGCGCCCCGCCATGATCGGCGTCTCGATCTGCGCCTTCGCCCTCTCAGCCTCTCTGTTTGCCCTCTTTTTGTATCTGACGCTCTACATCCAGGACGACCTCGGCTACAGCCCGCTCGGTGCAGGTTTACGCTTCTTGCCGATCACGCTTCTCTCATTCATGGTCGCTCCGATCGCCGGGAAGCTCACTGGGAGGATCCAGGCGAGGTACCTTCTCGGGTCGGGTCTGGTCCTCGTCGGCGTCGGCCAGCTGCTCATGGCCACCACTCATCCCGACTCGAGCTGGACCCAGCTACTTCCCGGTTTCATCGTGGGCGGTGCGGGGATCGGGATGGTCAACCCGGTCCTGGCGTCGTCGGCCGTAGCGGTCGTGATACCTCGGCGCAGCGGCATGGCATCTGGGGCGAACTCGACGTTCCGTCAGGTTGGCATCGCCACGGGCATCGCCGGTCTCGGTGCGGTCTTTCAGAGCCAGATCGTTCATCGCACCGTCGCGACCCTGTCGGCGACATCCACGGGCAGACTGATCACCAGCCGCGGCGGGAGCCGCCTCGACCTGGCCCTTACCGCGGGGCAGGTGCAGACCGTCGCCCGGTCCTCCCAGCTCCCACACGCCGCCGGGGCTGCGTTGCTGGACGCGTACCGAATGGGCTTCTCTGCCACGTTCAACGAACTGATGGTGATCGGCGGGGTGGTGGCTCTGGTCGGTGCCGTGCTCTCCTACGGGTTGGTGCGACAGCGGGACTTCGTGGCCAGCGGCATCGCTGCAGCTCAGCCAGCGCGACAACTCCAAAGAGTGAAGCCGCAGCCGGTGGTGGGAGAAGCGGTCGTCCCGGTCTCGCTGACTGCCGGTGTGAGCGGTAATCAGGATTGAGATCGAGGGCAGTGTTGGGAACTTCGGCTCGGGGTCAGCAAACACGGTGGCGAATGACGACGGGAGTGACCACTCCTAGAATGGGACTATGCCACGGTCGACCCTGCCCGGACGCCTTCGGGTGGAGGAGCTCAGCCGGCGCCTAGGTCTGTCGGTCGACACGATTCGCTTCTACCAAAAGCGCGGGCTGCTCGAACCGCCGGAGCGAGAAGGTCGGGTCGGGTGGTACGGGCCCGCGCACGTCGAACGTCTCGAGAAGATAAAGGAGCTCCAAGCGAGCGGGCTCACGTTGGCGGTGATCGCGCAAGTCCTCGGTGGACAACTCGATGACGCCGACCTTCCGCTTGCCGCTGTCGTGGCTCGTGCACGCGTCGACCAAGACGAAGGTCGCCAGACATTGCTGACTCTTGACGAGCTGGCCGAGCGGTCGGGTGTTCCGGTGGGGCTGATCGACGCCGTAGTACGTGAGCATCTGCTGGTGCCGCAATCCGTGGAAGGCGTCGCGCGCTTCACCGACGTCGATGTTCGCGTCGTCCAGGCCGGGCTCGCGCTGCTCAGCGCGGGAATCCCGCTGGCGGAGTTGATGGAGCTCGCTCGCCGGCATGACCGCGGCGCGCGCGAGATCGCTGAGGGAGCTGTGGAGCTCTTCGACGCATATGTTCGTCGGCCCCTCAAAGAGACAGACCTCGATCCGGACGAGCGCGCCGAATGGCTGGTGCAGACATTCGGCGAGTTACTCTCTGCGGTCACCTCGCTCGTGTCGCATCACTTCCGTCGCGTCCTTCTGGAGATAGCCCAGCAGCACTTGGAGTCGGTCAGCGGGGTCGAGGCCCCCAGTCTTGTCACCATCGCGCCCAAGACGACGGCGGAGACGGCTTGAGGAGTCTCACGAACGGTCGGAGCAGCTCGGTTCTTCCCGACGCGCAGGACAAACGTGCCGTCGTCGAGGCGATGTTCGATCGGATTGCCGGCGACTACGAGCGGGTCAACCGCATCATCTCCCTGGGCTGTGACAGTAGGTGGCGTCGACGGGTCGTAGATGGCCTCGGGCTTCTGCCAGGTGCCGTAGTGATGGACATGGCATGTGGCACCGGGGATCTCTGCAGAGCATTGGCGGCCGGTGGGTACCAATCGGTGGGGATCGACTTCTCAGCCGGCATGCTCAGCCAAGCGAAGAACACCGGCGCACTGGTACGGGCGGACGTGTGCATGCTTCCTGTCCGCGATGGGGCTGCCGACGGGGTCACGTGTGGTTTTGCATTACGGAACTTGGTGGATCTCCCCTCGTTCTTCTCCGAATGTGCCAGGGTGCTGCGACCGGGCGGTCGCATGGCGGTGATCGACGCCGCCACGCCCGAGAACGCTGTGGCTCGAACCGGCCACCAGCTCTGGTTCGGGCACGTGGTCCCGTGGCTCGGCGCGCGAATGTCCGAATCGGAGGCGTACCGGTACCTAGCAGCCTCCACTGCGTACCTGCCCAGCGCCGAAGAGCTTGCGGCTCTGGCCGAGCGTGCCGGGTTCGATGACGTGGGGCTGTCCACTCTCATGTGGGGAGCGGTGAAGCTGCTGATCGCGACAAGGCCGTGAAGGCTGTTGCGCCGGCGCGCCAGAGGCAGCTGACGGCGAGGACGAGGCACGCCGATCGCGACATCGACGTGCTGGCGGCACTGCCTGCGAAAGGGTTCGCCTGGTGGCACGGCGGACAAGGGTTCGTGGCGGGTGGCATCGCGAGGCGCGTACCGGCGTCTCGTGTCGATGAGGCATTGGCCGACATCGCCGTCGACGACGAGGTGCAGGCACCGGGCACCGGGCCTATCGCCGTTGGAGCGATGCCCTTTGACCCGTCAGCGGACCCCTCCACCACAAATGAGATGGTCATCCCCACCGTGGTCATGGGGCGAGGTGACGACGGTCGCTCCTGGGTTACCCACATCGACGCCGACCCTTGCGTGCCGCCGTGCGACCCTGAGCTATCCCGTTCCTGTCACGGCGAGGAGCCCGAGCATTTCGACTTGCGTTCCGCCATGTCGAGAAGCGATTGGGCCTCTGTAGTGGCAACGGCGCTCGAAGACATAGCTGAAGGCAGACTCGAGAAGGTCGTGCTCGCTCGCCAGGTGGTCGTTTCCGCCGACGCGAACTTCTCCCTTACTGCCGTGGCCTCACGCCTGCGAAGTGAGAACCCGCGTTGCTACGTGTTCGCGATGGACGGACTGGTTGGGGCGAGTCCCGAGCTACTGGTCCAACGGCGTGGTGACACAGTGTTGAGCCGGCCGATGGCCGGCACGGTGGCGCTCGGCGACGGTGCCGCCGAGCACGGCGCCGCCGATCACGGTGCCGCCCTGCAATGGTTGGCGGCATCGCGCAAGGACCGATGGGAGCACAGGCTCGTGGTCGATGCAGTTGTCGAGCGCCTGGCCTCGCGGTGCCTTGACCGGCCGCGGATCTCGACAGCTGACGTCGAGGTGTTCTCCGGCCTCGCTCACATAGCGACGAGCGTCGAAGGCGATCTTGCCTCGCCGGCGCCGTCGGCTCTGAGCCTCGCTCTCGAGCTGCATCCCACGCCGGCAGTGGCCGGTGAGCCTACGAGACTGGCGTTGGAGCTGATCTCTCACCTCGAACCACGCCGCCGTGGTCGATACGGCGGACCTGTCGGGTGGGTCGATGCCCGTGGAGACGGCGAGTTCGCTGTGGCGCTGCGTTGCGCGCAGGTGCACGCGAATCGAGCGGTGCTGTACGCCGGCGCGGGCATCGTCGCAGGATCGACGTGGGAGAGCGAATGGCAAGAGACTCAGGCGAAGCTCGAGCCGATGCTAAAGGCGCTTACGCGCTGCTGACCGACGAGCTGCTGCTGACCGACGAGCTGCGAACGACGGGCCCGGTTGGTGTCACCCGGCGAGCGCCTCAGAGACTGCGCGAAACACCGCGCGATGACGACGCACGTTCTCATCACGTTCGGAGGCCGCACGGACGATGTGGATACCGCCCGCGCCGATTGCATCGGCGATCGCGGGCGCCAACTCTTCGGCGTGTCGCACATCTACGACGCCGATGCCGTAAAGGGCTCCCAGCTGATGGAAGTCGACATCCTGCGAGGTAGCGAAGAGGTCTTCGAAGTGCACATCCAGCGCTGCCTGAGGAAGGAACGAGAAGATCCCTCCGCCGTTGTTGTCGAGGACGACGAATACAGCGTCGATGACACGGCGGCGAGACCCGAGAAACCCGTTGGCGTCGTGCAGGAGGCACAAGTCACCGACCAGGGCGACGGTGGTCGGCCACACCCCGCTGGTCGCCACTCCGAGAACGGTTGACACGAACCCGTCTATCCCGTTGACGCCTCGGTTGGCCATCACTTTGACCCCGCTGCGGGGGGGAGCGAAGGTCTCGAGGTCCCGAACAGGCATGCTCGAGGCCACTACGAGTGCAGAATCGTCTGGAATCGCGTTCATCACGTCGCGGGCGATCCGTCCTTCGAAAGGCTCGGACCACGAGTCGAGCAAAGCGTCCATGGCCGAGCGCGCCGTCCTTTCGGCTTTCATCCACGAGCAAAGCCATGAGTCGTCGCGAGCGCGGTCGAGGCGCTCGGCGACCGCCTCCAGCAGCGGCGCGGGTTCGACCTCGAGCACGAGCTCCGCGGAACGTTGGGGATCGGCCCACGAGCGGTCGGGATCGATCATGATCGCAGGCGATGCGCCCAACCACGAAGTGGCGTACTTGCTCGTGAGCGGGCCACCGAGGCGCAGCACCAGGTCGGGAGCGAGCTCCTTGCGAACTTGCTCGATCCTCGACAAGGCGTCGTAGGTCGAGACGGCCATGGGACCGACGCGGAGACCTGAGATGGGATCCGCGAGAACCGGCCATTTCACCGCTCGTGCCAGCTGGATCACCGGTTCGTAGCTCACGCCTGCGCCCCAGCCGGCTACCACGACGCCCTTTGCCGTGGAGGTGACGCGCCTAGCAAGAGCATCGACCTCCGCGGTATCGGCCAGACGGCGCGATCGCGGCGCCCGCAGCCAGGGAGCAGCCTCTGCACGGCTCCCGAGGTCGAACCGTGACGCCTTCTTCGGCACCAGTGGTTCACGGAACGGGAGGTTGAGGTGTACCGGGCCTGCCGGGGGTCCCTGCGCCTCTGCCAAGGCCCGGACTGCAACCCACCGCCAGGTGGAGAGCATCTGCAGGTGGTCACTGGGCGCGTCCGGCTCGAAGAACCAACGCACGGCAGTGCCGTAGAGACGGCACTGGTCCACGCTCTGACCGGCGCCGACCTCGCGAAGCTCAGGGGGTCGGTCGGCCGTGCAGACGATCATCGGTACCCGGGCGTGGAATGCCTCGAGCACTGCGGGGTGGAAGTTGGCGGCCGCAGTGCCCGAGGTGCACATCACCACGGCCGGCCTGCCCGACGCCTTGCCGAGCCCGAGGCCGAAGAATCCCGCTGAGCGCTCGTCGAGGTGGACGTGCACCCGAATCCCCGGGTGATCGGCGAAGGCTACTGCGAGCGGAGTGGACCGAGAACCGGGAGAAAGCACGACGTCGGTCAACCCGCCTCGGCTCCACTCGTCGGCGAGGCAGTGGGCGAAGGCGCTGTTTGCGTCCACGCTCATGGGATCATCGGTGCGTGCGCTTGGTGCTGGTCCACGGTTTCAGCCAGACGCCGGCCGCATGGGACAAGGTCCGCCGTCACCTCCCAGCGAGCGCCGGAGGCGAACCCATCGATGTCGTCACACCCCACGTGCCCGACGGCCTCGATTTCAACGCCACGGCACGTACCATCGCCGAGGCGTGCGGGTCCGGGATCTACGTTGGCTATTCGATGGGTGGTCGTCTGTGCCTTCGGATCGCCCTCGATCTTCCCGACCTCCTGCGCGGGCTCGTCCTCGTGAGCTCTTCTCCCGGAATAGCCGATGATGACGCACGCGCCGAGCGTGTCGTGCTCGACGGCGAGCTCGCTCGCCAAGCGATGGACATCGGCGCGGGCGCCTTTGTAAAGCGCTGGCTGGAGAACCCCTTGTTTGCCACGCTCGAGCCCGATCCCGACGAGGTAATCGAACGCACACGTGCCTACAGTGCCGAGCGGCTGGCGCATCAGCTTCGAGTCCTCGGCCAAGGCGCCCAGGAGCCGCTGTGGCACCGCCTGGGCGAGCTCGATATGCGCGTCGCGATCGTCACGGGAAGAGCCGATCCCAAGTACAGCGCTATCGGGGACCAGATGGCCCGGCGCGTACGTCGCCCCAAGCGGGTGCGCATCGAAGGCGGCCACTCGCTGCCTTTGGAGCAACCTGAAGCGTTGGCCGCCGTTCTCCTCCACATGGTGGGTGACGCTCATGGTCGTGCCCTGGCCCCATGAACAGGGTCGTCCCCATGAACAGGGTCGTCCGTTCGCATCATCGCGAGCAGATCCAGGTCCGGCGCCACACGCCGCACAGCGAGCATGCCGCCCTCGGGCACCAGCGGTACGCGCGTGACGTCGCGCGCAAGCATTCCGACGGTGGCCAGACCACAGGCATGTGGTAGCTCGGGCAGCGATGCCGCCAGGTAGAGGCCGGCGGCGATTCCCACCGAGGTCTCCATCATGGAGCTCACCACGGCCGGCACCCCTGCTGCTTCGGCCACGTCTAGTGCCGCCCACATCCCTCCGAGGGGCTGCACTTTCAAGACGACCGCGTCAGCAGCACGCAGAGAACGAAGACGTCGTGCGTCATCGACCGACCGTACGCACTCGTCGGCGGCAAGTGGCACCGGCACACGCCGTCGTAGCCGGGCCATGGCCTCGATGTCGGCAACGGGTTGCTCGGCCAACTCGATTCCGTAACGCGCCATGCTGGTGAGCACCGACTCGGCTGTCGTCTCGTCCCACGCCCCGTTGGCGTCGACACGAAGAGCCACCGACGGTCCCACCATGTCGCGCACGGCCGAGACGAGCGAGATGTCCGAGTGGATGTCTCGTCGACCGACCTTCACCTTGATGCACCCGAAGCCGGCCAGAGCGGCGGGGTCGAGGTCGGAGCCGGTGACCAACGCATTCACGGGTACGGCATCGCGCACCGGCGTCGGCCACGCTCGAGTAGCGGCCTCGGTGGCCGCGGCGAGCGCAGATGACGCTGAGCACGCGTAGCCGGGCAGGGGCGAGCACTCCCCCCATCCGCAGGGGCCTTCGACCAGACGGAAATCGCGATCGCCGATACGCAGCCCATACATGCGGGTCCAAGTCATGCGAGCGCGAGCCCCAACGCAAGCAGCGCGGACGTGACGAAGGCGAGACGCACGGTTCCAGTCAGTGAGCGCGTCAAGGATGACGCGTTCGTCTCGTGTGACAAACGGCGTACCGGCTCGACAGCGAGCGGAACAGCCACGAAGGCTATGAAGGCGGTGGGATGTTCGAGGCCTATCGGGACGACGGCTGCCATCGCACCGACCAGCAGGGCGATGAAGAGTCGGCGTGTAGCGCCCGACCCTATGCGTACGGCGAGTGTCCGCTTGCCCGCCTGCCGATCGGCGTCGATGTCGCGCAGGTTGTTTGCCACCAGCACGGCGCACGCGGGCAACCCCACTACCAGCGATCCCCACCACGCGGTAGCCGGCACCGACCGCGTCTGCACGTAGGCGGAGCCGGCCGTGGCCGCGAAGCCGAAGAAAGCGAGCACCGCCACTTCACCCCACCCCGCGTACCCGTATGGGCGTCGTCCTCCGCTGTAGAACCAAGCACCCGCAATGCAAAAGCCTCCCAACGCGAGCAGCCAGAGGTCGACGACGAGAGCGAGGGCGAGCCCGGCCGCTGCCGCGGCGGCGAAGCACGTCAGGGCTGCTCTGCGTACCGCGGTAGGGGTGGCAACCCCGCTTGCCGTCAGCCGTATCGGACCGTGCCGGTCGCGGTCGGCTCCCCTCAGACCGTCGGAGTAGTCGTTGGCGTAGTTCACCGCGACCTGCAAGAAGACCGCGACCATGCCGACCGCGGCCATCCTCCACCAGATGACGGGTGCGCCCACGGCCGACGCCGCAGTCCCCACGAGCACGGGCGCCAGCGCCAGAGGCAAGGTGCGCGGCCGCGCCCCTCCCAACCACTGCTGTGCGGAGGTCACGACGAGAGCCGCTCTCCAAGCGGTTTCACGGACGTCTCGGGAAGCGCTCGAATTCGGGACGACGCTTGTCCAGGTACGCGTTCTTTCCTTCTTGTGCCTCGTCACTCATGTAGTAGAGCAACGTGGCGTCTCCGGCGAGCTGCTGAATGCCGGCGAGGCCGTCGTCGGCGGCATTCAGCGAGGCCTTGAGGAGGCGCAAGGCCAACGGGCTGTGGCGCAGCATCTGGCGACACCACGAGACGGTCTCCTCCTCGAGTGCTTCGACGGGGACCACAGCATTGACCAGCCCCATTGCCAACGCTTCTTGCGCGTCGTATTGGCGGCACAAGAACCAGATCTCGCGCGCCTTCTTCTGACCGACGGTACGAGCAAGCAGACCCGACCCGTACCCTCCGTCGAACGAGCCGACCTTGGGTCCGGTCTGCCCGAATATGGCATTGGTGGCGGCAATCGTGAGGTCGCACACGAGGTGCAGCACGTGGCCGCCCCCTATGGCGTAGCCAGCCACCATGGCGATGACCGGTTTTGGCAGGCGGCGGATCTGTACCTGCACGTCCAAGACGTTCAGCCGGCCGACGCCGTCAGGGCCTACGTAGCCATCCTCGCCTCGGACGCGCTGGTCACCACCGGAGCAGAAGGCCTCCGATCCCTCTCCGCTGAGCACTACGCAGCCCACTTTCGCGTCGTTGCGAGCGCGTTCGAGCGCATCGCGCAGTTCGAAGAGGGTGGTGGGCCGGAAGGCGTTGCGGACCTCTGGCCTGCACATCGTGATCTTGGCTATGCCTTCGGCGACCTCGTAGCGAATGTCGCCGTAGTCGGTCTCAACCGCCTCCCAGGCAGCGCCGGGCCTGATCGACATGGTGGTGGGTTCGTTCATGGGACGCCTGACTCTGAGAGCATCTACTCCTACGGTTATAACCTAGCGGCGGTGACCGAGCCCTGCGAGTCGCGACCTGAGCCCTGCGAGCCGCGCGAGCCGCGCGAGTCACCACTTGTTGCGGTGTGCCTGCCGGCGCCTGAGGCGGCCACGGCTTTGAAGGCGTCGTGGGAGCTCGGCGAAGCGGTCGCCGTCGTCGACCCACAGGCGCCACGGGCGAAGGTCGCCTCGTTGCTCGAGGCTCTGCGACCGACGCACCTGGTCGACTCGACCGGGCGTCAACCGCTACGTGACGGGCAACGGGTTCCCGATGATGTCGCGGCGGTCGTCACTACCTCCGGCACCACGGCGGAGCCCCGTCACGTCGTGCTCACCCGCGAGGCGATGAAAGCGTCCGCACGCGCGGTGAGCAAAGCGCTCGAGCTCGCAGCCGAAGAGGATCGCTGGCTCGCGTGTGTACCGCTGCACCACATCGCGGGGTTGGCGATCGTCGCTCGTAGCTACTTTTGCGACACGGCTCTGACTGTTCATCCCAGCTTCGACATCGGCGAGGTCGCCGGTTCTGCGGGCCGTTGCTCGCTCGTGTCGGTCGTGCCCACGATGTTGGCGAGGCTGCTCGAAGCCGGTGCACCGTTGCATCGCTTTCGTCGAGTCCTCGTCGGTGGGGGTCCGATTCCCGGGGGGTTGCTCCGGCACGCCGTAGCGGCTGGGGCCCAGGTGCACACCACCTACGGGCTCACGGAGAGCGGCGGTGGATGTGTCCACGACGGGAAGCCGCTCGACGGTGTGGAGGTCGCCATTTCGGCAGGTGGAGAGATCCTTGTGAGAGGTGCTGTGGTGATGCGCGGTTACCTCCGCGACGAGACTGCGACTGCTGAGGTGGTCACACCGGAGAGCTGGTTGCGCACCGGCGATCTCGGGAGGATCGACACCGACGGACATCTGACCATGCTCGATCGAGTCAAGGACGTGATCGTGACCGGCGGTGTCAACGTGAGCCCCTCGGCGGTCGAGCGCGTATTGGCGGAGCATCCAGCAGTGGTCGACGTGTGTGTAATCGGTGTCGCCGACCGTGAGTGGGGCGAACGCGTCGTTGCCTTCGTCGTGCCAAGGGATGGTGAGCACCCACCGACTGTGAGCGAGTTGCGCGCGTTCGGTTCTGAACGTCTTAGCCGGCCCGAGCTCCCGCGCGAGGTCGTTCACGTGAATTCGCTGCCTCGGCTACCGGGCGGAAAGGTCCTTCGGCGTAGACTTCGCGATGGCGAGTGAGCGGGACCTCGCGTCTGAACGATCGACCTGCGTCCTGAACGGCGGCCGAGAGCACGAGCATTGGCCGTGAAGCCGCAACGAGATACGTGTCGCCTCAGTTGGCGCGGCGGCGAGCTCCTGTCATAGTCTCGAACCGTGCTTATCGGTGATGCGGTCGTCATCGACCGCGGCGGTCTGGACCAGCTCATTTCCAGCCTCGCCAGGCGCGGGTACCGGGTCCTCGGGCCGGTCGTACGCGACCAGGCGATCTCCGTCGGTGAGGTACATGGCACCGGCGACCTGCCCCAGGGATGGCATGACACTCAAGCCCCGGGTAGGTACAGCCTCGAGCAGGGCGATGACCAAGCGCTCTTCTCCTGGGCGGTGGGACAGCACTCGATGAGGGGTGACGTGTTCCCTTCCCGTTCGGTTGTTTGGCGAGCGAACGTGACCGACGGCACCGTCCAGCTCGAAGAGACCCGAGACGACACCCCTCCCACCGCGGTCGTGGGCGCACGGCCCTGTGAGCTGGTGGCCCTCGACGTTCTCGGCCACGTCCTTTCTGATGCGCCCGGTCCCGACCCTGTGTACCGCCGAAGGCGGCCCGGCTTCGTAGTCGTCGTCGAGTGCGGGGTGCCCTCGGGTAATTGCTTCTGCGCCTCCATGGGCACTGGCCCGGCTTCAGGAGAGGGCTTTGATCTCGCTCTCACCGAGCTCCTCGACGACGGGCACCGCTTCCTGGTGAGGGTGGGCTCCGACAAGGGGGCTGAGGTTCTCGACGGGCTGCCCTCGCGCGCTGCCACCGAGAGCGACTTGACGGCGAGGACCGCCACGATGGAGCACGCCGTGTCCCACATGGGACGACACCTCGACACGAACGACCTGCCGGCCCTTCTCGCCCGGAATCTCGAGAATCCGCGATGGGACGACGTGGCCGAGCGCTGCCTGGCATGTGGCAATTGCACTCTCGTCTGTCCCACTTGCTTCTGTGCCACGGTCGAGGACGCGACGGACATAGACGGCATCGTCGTGCGTCAGCGGCTCTGGGCATCGTGCTTCGACTTGGCACACTCGTTCTTGAGCGGCCAGGGGCCGGTGCGATCTTCGACGATGTCGCGTTACCGGCAATGGATGACCCACAAGCTCTCTACGTGGTGGGACCAGTTCGGCACATCGGGGTGCGTCGGTTGTGGCCGCTGCATAACCTGGTGCCCGGTGGGAATAGACATCACCGAAGAGGCGGCGGCGATTCGCGCTGACGACGGCAATGTGCGATCAGACGCCCAGCGCGTCGGCGCCTAGAGGAGGGAGCCGAGAGGTGACCCAAGTGACCAAGGACCCTGTATGCCCGAGGAGATAGCCGAACTAGTAGCGAACCATCCGCTCCTGGCGGGGCTCCCCGGTGACACGGTCGAGCTCGTGACCGGGTGCACCCGCAATGTGGCGTTCAACGTCGGAGATCTCCTGCTCGCCGAGGGGGACCCGGCAGACACCTTGTACCTGCTACGCAGGGGCCGGGTGGCACTCGAGGTCCGCGCGCCCGGAAAGGCAATGATCATCGACATCTTGAGCCCCGGCCAGCCGCTCGGGTGGTCGTGGCTGTTTCCCCCGTACCGCTGGAGCTTCGACGCGCGCGCGCTCGACCCGGTCGGGGCGCTCGCCGTGGACGCGACATGCCTGCGTACCAAAGCCGAAGCAGATCCGGCGTTCGGCTACGAGCTCATGAAGCGGATCAGCGCGATCATCCTTCAACGCCTGCAGGCGGCGCGCCTGAGGCTCCTAGACCTTTACGGCGATGGCGTTGCCGGTTGAGTCGCCGGCCGAGCGGCTGGCAGCGCCGGTGCCCGGCCCGCTGGTGCCCGAGCCGTATCGTGTCGCGGCGAGCAGGAGCGAGACCGAGGACACAGTCACCTTGTCGCTCGAGCCACTCGGGGACCCGCTGCTCGCTCCGCGCCCGGGCCAGTTCAACATGCTCACAGTTTTCGGAGTGGGCGAGGTGGCGATCTCGGTGTCGGGTGGGCCAGAGGCCGACGGGACGATGCAACACACGGTGCACGCTGTCGGCCCGGTGTCGCGGGCGCTGTGCAATTCGCCGCTCGGCAGCGTCGTGGGAGTGCGTGGGCCTTTCGGGACGGACTGGGGGATAGACGATCTCACCGACCGAGACGTGATGGTCGTGGCCGGGGGGATCGGGCTCGCACCGTTGCGCATGGCGGTCATCCAACTCGCTGCCGAACGGGCTTCTGGTGGCGCAAGGCGCTTCGACCTCCTGGTCGGTGCCCGCACCCCCGACCAATTGGTGTTCGCCGACGAGATTCGTCGTTGGCGCGAGCAGGGCACCCGCGTCGAAGTCACTGTGGACGCCGCGGGACCAGGTTGGGATGGGCCCGTGGGTGTGGTCACGACCCTGCTCGACAAGGTGCCGATCGACCCGAAGAGCACGGTGGCACTCGTGTGCGGACCTGAAGTGATGATCCGGTTCACCGCACGCGGGCTCGTCGATCTCGGGCTTCCTCCCGAGAACATCCGCGTCTCGCTCGAGCGGAACATGCAGTGCGGAGTCGGGCTGTGCGGGCATTGCCAGCTCGGACCGCTGCTCATCTGCCGCGACGGCCCTGTGTTCGACTACGCCGGTGTGGTGGCGGACCTCCTATCTCAACGTGAGCGATGAGAGCGAGCGATCGATGACTGCAGCCAGTGCCCCAGGTCCCAGTGTGGCCGTGTGGAAGTTCGCGTCCTGCGACGGCTGTCAGCTGAGTCTCCTCGACCTCGAGGACGAGCTGCTGAAGGTGGTCAGCGCCGTGAACATCTCGCACTTCACGGAGATGACGCGCGCTCACGTGGACGGGCCCTACGACCTGTCGCTGGTCGAGGGATCGGTCACGACCGCCGAGGAAGTCGAGCGCATAGCAGAGGTGCGTGAAATCTCGAAGACGCTGATCACGATCGGGGCGTGCGCCAGCGCCGGCGGCATCCAGGGTCTGCGTAACTTCGCTTCCGTCGGCGAGTACACCTCTGCCGTGTACGCCCATCCCGAATACATCGCCACACTCGAGACCTCGACGCCCATCTCTGCGCACGTGCCCGTGGACTTCGAGCTCCGCGGCTGTCCGATCGACCGCTATCAACTACTGGAGGTGATCGCGGCCGCGTTGGCCGGCCGCACCCCCAGGATTCCCGGGCACAGCGTGTGCCAGGAGTGCAAGGGCCGGGGGACTGTGTGCGTGCTCGTAGCCAAGGGAATACCGTGTCTGGGCCCGGTCACCCGTGCCGGGTGTGGGGCCCTCTGCCCTGCGATCGACCGAGGCTGCTTCGGCTGCTTCGGCCCCGCTGACACCGCGAACACCTCGTCTCTCACCAGCAGGCTGCTCGAGGAGAACCTCCAGCCGGCCGACGCGTCGCGGCTGTATCGAACATTCAATGCCAACGCGCCCGCCTTCCGCACAGAAAGCCTGGCCAATGACGCACGGAGCTAACGCAAGCCGCGAAGTGCAAGTCGACGCGCTCGCGCGCGTGGAAGGGGAAGGCGCCCTCCACGTCGCGGTTCACGACGGCAGCGTGACCGACGTGGCGCTCAACATCTACGAGCCGCCGCGGTTCTTCGAGGCTTTCCTTCGCGGGCGCCGGCATACCGAGGCCCCTGACATCACTGCTCGGATCTGCGGCATCTGCCCCGTCGCATACCAGATGAGCGCGTGCAACGCGATAGAGGACGCCTGCGGAGTGTCGGTGACGCCGGGCATCGAGGCACTACGGCGTCTGTTGTACTGCGGGGAGTACATCCAGAGCCATGCACTGCACGTGTACCTGCTGCACGCACCTGACTTCTTTGGTTGCGAGGACGCCGTGGAGCTGGCTGGGCTCGACGCGGCCGCGGTGGAACGAGGCCTCGCGCTGAAGCGCACAGGCAACCTCCTGATGGAGGCGGTAGGCGGCCGGGCGGTCCATCCGGTGAACGTGCGGGTAGGCGGCTTCTACCGTGCTCCCGACCAAGCCGCCATTCGCGCCCTAGCCGAGCCTCTACGCCGCGCGCGCGATGCAGCGCTCGTGACTGTCGAGTGGGTCGCAGGGTTCGACTTCCCCGACGTGGAGCGCGACTACATCTTCGTGGCCCTTCGCCGACCCGATCGCTATCCCCTCGAATCGGGCCGGGTGGCATCCTCCGAGGGGCTCGACACCACGCCAGCCGGGTTTGCCGAGTTCGCGGTGGAAGAGCACGTGCGGCGCTCGAACGCCCTTCACGCGAAGCTTGGTGGCACACAGGAGTACCTCACGGGCCCCCTCGCTCGGTATGCGCTGAACTTCGACGTCCTGCCGGCGATCGCCCGCGAGGCTGCAACAGCAGCGGGGCTCGGTCCTGTGTGCCGTAATCCGTTCCGAAGCATCGTGGTGCGAGCGGTGGAGACGGTGTTCGCCTGCGACGAGGCGTTGCGCCTCGTCGAGTCTTACGAGCCGCCAGAGCCGCCCGCCGTCGAGGTCCCAGGTGTAGCAGGCGTGGGGTCCGGTGCGACCGAGGCGCCTCGCGGCCTTCTGCTACACCGCTACGAGCTCGGCGCCGAGGGGATCATCCGCTCCGCGCGCATCATGCCCCCCACCTCGCAGAACCTGCTCTCGATCGAGAGCGATGTGCGCAGGGTGGTCGAGAGCTCGCTGGCACTCTCGGACGAACAGCTGACATGGCGTTGCGAGCAGGCCGTTCGTAATCACGACCCGTGTATCTCGTGCGCCACCCACTTCCTCGACGTCACGGTGGAGCGTCACTCCTGACGGGCGCTTCCTCGAGGAGTCGAAATGCAAGACTGCCGTTAGCGGCTGACGCATCGTCGACGTCACCTGTCGCGCCACGAGTCGTGGTGGTGGGGATGGGGAGCGAATGGCGCCGTGATGACGGGATCGGCCTAGCTGTGGCACGGCGCGTGGCAGAGCTCACAGAAGCTCGTGCACTTCCGGACTGTCGTGTGGTGGCACCGTTGGCGGATCCTTTGGACCTGCTCGGGCACTGGGACGGAGCGAACCTCGCCGTGGTCGTGGACGCCACCAGGTCGGATCTGGCCCCCGGCACGATCTCACGCATCGAGCTCGAGGACCCAGACCCGACGGCGCCCGCAGACAGCGGGAGCGGCCGTGGCCCAGACCTTGGCAGGTCCAGCACCCACGGGATCGGTCTCATCGGTGTGCTGCGCCTGGCCCGGGCAGTGCGGCAGGCCCCGCTGCGCACGGTGGTGGTCGGAGTCGAAGGTGAGGACTTTCGCCAAGGGACGGAGCTGAGCAGTGTTGTGAAGACGGCCGTGGACAAGGCGGCGACCTGTGTGTTGGAGTTGGTGGAGGAGGCTTTGAAGTGTGCATGAGCCGGTTTCACCGTGTGGTGGGTGATGCGGTTGAAGGCCGGATCGCGGTGCGTGATCTCGAGGGGCGCGAGCAGACCGTGTCGCTGCTCGCGTACGAGGGTCCACCCCCGAAGGTCGGTGACTGGCTCGTTGCCCACAGCGGCTTCGCTCTTGCTCCTGCTGCCGCTGAGGAGGCAGAGGCCGTTCTGTCCGAGCTTCGAGCTCTGGGTGCTACGGAGACGAGATGACGCGCTCGGTGCCGGGGCCAGTCGCCTTCGCCCGCTTCGCCTACCCTCCGAACGCCCTCGGGTACTGCGGACCGGCGGACTCGGCCGTGCTCTTGGAGTCCGCCGCGCAGGGGACCGATCTGCGCGCCGTATCAGACTTGGCGACCCGTTTCGAGGGGGCGTGGCCCTATCTTCAGCTGATCGCGTCCTGTAGCGATATCGAGGATCCGCTGGACCCAAAGGTGGTCGACGCATACTGGATCGGAAGCTCGTTGCTGGATCGTGTCTCGCCCGCGGCGCTGATCGCTCATCTAGATGCACATTTCCAACGTTACGGCGGCAGAGAGTTCGCCCCGGTGTCGGAGGCTGTGCTCGCAGGTGGCGCTGCACACCACAACTTCCATGTCTTCGCGGTCTACCCGTGGCTGGGACTGCTGCGAGCCGGCACGCAGAGGGCTCCGCTCACGGTGCTCGACCGGTGCCGCATCCGTTGGGCGAGGGTCTTGTCGGTGGATGGTGACACTGTGACGGTGCGCGATCGCGCCCTGGCGTTCGAAGACCAACTGCTCGTCGACGGACCCGAACGCGTGGAGCAGGTTCACAGGAGCGTCGACGGGGTCGGGTTCGTGGAGGAACTCGAGCCTGGTGACACGGTGGCGCTGCACTGGGACTGGGTGTGCGAACGGCTCTCTCCGGGAGCCGTTCGGCGTCTGCGTGCCTGGACCGGGCGAATGCGAGCAGCGGTCAACGCGCCGTTTGCACCCACCGTTCCGGCCTCGAGGCACGAGCCACTGGGGGCTGGAAGTGGGCATCATCGCCGGCGCCTCGGTACTCCGCTCCCGTCCTGAGCGAATCGCCGAGAGCATGATGAAAGAGGTCAGGAGCGCGGGACCTGCGCCGGCGCTGGATGTCGCGCACCGCGCTTATGACGCCGCGACCGAGGTCAGCGACGCGAGCTGAACCGGCTTCACTAGGCCTTGCTGTGGCGCTTGGCGGGCAAGAGCGCACAAGTGCAAGCGGTGGATTGCTGTGAGTGATCACTGCAGATTTATCTTTATGGTGGTGGGAAAAGTGCCCGTTGCCCACGCACGGTTCTGGCGGCGTTCGGTAAAGGGTTTCGGCTTTACGCCAGAGTTGCCTAGTCACACATGGTGTCAGCAACGCCATCCGATGCACTTCACGACGGAGGTGTGTTCGCGGCGCCGGCAGTAGCCACGTCAGCCGGGTAGGTGCGCATCGCCCGGAAGAGGAACACGGCGCTCGCGCTCAACGGAAGAAGCATCACGACGAACGTCCACCTGAGCCCCGAGCTTCCTCCGCCGAAGAGGTGGTCGGAGAAGAGACCGAACAACACCGGTGCCAGCGCCTGGGCCATCGTTCGCAGGAACGTGCGAATGCCTTCGGCACGACCCCACAGCATCGAGGGCATGATGTCGAGCCGGGCGGCGTCGATCGGCGGGTTCTGCGCCGAGAGCGCCGCGGCGGCGAAGATCAGATAGGGAAGGGCGGTAACGACACTTCTGGTGAGCAGGGCTGGGATGAACAGCAGCACCGTGAGCGATGCTGCTATTGCCGCGATGAGTACGCGCGCCCGCAGGATCCCTCGTCGGAGGAGAGTGTCTCCCAGCGGTCCTGCTGTCATGACCCCGACCACGGCCCCTCCCCCGATCACCAACATGAGCAGGTTGGCGAAGGCCGGGTTCACGTGGTACCAGCCCCTCACGAACTCGACCCCGAAGACCTGAACCCCAGCGAGGAAGAAATATCCGCAGGCACCCGAGATGATCAGAGCGACGTTCGTGCGTACGGCGAGTACGTAGCGAGTGGCCGAGATCATGCCCATGCGCTTACGACGGGCGCGCATGACGAGCTCGGGATCCGGGTACGTTCCATGTTCGATCGCAAGTCGTTGGGCGTCGGTGAACTGCGAGGGCTGAGGTGGGTCAGTTGGCGGGTACTCCGGGGATGCGCTCTCAGCTCGCACCGGCGTTTCGGGAAAGAGCGCGCTTGTCCCGCCCCGCTCCGGTTCATGCAGCTTGAACACCGCCCAAGCGAGGGGAAAGGCCGCCATTCCCAGGATCACGAATGCAGCTCGCCAAGAGAATGCGGCAATGTCACCGGTGACGACGAACCCGGCACCGGCTCCGACAAGCTCTCCGACGAGGATGTAGCTGTAGATCCGGCCTCGCTCACCGCTGGGGAAGTAGTCGCCGACCAAAGAGGCGACGGCTGGTCCCGCCGCTGCCATCGCCGCTCCGAGCCCCAGCCGTGCCAGGAGCAACCCTCCGAACGACCCAGCCTTCGCGCTCCAGAACATGCAGGATCCCCACAGCACGATGGCCAAGGAGAGCGTCGAAGTGCGCTTCACGCGGTCGGCGAGCATGCCGAAGGGGACGGAGGCGATGGCACCCACTACCGAACTCACCGCCACGAGTAGACCAATGTCCGTGTTGCTGATGTTCAGGGCCTTGCGTAGCTCGGTAGCCGCCGCCCCGACAGTCGCCGCATCCGCGCTGGAAAGGGCCAGTACGCAAGCAAGAACCACGATCACCCTGGTGCGGACCTGTCCGCCGAAGAGCGCCGTGAGCTGACGCGCCCCGGCCGAAGCGCCTTCCCCGGTCTTTCTGGCTGCGAGCGAAACGATACGGGAAGCTGCGCGCGAGGCGACCTGACGCGCAGGTCTCATGGGACGACCTTCCGGCGGTCGCTCGAGGGGCGTTCCTGGGGCGGCTCCAGGGATGTTCCCAGTGGGTCTTCCAAGGTGGCGGCGATCGCCGGGCAGGTCTCGCTGGTCCACTATCACCACGCCCTGAGCCCGCTAGCGACGCCGTCGTTCGTAGAGGCCACGGCCCAAGCTTGTCCTGTGCGGCCCGTGGGGACGAGTCATGGCGAGCGACGTCCCCCGATCAGCTCTAATCGGTCCAAGAGGAGGCTGGTGAGGAGCCTCGCTCAGCAGGTTCGCATCAGCGCATCAGCGCATCAGAGGTCACAGCAGCGCAAGGAGTCGACGGCTCGACGAGAACCTCCTCACACGCAGGGCGGAGATTGTTCTGGCGCTCGTGGGCGCGGATCTCGACTTCGAGCTGAGGGTAGAGCCGCTTAGCGTCGTCGTGGTCGTCGTGGTCGTCGTGGAGGAGGGCGTCGTCGTGGTCGTCGTGGAGGAGGCGGTCGAACGAAGGCTCGCGTCATTAGCCCCGGAAGGCACCTGGATCAATAGCTGCCAGATCCCCTCGGCACAGTCCGATGGTGTGCTGGCTTCGACCACGTAGAGGCCATTCACCCCTGATGCCTGGTAGACGGCCAGAGGCTGGCCGGTCTGCAAGCACGAGTAGGCGGGGTCGTTCGTTGAGAAATCGGTGAGCTGTCCCTCGACTTGGCCTTTGAAGATCAGTTCCATGACCGGTTCCAGCAGGTTGAGCGTGACCGTGTTGTTCTCCCACGTGCCCGTGTAGCTGTAGCCGGTTTGGCTTGGTGTCGTCGTAGTCGTCGTGGTCGTGGACCCCGGCGACGTGAGGCCGTTCTGCCCGGTGGTATCGGAGGATGAAGGGTTCGTCGTTGATGTGGGGGCACTGGCGGATCCGGGTTGGCTTGTTCCGGACGCCGCCGGAGCCTGGTCTTGGATGGCGGGGGTTGGGGCCGGTTGGAAGTTCTTCACCACCGGGGCATTGCCTAGCAGCGCGGCGATCATGGACGGGTCGTTACCGTCCATGCCTAGCGCCCACACCCCGAGCCCGGCTATGTGGTAGCTGTTGGCCAGCTGGGCCTTCAGAGCGAGGGAGGTGGCGTCGTCGAACCACGTCTGGTGCCACTGCGTACCGACCTGGTACGAGGTCCACGGCGTCTGGGTGACGGGGGCCCAGTAGACGGGGTGGGCTCCTGCGACCACCTGTGCGTAACTGACCGGTGACGGGCCTCCTGTGGCCGGATCACCTTGCGCAGGTCCGGCCGTGGGCCAGTCGTACCCGTAGTACGGCACGCCGAGGATCACCTTGGAGGCCGGTACCACAGAGGTGTACTCCGCCAACGCGGTGGTATCGGTGAAGCCGGGTCCGGTGAGCGCTGCGGTGGGGGAGGGTGCGGACCGGTTGTCCATGTCGTAGGCCATAACGAAGAAGGCGTCCACGCTCTGGGCGAGTCCCGCTATGTCGTAGAACCCGTTCGGGTCTCCGGCCGCCGAGGCATAGGTGTCCATCGTCACCTGCCACTGCGGATTGGCACCCTTGAGCGCCGTCGACACTTGAGACACGAAGCGGTCCAAGCCGCCTTGGTCCTGGCTTCCCTGACCCTCGAAGTCGAAGTTGACCCCGTCGAGGTTCTTAGCGCCGAGCAGTCCGACCAAAGACGACGCCAATGTGGCAGGCGCAGCGGGGTTCGACGCGAGAGCGTCCAGGTTCGATTGGCTGAAGCAGGTCGTGGTGAGCACGACACGGACCCCGGCTTCGTGCGCGCGGGTGATGAGCTGGGCCAGGTCTTCGCTCTCGTACCCGACCCATCCGGACCCGGAGCGGTCGATCGAACCGTCGCCATTGATGTCGATGCTGAAGTAGGCGAGGGTGGTGAAGTCGCTCACATCGAAATTGGAGGCCTGAGGAAGCGTCCAGTAAGGCGCGAAGCCGAAGATCTCGTGCGGTTTGAGCACCGGTGCCCCGGCCAGAGATGGTGGCGAGGGTGCCGGCGTAGCGGTGGCAGCAGCAAGGTCGATCGTCTTCTCGTCGCCGTACTGGTGAGCCATGTGCGCCATGATCGAGCCATCCGAGGCGCCCGATGTCCGGCCGGCGGCAGGACCCGCGCTCCCGATCGCGATGGTTCCCGCAATGGCCCCGCCTACGAGGAGCAAGAGCGCCACTGCCCCGATACCGAGCTGTGCGAGGCGTCCGCGCGAGCCGACACTGTGCCAACGCCGAACGCGGCTCGTGTCGTCTACCGGGACACCGGCACACAGGCGAGGGGCGTGCCGTTTGAGCGAGTACCGCAACGTGTCCAGCTCCGACGCTGAGCACATGAAGAGGTGACGGCGACCTTCGACATCCAACCCCACAAGCCGGTGTGCCTCGCCGCATGAGTGCGGTACGACACTGCCGACGCGCAGATCGTTCACGCGTGCCCAGGGCCAGCTCTGCAGGGCGGGGTACCCGGGACGCACGACGTCCAGCCCCGCCTTCGTGGCGCGCAAGCCGATCGTGGGGACCAGGACCTGCCCGCCGACGTCAGCTGCGACGAGCTGCCACCCATCGCCGCCCGATACTGCAGCGTCCTGAGTCGCGCACGCGGATCTTCCACGTCTTGTTTTCAAGAGCATTCGCTTCCACCCGCGCTCATAGCTTCTGCGGACTGCGGCATCCAGTAGGTGTCGGCAATCAGGGCCCCGAACTTCAGTCCCAGGCCCACTCTGGCGGGTGGCGGCGCCGGGCCCTGGGCTGGTAATTCCCTGGTCACAGACCCTGCCGAGGCCGAGGAAGCCTGTGTGCAGCGCTCAGATGACTTACCCTTGAGTGCTCCCGCAGTGGAGCGAGAGCGAGGCATGAGTCGTGGTCTTCGTCGAGGTGCTCAGGCTCCTCCTGGTGGTGGGTGGGGTGATCGGGGGGTTACAGGTCGGAGACAGCTTGGGCAAGAACACGTCTGCACCCGTCATCGGGATCACGCTGGGAGCTCTGATCGCATATGTGATCGGCGGAGTGGTCGGGAGGCTCCTCAGTCGAGGCATGAAGCAAGGGGTCGCCACGTTGCGGCACATGCCCCCCGGCGAGATCTTCGCCGGATCGGTGGTGGGCACCACGGGGCTGCTACTCGGCATCGTGGCGGGACTTCCGGTAATCGCCCTGGTGCACTCGAGCGTCGACTACCCGCTCGTGGCTGCGTTCGCTTGGGTGCTCTGTGGTTTCGGCGTGCAACTCGGAGTGTCGAAAGGACGCGAGATCATAAGAGCAGCGGGCCTCTCGCACCTGGTCGACCGTGCGGGTGACCCCCCGCCTCCCACTGCGTTTCTCATCGACACCTCCGCGATACTCGACCGCCACCTGCTCGTCCTCGGTCGAGCAGGTCTGCTTGCCGGCGGGATCGTGTTGCCGCGCTTCGTGATCGACGAGGCGCGTACGCTCGCCGAAGGTCCAGATCCCGTGTCGTCGCGCCGGGCACGTCGGGGTCTCGAAGCGATGGAAGCGCTTCGCGAGGCAGGGACGGAGGTCCGCACCAGCGAGGAGGAGCTGCCGCAATTCGACAACACCGGCGACCGTGTGCTTGCGCTCGCCCACAGGCTTCACGTGCGCCTGGCCACGTGCTCTTCGGAGCTGGCCGAGCGCGCCGTGGACGAGGGCGTGCAAGCCGTCGATCTGCGCAGGCTTCCCACCGAGCTGACCCCCGACCATCCGGCAGGCGAGCATCTGGTGGTCGACCTGGTCAAGGAGGGGCGGCAGTCCCGCCAGGCCGTCGGGTATCTCCCCGATGGTGACATGGTGGTGGTCAACGACGCCTCGCACCTGGTGGGTCGCTCACAGATCGAAGTTGTGGTGTCCTCTTCGCGCCAGACGAGCCAGGGACTGCTCGTCTTCGCCCACCTGTTCGACGGTGGCCCCTCTGGGCTCGTGGGCGACGTTGACATCGATTGACCTCTGCGCTGGCGAGCGACGCCAGCACCGAGTTCGCAGCGCTATGCGCTCTTCACCGCGGCGACCAGCTTGACGAGCGTATCCTTGGCGTCGCCGAACAGCATCGTGGTCTTCGAGTCGAAGAGCAGCTCGTTGTCGATGCCGGCGAAACCGGGGCGCATAGAGCGCTTCATGACGATGACATTGGCTGCTTCGTTCGCGTGGATTATCGGCATCCCGTAGATGGGGCTTCCCGGGGTGTTCTCCGCAGCTGGGTTGACGGTGTCGTTCGCGCCGACCACTAAAGCGACGTCCGTCGTGGATAGTTCCGCGTTCGCCTCGTCCATTTCCTCGAGCTCGTCGTAGGGCACGTTTGCCTCGGCCAGCAACACGTTCATGTGGCCGGGCATGCGACCTGCCACGGGGTGGATCGCGTAGAAGACCTTCACGCCGCGCGCCTCGAGAGCGTCGGCTAGCTCACGCGCGGCGTGCTGGCCCTGTGCCACAGCGAGCCCGTAGCCGGGGATGATGGCGACCTTGCGTGCGTAGGCGAGAAGGACTCCTACGTCTTGGGGAGTGCCACTTCGCACTGAGCGACCGTCAGCATCGGTCCCGCCGGTGGCGGTGATCTTGGAGCCGAAGGCGCTGAAGAGGATGTTGGGTAGCGAGCGCCCCATAGCCTCGCTCATCAGGCGGGTGAGCAGCGTCCCCGAGGCCCCGACGAGCGTGCCCGCGACGATGAGCAGGTTGCTGTTCAGGGTAAAGCCCGAAGCTGCTACTGCAAGCCCCGTGAAGGCGTTGAGCAACGAGATGAGCACCGGAGTGTCCGCCCCGCCGACCGGCAGCACGAAGACGATCCCCAGCACTAGTGACAGCAAGAGCACGACCACCAACACCGTTGTGTTCGCGGTCGTGATGGTCACCACGACCAGAACGACGATGGCGAGCCCGAGAACGGCATTGATCGGCTGCTGCGCGGGATAGGTGATCGGGCGACCCGTCATCAGCTCTTGCAGTTTGGCGAAAGCGACCGCGCTGCCGGCGAAGGACACCGATCCGACGAGCACTCCGAAGAGGATCTCGCAGATCTTGTACACCGCTATGGAGCCGTGTCCCAGCGCGATGAACTCGGTGACTGACACGAGCGCCGCCGCACCCCCACCGACGCCGTTGAAGATGGCCACCATCTGTGGTATCGCAGTTATTTTCACCAGGCGCGCTGCCGGCACTCCGATCACCGTCCCGATCACCACAGCGGTCACGATGAGCACTAGGTTGCGCGTGTTGCCGTAGACCGCGGGGAGCGAGAACGTCCAGGCGACGGCAAGGAGCATGCCGAGAGCACCCAGCTGGTTCCCGCGCCGAGCATGCTTGGGGGAGCTCAGCCCCACGAGGGCGAAGATGAAACCGACGATGGCTATCAGGTAGACGAGGTCGGTGGCCGTGGCCCGGCTCACTTGGTCGTCCTCTTGTCCTGCGCATCCGGGCTGTTCGGGGGACTTGCGGTGCCCGAAGCACCCGAACGCTCTTCTGGCTTGCTTGGCTTTGCCTTGAACATCTCGAGCATGCGGTCCGTGACCACGAAACCTCCGACCACGTTCAAGGTTGCAAGGACCACAGCCATGAAGCCGAGAGTGAGCTGCGCGATTCCGTGAGCCTGACCCAGCACGAGCATCGTGCCGACCAGGATGATGCCGTGGATTGCGTTGCTTCCCGACATGAGCGGGGTGTGGAGGATGCTCGGAACCTTCGAGATGACCTCGTAACCGACGAAGGCGGCCAGTACGAAGATCGTGATGAAGCCCATCACGCCCGGACTGGTGAGCGAGGCGATCACGTGTCCGCCCCCTCGTTTTTCCCTTCGAGGAGCTCGCGTGTCGGCTCGTGGACCGCGGTGCCGTTTCGCAGCACGCAACTTCCCGAGACGATCTCGTCGTCGAAGTCAGGACGAAGCTCGCCGTCCACCACGATCAAGCCGAGGAAGTTGGCCATGTTCCGCGAGTACAAGAAGCTCGAGTGCGTGGGCATCGCCGCGGGGGGATTCGTCATCCCGTACACCGTTACGTCGCCGCGAAGGACCTCGGTACCGGGTTGGGACAGTTCGCAATTCCCACCCGAGTCCGCTGCCAGGTCGACCACGACCGAGCCTCCGGCCATCTTGTCCACCATCTCGGCCGTGACGAGAACAGGGGCCTTTCGCCCCGGCACCGCGGCTGTGGTGATCACCACGTCGCAGGCAGCCACCTCGTTGCCGATGAGCTCGCGCTGGCGGACCAGGAACTCCTCGGACTGTGCCCTGGCATAGCCGCCTGCGCCCTCTTGGGACTCGAGCTCGAGCTCTACGAAGGCGGCACCGAGTGAGGCCACCTCCTCCTTGGCAGCGCTTCGCACGTCGTATGCGCGGACCTGCGCACCGAGCCGCCGGGCGGTGGCAATCGCCTGCAGACCGGCTACCCCGGCGCCGAGCACGAGGACCTTGGCTGGCGGAACCGTGCCTGCCGCGGTCATGAACATAGGGAAGAACTTGGGCAGGCGCTCGGCAGCTGCCAGAGCGGCCAGATAGCCCGACACGGTGGCCTGCGAGGACAGCGCGTCCATCGACTGGGCGCGGCTGATGCGAGGAAGGAGGTCCAAGCTGAACGCGGTGGCCTGTCTCTCCTGCAGGGCTCTCAGGGTGTCGAGCTGTGCGGCAGGCTGGAGGAAGCTGACTACGGTCACCCCCGTTGGTAGGTGCTGTGCTTCGGCGGGAGCGGGTGCGTTGACCTTGGCCACGACGTCGGCACCGGCGAGCAGGTCGGCGGCGCCCTCGACTACGTTGGCCCCCTTCTCACGGTAAGCGGCGTCGGGGAAGTGGGCTTTCGCGCCTGCGCCGGCCTGCACGAAGATGTCCACCCCGGAATCGGACAGCCGGCCCGCTACCTCGGGGACGATGGCGACACGTCGTTCGCCCGTCCGCGTCTCTGTGGGCACGGTCAGCTTCACAAGGTGCTATCAAAGCAGGTGGGCCGTGCTGATCTCCAGTTCAGAGTCCGACGTGCTTTCCAGCACGATTACTTCGCGCGTCACGTCGCGTGTCTCATCACGCGTCTCGTCACTCTTCGCGTCACGCGTCTCGTCACTCTTCGCGTCACGCGTCTCGTCACTCTTCGCGTCACGCGTCTCGTCACTCTTCGCGTCACGCGTCTCGTCACTCTTCTCGTCGCTATTCTCGCTCGGGCTTTCTGTCTCTGCTGTGAAGGCGAAGACCGTACGCGGCTCGGCGTTTGCGATCACGTACGCCTGGTCCGAGGGGAGGGGACGGGCGAAGAAGTAACCCTGGCCCACGTCGGCTCCGAATTCCTGGAGGATCGCCACCTGTTCGGCCGTCTCGATTCCCTCGGCAACGGTGGTCATCGCAAGCGAGTGGATCACGTGGATGATCGCTTCCACGATCGCCCGGTTCATGCCTTCGTGGGCCTCCAGACCGGAGATGAACTCACGGTCGATCTTCGCCGTCTCGATGGCGAAACGGCGCAGGTTCTCCAGGGTCGACCAGCTCGTTCCCACGTTGTCGACCGCGAGATGCACGCCTAGGCGCGACAGCGCGTCGAGGTCCCCACTGGCGTCTTCGTCAGCCACGGTGTTCTCGGTGACCTCGATCGTCAGGCGATCGGGATTGAGACCTGACCCTTCCAGCGCGGTGGCAGTGGCGATCGACGTTCGGTGCTTCTGGAGCTGGCTGGTCGAACAGTTGACCGCCACCTGCAAGGCCGAGGGCCAACTGGCGGCCTGGAAACAGGCTTCGGACAGCACCCACGAGTTCAGGTTGAGGATGTACCCGCTTTTCTCGGCCCACGGCAGGAGTACGTTCGGAGGGACCAGCCCTTGCTGTGGACTCTGCCAGCGCACGAGGGCCTCGAACCCAAGGAGGCGTCCCGTGGTCAGGTCGACGGCTGGCTGGAAATGCAGGACCGGATTGCCGTCGAGGAAGACCTCGTCATCGGAGGTCATGCCGGCTCACCACACGCGCACGCCGTGGCCGGCGGGTGCATATCGGCCACACGAGGGCAATCGCCGCCGTTGCCCCTGGCCGGGGGCGCGACGATCCGGAAGTGGTCGCGTCGATCGCACTGACACGCTCTTTTCATCGGCAAACCGACCAATTGCCTTGAGAGGGCCAGGACCTTTCCCACAGCCCTTCGGCATCGACGAAAGGGCTCGTACAAGGGTGGCCATGAGCCACGCTCAGCGCGATTCGAGCGTCCTCGCGGACTGGTACTCGGACGATGGTGGACGAACGTGTCCCATAGGTCTCGGTGTGGACACACGCAGCGAGCATCTCGGGCGAGCGGACTTGCCCCCGTATTGCGTCCTCGTCATCCTTATCAGCCTTGTCAGGCAGGCTGTGGTCGCTCAGCGCGCGTCGCAGACGGCCAAGGAGCGCAGCTCCCTTCAGCCCGGTACCACCGACACTTCCGAGAATCTCACGGAAATGGTCGACCTTGGGCGAACGGGAGCCCAATGGGAGGTTCTCGAGGATATGCACGCCCGCGGGGAGCTCCTCTGCCACGGGCCGGTTGCCTGTCATGTCGAGCGAGTACAGCGAGTAGCGGTCGCCGACCAGCAGCCATGCCGGGTTGTAGTCGAGAGGGTCAAAACGGCAGAGGAAGTCCTCGACCGCGTCGGGAGCGTTCGAGTGGCAAGCCAACGCCAGCGGGAGCTCGCCGCGAGAACGCTTGGAAGGGTCGCGACCCTCGGACGCGGGACGATTGGTGAGGGCTGCCACCAATCCGTGCTCGTTCACCGCCAGCCACGTTCCTCCTGCTTCTTCGTCGCGGCCCCCGAGGATCCTGGGTCCTGCAGATTGCAGAACGGTCATCGCGGTCGCCGGCCGATCCAGACGCTCGTCGCGGTTCGCCCCCACCACCAGTGGTGCCGCTTCCTCCAAGCGCGAAACCATCACGAGCAGGCACATCGTGACCCACGGTAGCGGCGAGGACCCCTGTGGGCCTCTTCTCCGGTAATTCAGCTCCAGCGGGCCCATGATGCTCCGCGGGCGTTTCCGCGGGAATGCCACGTCTTCGTGTCCCAGCAAGGTCCCCGGCAAGTCCGTTCGAGAGCGACTGAGCGAGGTCGGCCCTCCACGATCGCGATACACCCGCGAGGGTGCACGAATAGAGGAGAGGCGAAGACCATGAGCAACACGACCACCTTGTCGGGGAACCTGACCCGTGATCCGGAGATCCGCTACACGCGTGAAGGACAGGCGAGCGCTACTTTCGGGCTAGCGGTCAACAGGCGCTGGCAGTCGCGTGGCTCGGACGAGTGGGAAGAGGCGACGTCGTTCTTCGACGTCGTTTGCTGGCGGGATCTCGCCGAGAACGTCGCGCTGAGTCTTGTCAAAGGAAGCAGAGTCATCGTCACCGGCCGTCTAGACCAGCGCGCGTGGGAGACCGACGCGGGCGAGCGCCGAAGCCGCGTCGAGATCAACGCCGAGGACGTCGGCCCCTCGCTCAGGTTCGCCACGGCCGAGGTGACCAAAGCAGAGCGCCGGGCCCCCGATGAGGTGTTCCCGGATGGAAGCTCCGACCCGTCCGAGGAATCCGAGGTAGTCGGGTCCAGCGCCTGATCGGACCGGACCTGGGTCCTCGAGCAGCGATGACCGTGGACCCGGGTCGCCGATCGTGCCCTTCAGATGGATTCGGAACGGAGACTTGAACGAAGAGAGCGAGGAGAAGAATTGGGAGCTTTCACGCTGTATCCCTGGGTTGCTGGACCTCTCGTGGCCAGCGAAGACTTCGTCCAGTTCGTAAAACACCTGCCGCCGATGAGCACCCTCACGACGTTCTTCGTGGAGAGTTCGCATCATTACGGGCTCGCGGTTCTGGTGATCGTCCCGGGTACGCTGCTCGCCTCGTGCGTCTTGGTTGCAAGGTATCTCACGAAGAAGGCCAAGCTGTGAAGGGGGACGGGCGGCAAAGGCTGGAGCAGGTTCCAGTCCGCTTCGCGTCGGTCCTCGTCTTCTCGAAGCGAGAAGCGTTCGAGCTTTGCGAGGCTTGTGCGGATGCCGAGCGAGCGCTGCTACGGTCGGGCAGAGCTGCCGAAGCCGCGCGCATGGCGGCACTGTTCGAACTCGTCGAAGGCCGGATCGTGTCGAAGTGACGGGCTCACGCGGAGGAAGTGGACTTGTGTCCCCGCGAATGGAAGCGGGGTCGAGCGAGTAGTTCGGCCGCCGCCGAGCTTCGAGCTCGCTAGGCGTCTGAAGAAGCGGCGGGCTCGAAGTCGAGCGACAGCGAGTTCACGCAGTAGCGCAGACCGGTGGGCGCAGGCCCGTCGGGGAAGACGTGACCCAGGTGGCCGCCGCAGCGCGCACAGATGATCTCAGTTCGGCGCATGCCGAACGAGCGGTCCTCGTGCTCCTCGACGACGCCTTCGGCGACGGCTCGGGTGAAACTGGGCCAACCCGATCCGGAGTCGAACTTGTCATCGGCGCGAAACAGCTCAGCTCCGCAAGCCGCGCAACGGAACAGACCCGGATCATGGACGTCGAGCAGCGCCCCGGTCCACGCGGGCTCAGTGCCTTTCTCCCGCAGAACGTGGTAACGGTCAGCCGAAAGCTCGGCTTTCCAATCATCCTCCGACTTCTCGATCTCAGGACACACAGCAATCTCCAGGTCTTGTCCTCATCTAGAAACGAACACTTTGTGTCGCTCCACTGTTCCCATGCCTCGTTTGCCATCGCCCGGCTATTGACCACGCGCAGTGAGTGATCTCCGTCCGGTGTTCGGAGGTCACATTCGCGTTCTCAATGTTGTCTTCGGTATCGTTCTTCCTGACTCAACTGGGGGTCTGTGCTAGAACAGGTTATAGTTCTGGAATCTCCCCTGGTCACGTTCGCATTGCTCGATGTAAGCCCTTCTCTGGCTCTTAGCGCACCGAGGAGGTCAAGCCACAGGTGCCCTTCGGCTGTGCATGTGACCCCGCCGACTTTGGCTGAGCGGCACCGATGTGCAAACCTGAGACCCGGAGACCGAGACCGCAGAGACCGCAGAAGCTGCGGAGACCGGAGACCGAGACCGCGAAGACGGCGGTGCCTTAGAGACCGTAGAGATGTAGAGACCCCCAGAGACGCAAGGAGCAATGCAAATGCCAGATGCCGTGATAGTGGCCACGGGGCGTACCCCCATCGGACGGGCGAACAAAGGCTCGTTGATCAGCTGCCGCCCCGACAATCTCGTCGCCGACATCATGAAGGCGGTGTTGGCGAAGGTCCCGCAGGTCGAACCCCAGATGATCGAGGACGTGATAGTGGGCTGTGGCATGCCGGCAGGCGAGCAAGGGCACAACATCGGGCGTGTCGGCGCCATCCTGGCCGGCTGGGAGGTTCCCGGGTGCACCGTGAACCGCTACTGCGCCTCCTCGTTGGTGGCGATCCGCACGGCCGCGCACGCTGTCCGTGCCGGTGAGGGCGACGTGTTCATGTGTGGAGGTGTAGAGGCCGTGAGTCGCTACCCGGCCGGGTTCTCGGACGCCGGCGGTCACAACCCTCTCTTCGACGAGGCACGAGCCCGCACCGAGAAGCGCAGCCCCGCTGTCACAGAGCCTTGGGCCCCTGCCAAAGGCCTGCCGGACGTGTACATAGCCATGGGACAAACCGCCGAGAACGTGGCCGAGATCAGGAACGTGAGCCGTGAGGACATGGACCGGTTCGCGTGCCTAAGCCAGAACCGTGCCGTGGAGTCGCAGAACAACGGGTACTTCGACCGTGAGATCACCCCTGTCACCTTGGAGGACGGGACCGTGGTGTCCAAGGACGACGGCCCTCGCCCGGGCACGACGATGGAGGTGCTGGCCGGGCTGAAGCCTGCCTTCAGGGAGGGCGGAAGTGTGACGGCAGGCAACTCCTGCCCGCTGAACGACGGCGCCGCGGCTGTCGTGGTGATGTCCGACACCAAGGCATCGGAGCTCGGGATCACCCCGCTGGCACGGATCGTTTCGAGCGGTGTCTCCGCCCTCAACCCCGAGATCATGGGGCTCGGGCCGATCGAGGCGTCGCGCAACGCTCTCAAGAGGGCCAACATGACGATGGACGACATTGACCTCGTGGAGATCAACGAAGCCTTTGCCGCCCAGATCGTTCCTGCCTCGCAGGACCTTGGGATCCCTTGGGAGAAGCTCAACGTGCACGGCGGCGCCATAGCGCTTGGTCATCCGTTCGGCATGACCGGAGCGCGCATCATGACCACGCTCCTGAACGGCCTCGAGACCGAAGGAAAGCGCTACGGCCTGGAATCGATGTGCACCGCCGGTGGCCAGGGAATGGCCATGATCGTCGAGCGTCTCTCGTAGCCGATCACCGGCAGAGTTTCGCCGACCGCTGGCGAAGCGCACCTTGCGCACGTTGGCGACGCCGAGGGCAATCGCGCCTCGGCGTCGCCACACGTGACCGGACGACGTGGTCGAATCGCTCATGTCGGCGATGACCCACAGGTAGCTTCTCCGCGCTCATAGGGCCGACTCCGCGCTCATAGGGCCGACTCGGCCATCAACTGCAGCGTGCTCGACGGGCTGCTCACGAGCAAGGTGGTGGCGATCGACTCCTGCCACGCCGCCAGGTCGTCGCGGGTCTTCTCCTCGGGACCTACGAGCGCGAGTCTTTCCACCATCGCCGTGGGAACCGCGGCCGCTGCCTCGTCCTTGCGGCCGTCGAGGCATAGGTCCTGGATCCTGTGCGCGTCGGCCTCGAAGCCCGTGCGTACGAACACGTCGCAGTGGAAATTCACCTCACGAGCCCCATGCCTCCGATGTAGAGGGCCAGCATCGGTCTCAAGGTGTCGGCGACGCGCTCGACGTCCTTATCGACCAACACGGGGCAAAGGGCGATCACCTCGAAATCCTTCGACGAGCGTCGTGCGCCAGGCCGGGCGAAGCCTTCGGCGAGAGCCGCGCTGAATTCGTCCATGTGTGTCGGTGAGAAGAAGATCGGGAACCAGCCGCCTGCCCTCGGTGTTGGGCGCGACTCAGGTCGGCGTGAGGCGATTAGTTTGCGTCGCGAGAGCCTCGGTCACCGAAGCCGCGATCCCGGGACCGTCCAAGCCGAGCTCCGCCAGGATCTGGTCGGGCTTGCCCTGAGGGATGTAGCTGCGAGGGACCCCTAGGACGCGCACGGGGGGCAGGGTCAGCCCGTCAGAGCCCGAGCGGCGCATCGCGTCGACGAGGAACGTGCCGGCGCCACCGACTCGGATCCCGTCCTCCATCGTCAGCACCAGGCGGTGGCCCGCCGCGTCGGCGAGCATGTCGGGGTCGGGCGGAGAGACCACTCGCACGTCCCACACGGTGGCTTCGATGTCCTCGGCGGCGAGCTTGGCCGCAGCCTCCTCTGCAGCCTCAACGAGCTTTCCTACCGCTAGCAGGCACACCGTGCCGTCCCCGCGCCGTACGAGCCGCGCCGACATACCGCTTCCCACGCACTCGGGGCCGATAGGAGGAGCCGGCGTCTTCGGGAACCGGATCGCCGACGGCCCGTCGAGGGACAGAGCCGTCTCGAGCATGATGCCTACCTCGGGCGCGGAGGAAGGGGCGAAGACGGTCATGTCAGGGATGGAGAGTGCCAGCGACATGTCCAGCACTCCGTGGTGGCTCGGGCCGTCGTCCCCGGTTATCCCTGCACGGTCGAGAACGAACACCACCGGAAGGCCGTGCAGGCCCACGTCCAGATTTGCCTGGTCGAAGGCGCGCGAGAAGAAGGTGGAGTAGATCGCAACCACCGGGCGAAGACCCGCCATCGCCATCCCCGCAGCCGCCGTGACCGCGTGCTGCTCGGCGATGCCGACGTCGAAGAAGCGTTCGGCGAAGGCGGCCTGGAAGGGCAACAGCCCGGTGGGCCCGGGCATGGCGGCGGTGATGGCGACCAGCTCGGGTCGGCGTGCGGCCTCTCTCGTGACTGCCTGCGTGAAAGCGTCGGTGTACGAGACCGGTGCATTCATGTCGTGTTGGGCGATCTTGGTAGGCGGCACCTTGAAGTCGTGTAGGCGTTGTACCTCGTCGTCCTCCGCGGGTGCATATCCACATCCTTTCCGGGTGAGCACGTGCACGACGATCGGTCCATCCCATTCGGCCGCGTTGACGAACGCCTTCTCCATCCTCGCGATGTCGTGCCCGTCGATGGGCCCCGCATATCGCACGCCCAGAGTCTCGAAGAACCGGTGAGGAGTGACTATCTCGCGCAGCGCGCTGGTGAGACCGTGCATGCCCGAGTAAGCGAGCCCGCCGAAGCCCGTGATGTTCCGAAGCATCACGCGCAGGCGTTCGCGCGCGTGGACGTAAGAGGGGTTGAGCCGCAGGTAAGTCAGTCCCGAGGAGAGTTTCGAGATGGTGGGAGCGTAGGAACGGCCGTTGTCGTTCAACACGATGATGACGGGGCACCCGGCGTGGCCGAGATTGTTCAAGGCTTCGTAGGCCATGCCTCCCGTGAGCGCTCCGTCACCGACGACAGCGACCACTCGTCGGTCGTTCTCGCCGCGCAATCGGAACCCGGCGGCTAAGCCGTGTGCGTAGCTGAGACTGGCCGACGCGTGGCAATTCTCGACCCAGTCGTGCACGGATTCTGTGCGCGAGGGATATCCCGACAGGCCTCCCGGCTGGCGCAGGGTGTCGAAGACAGCCTGGCGGCCTGTGAGCAGCTTGTGCGGGTATGTCTGGTGCCCGGTGTCCCAGATGATGGCGTCGCGGGGGGAGTCGAACACCCGGTGAAGCGCCAAGGTCAACTCCACCACGCCCAAGTCCGAGCCGAGGTGTCCGCCGTTCGCGGTCACGACGCCTACGATGCGCGCCCGGATCTCTGCTGCCAGCTGCGTGAGCTGGGTCTGAGACAGTGTCCGCAGGTCGGCGGGCTCGTGAATGTCGTCCAGGAACATGGGCGTTCGCCGAAGGGTGAGTGGTGGCCCCTGGCGGGGCCTAGTCCACGCTATCTCGGACCAGCCACAGCCGGGGTGGCGGGGCCCGAGTCAGACTCGCCGGCGTCGTAGTGGCGAGAAGATCGTCCTGCAGCTCTCACCCCAACGTGCGCGCCAGCCCAATCCTCACCCGGCCGGGCGAGGACATGGCCCGGCTGATCGGGGTCTTGCGACCGAACCGCGAGACGCAAGCAGCCGGCCTGGCGACGAGGCAGACTCTGAGCCGAGTTCGCCTGGTACCAGCCGGGTGGCAAGGCGAAAGGGGTGCACACGCGATGCAGGCAAATGTGAAGGGCACGACGATGCCCGTTCTGGAGATGGTGCTCGAACCGGGCGAGGCGCTCGTCTCCGCGCACGGTGACTTGTCGTGGATGACCGCCAACATGCAGATGTCGCAGAAGACCAACACCGGTGGCAGCGGCGGGTTGCTCGGCGGGTTGAAGCGGATGGCGGGAGGCGGTGGGCTCTTCCTCACGCGATATGAGCCGCAGGGCAGCCAGGGGATGGTCACCTTCGCCAGCAAGCTCCCCGGTCGCATCTTCCCCATCGAGATCTCACCTGGACACGGGTACGTGGTGCACCGTCACGGCTGGCTGTGCGGGACGCCGGGCATCACACCTTCGGTCTGCTTGCAGCAGACGTTCCGTGGTGGGCTCTGGGGCGGCGAGGGCTTCGTGCTTCAGAAGCTCGAAGGCGAGGGACAGGCATGGGTGGAGCTGTCGGGGGAGATCGCCACCTATGACCTCGAACAAGGCCAGTCGCTCCTCGTGCACCCTGGACATGTCGGGATGTTCACCGACACCGTGAGCTTTACCGTCATTCGCCTTCCCGGCATTGCCAACCGCTTCTTCGGCGCAGACGGGCACCACGTGGTGACGCTCACCGGTCCGGGGACTATCTGGCTCCAGAGCATGCCTCTGGTGGTGCTCGCCCAAGCCCTGTCTCACTACCTCGGTGGAGAGGACCGGCGTGAAGCGGTCGGCGGGGGAGTAGTGGGAGGCGTGCTCGGCAACGTCCTCGGACGCGAGGTCTGAGCCCGTTTCTTTTGGCCCGGGTCTCCCACCGGGCCTGCACGCCGGGAGAAGAGCACTCTCGAGGGTTACAGGATTGTCGCGTTGCGCGCGCCTTTCACTACGCAGCGCATTCACTTGTGGTGGAGTTAGGCCAGAGTTGATTTTGCGTTGGCAGAGCCATTAGAGCAGCGGTGAAGACTGGTATGGGCGGGGCATCGGCGCTCACGCACGCGAAGAGCATCGGCACTCACGCACGATAGGCGCACAGGTGTTCGCGGCCGGAGGGGCGCGGATCGGGAGGAAGACCGGCGAAACGAAGCCGGGTGGTGTCTATGAAGGGATCCGACGGGTGATGAGCAGGAAGGCGGTCCGGTTCTCATCGAGGCGCCAGTCGACCGGCGCCGCCGACGTCTCTGACGCCCCTGACACCACCGACGCCCCTGACACCACCGACGCCTCTGACACCACCGACGCCTCTGACACCACCGACGCCTCTGACGCTAGGGGTGCTCTGGTCGAGCTCGGATCGCTAGGGCGTTCGGATGTGATCCGCGCGGCGGGAGCCGACGTAGGGGCCACCAGGGAGCGCGTGCGCCAGCGGCGCTGGGCGAGATTGGCGCTGGTGCTCCTGCCGCTTGCCGTGTGGCTCGTGCTGCGGGCAGCGGTGTGGCACCACGGCGCGATCGGCCTGCCGCACGTTCCCTCTTCTCTCGTGCCGTACCTTCCCGCGTTAGGCCTGATCGTGCTACTCGGCGCGGCGATCCTGCTCCCGCTCATCGGTGGTGGGATGTCGCCCCACATCCTGTACCGGCCGAACGAGATCGACGTCCGGTTCTGCGATGTGAAGGGCGCGGGGATGGTCGTCGACGAAGCAGTGAAGACGCTCAATCTCTTCCTCGCCCACAGGACTTTCTCTGAGCGCATGGGTGGTTCCGCACGCCGGGCGATCCTTTTCGAAGGCCCGCCGGGTACGGGCAAGACGTACCTGGCAAAGGCGATGGCTGCCGAGGGAGGCGTGCCGTTCCTCTTCGTGTCCTCCTCGGCGTTCCAGTCGATGTTCTACGGGCAGACGAACCGTAAGATCCGCTCCTACTTCCGGGTTCTGCGCAAGTACGCGCGCCGTGAAGGCGGTGCCGTCGGTTTCATTGAGGAAATCGATGCCATTGGGGGGGCCCGGGGCGGGATGGGCCTCGGACGCCACCACGACGGTGTCGCTGGGGTGGTCAACGAGCTGTTGATCCAGCTCCAGTCTTTCGATCAGCCCCCCGCCGCGACACGCGTCGCGGGCGCCCTCATAGAATTCCTGAACCGCTGGCTTCCTGCGGGGCGCGAGTTGCGCAAACCGGTCCCGGCATCGGCCAACGTGCTCGTCATCGGTGCCACGAACCGTTCTGCCGACCTCGATCCCGCGCTCGTGCGACCTGGGCGCTTCGACCGCTCGATCTACTTCGGGCTTCCGAGCCGCAGTGGACGGCGCGAGATCATCGACTACTACCTCGACAAGAAGGCCCACGACGGTGAGCTCGACGATCCGGAGAGGCGCGACACGCTGGCCGCTCTCACAGCGGGGTACTCGCCGGTGATGATCGAGCACCTGCTCGACGAGGCCCTGGTGTGGGCACTGCGCCGGGGAGCTGAGCGTCTGTCCTGGGCCGACGTGAGCCAAGCGAAGATGACCGAGGAGATCGGCCTCGCGCAGCCGGTCGAGTACACCGAGGCCGAGCGGCGCACCATCGCCGTTCACGAATCCGGCCATGCGACGGTCGCCTGGCTGGCGGGCAGGGGTCGCAAGCTCGACGTCCTCTCCATCGTGAAGCGCAGAGACGCCCTGGGCCTGCTCGCCCACTCAGAAGAGGAAGAGCGCTTCACCAAGACCCGCTCGGAGATCTACGCGTTGGTCCAAATCGCTTTCGGCGGCATGGTCGCCGAGGAGCTGTTCTTCGGTGAGACGAGCTCTGGTGTCGCTGCGGACCTCCAGACGGCTACAGAGGCGGCATGCCAGATGGTTGGGAGCCTCGGAATGGGCAGCACCCTGATCTCGTCGGGGGCGCTGGAGGTGCCAGGTGGCGCCAACGTCGTGTCGAAGGTCCTCTCGACCGACGTTGGCCGCGAAGAGGTGGAGGACCTCCTGAGGCGTGCCAAGGCAGACGCAGCCGAGATGATCGAGTCGAACCGCCATGTCGTCGAGGCACTTCGCGACGCCCTGCTCGGACGCGAGGAGCTCGTCGGGTCCGAGATCCTCGAGGTGATCGCTTCGGCCCGGGCGCCGGAGAGCGTCGCGTCGCGCTCCGCCTGCCCGTCTGACGCGGCTCCATCCGACGCGGCCCTGTCTGACACCGTCCTATCTGACGCGGCGTCATCTGACGCGGCGTCATCTGACAGGGCACGACCTGCTGAGCAAACTGGCCTGCGGGCGGTCGACCACGGCCGATTGGGAGCGGCCTACCGGGCGGGAGGAGACGACTCTCCGTCGTCGGGGGCCTAGGGTCAGCGCGCCTTCGTCAAGAACGCGGCGGTCTCCACCATCACACGGGTTACCTTGCCCGCGCCCACCAGACCTGCGGAGTCCGTGACCGACACCGTGAACACGAGACGCCGACCTTCCACTCGCTCGAGCACTGCGTCGGCGGTCACCTTCGACCCGACGCGAACCGGGGCCAGATGATCGAACTGAACCCGCATCTCGACAGAGGTATGACCCTCGGGCAGTGCTTTGGAGACCGCCAGGAAGCTGGCCTCCTCGCAGAGCGCGATGAGCCGCGGTGTACCGAGCACGTCCACGGCGCCTGAGTGCAGGGCGGTGGCGGTGTCGTCGTCACACACCACCAGCGAGGCGCGTGCACTCAACCCAGGCTCCAACAACACTCCGATACCATGCGAAACCGCTGAACCCGGCACTCGGTCGTCTGGGAGCGACACAGCTCGCCTCCGCGATGAGACCCGATGTCGCACTTGTCGGTTCACCGCGAGCCAACTCTAATCGAGTCCTAGGTCTTGTGGCAGCCCAGGTGGTGGACTGTGAGACACAACCCCAGGAAGGGAGAACGCTTTGACCGACACCATCTCTTCGGGGCCGCTCCTCTTGGAGACCTCAGTCACAGAGCGTGTGCTCGGTATCGCATTGGCGCACGGCGCCGATTTCGCAGAGGTGTTTGCCGAGGATCGCAGAGGCACCTCGGCCACCTTGGACGACGGCAGGATCGAGGAGCTGTCCTCGGGTCGTGACCGCGGTGCCGGGGTGCAGGTAGTCGTCGGTGAGATGACGGGGTATGCGCACACCGCCGATCTCTCCGAGGCGGGCTTGCTGGCGGCGGCCGAAGCCGCAGCGGCAGTGGCGCACCGTGGAAGCGGGCACCACACGGTTGTCCTCGAGCACTCCGAGGTGCGCAGACAATCCGAGGTGGCGGTTCTCCCCGAGCCGGTGGAAAAGGCTCGCAAGATCGACCTGCTACTGCGGGCGAACGAGACAGCGCGCTCGTCGGGCTCTGCGATTTCCCAGGTGTCTGCCGCCTACGCAGACAGCCGCCGACGGATCTTCGTGGCCAACAGCGACGGATTGCTCGTCACCGACGACCAGGTTCGTTCGCGCTTCGTGGTGTCGTGCGTGGCGGTGGGCGACACCGGCATGCAGAGCGGTTTCGAGTCGGCAGCCTTCACGTTGGGATTCGAGCTCTTCGACGTCGTCGACGTGGAGGACGTCGCCACCACGGCCGCGCGCAGGGCGCTTGTAAAGCTCTCTGCGCGCCCAGCTCCGATCGGGGAAGTGCCGCTCGTGCTCGGCCGAGGCGGCGGTGGCATCCTCTTTCACGAGGCATGCGGTCACGGGCTCGAAGCGGACCACATCGAAAAAGACGCCTCGGTTTTCGTGGGGCGCGTGGGTCAGCAGGTGGCGAGCCCGCTCGTGACGCTGGTAGACGACGGAACGATGGGACCCGAATGGGGGAGCTTCGCCATCGACGACGAGGGGCACGAGGCGAGGCGCAACGTGCTGATCGAGAACGGGGTGCTCACCGACTACATGTGGGATTCCCAGCGAGCGCGTAGGAAAGGAAGGTCTTCGTCCGGCAACGGCAGGCGCCAGAGCTATCGGCACCTTCCGATGGTGAGGATGACGAACACGTTCCTCGTGAACGGCGACTCCGATCCCGCCGAGATAGTGGCTCAGACCCGGCAAGGGGTCTACGTGGCCAAGCTTGGCGGCGGCCAGGTGAACACGGCTACCGGTGACTTCGTTTTCGGCACAGCCGAGGCGTATCTCATCGAGGACGGGCACATCACCGAGCCTCTGCGAGACGCGAACCTGATAGGAAACGGCCCTGAGGTGCTGCGCCGCATCGACGCCGTCGGCAACGACTTTGCCATGGGCGGACCTGGGACCTGCGGTAAGGACGGACAGAGTGTGCCCGTTGGTACCGGGCAGCCGACGCTGCGTGTCACAGCGGTGACGATCGGGGGAACAGCGGGTGGCTGAGCACGCGGCCGAGCCGGCAACTGAGCACACGGCCGAGCCGGCAACTGAGCACACGGCCGAGCCGACAACTGAACCGGCAGGTGAGCGGGCAGGTGAACCGGCAACTGAGCCGGCAGGCGTGCCCGAGAAACGAGCAAGTGCCGGCTCGGATGTTGCAACGCCCGGGGAGCTGCTCGAGTTGGCGACGAAGGTGGCATCTCGGGCGCGCCGGGGCGAACAGCTAGAGGTGTACGTCTCTCGCGGCGTGGAGGTCGACGTGCGCGCGTACGAAGGTGAGATCGAGTCGCTGTCGTCGGCTGCCTCTGCCGGTGTTGGGGTGCGGTCGGTGACGGGTGGGCGCCAGGGCTTCGCCTATGCGGGTTCGCTCGACGAGGCGGTGGTGGCCGAGACGCTGGCCGAGGCCCGTGACAACGCGACGTTCGCGACTTTTGACGAGCACCTGGGCCTGGCCGAACCCGACGGCGTGGCACCAGTGTCTTTGGACCTGTGGGACGAATCGGTGCTCAGTGTTTCCACTGCCACGAAGGTCGCGCTCGCGCTCGAGCTCGAGCGACGCGTGCGCGGTGTGGACCACAGAGTTCGCCAGGTGGCGTACTGCGACTACGGCGACATGGCATTCGAGTCCGCTGTGGCCTCGTCGACCGGTATTGCTGCGTCCGCGCGGCGCACAATGTGCGGCCTGTCGGTCATGGCCATTGCCGGCGAGGGCTCGGACAGCCAGACCGGAACGGGGTTCTCAGCCGGGCGAGGCTTTGCGAGCCTCGATCCTGCCCGCACCGCCATTGACGCGGTCGAACGCGCAACGCGTCTTCTCGGGGCTACGAAAGCGAAGTCGGCACGTCTGGTGGTCATTCTCGATCCGCGCGTAACGTCGACGTTTCTCGGGGTCATCTCGTCCGCTCTCTCAGGGGAAGCGGTGACGAAAGGTCGCTCGTTCTTCGCCGGTCGTGTTGGTGAGGAGGTGGCGGCGGGGGCACTCGGGCTGGTCGACGACCCCACCGACGCGCGTGCTTTCGGCGCGTCGAGATACGACGCCGAGGGATTGGCCTGCCGGCGCAACGTGTTGATCGAAAGTGGAATCCTGCGTGGTTTCGTGTTCGACACCGTGGCGGCCAGGCGAGCGTCCACCTCGTCCACGGCATCGGCTGTGCGCGGCGGCTACACCTCTACCCCTGTGGCGGGCTGCCGGGCCCTGTTGCTCAGCCCTGGAGTCCTAGACGCCCGGGGCCTCATGGCCAAGGTCGGCGAAGGGCTCTACGTGCAGTCGGTCACCGGTGTCCACTCGGGTGTGAACGCGGTGAGCGGCGACTTCTCGGTAGGGGCGGAGGGGCTGATGGTGCGAGGCGGGGAGTTCGCCGAGCCCGTGCGAGAGGTGACGATCGCCTCCACGCTCCAGAAGATGCTCCAGTCGGTTCTCCACATCGGAGGCGACGTGGAGTGGTTCCCGGGACTGGCGGCGGGGCAGACCGTCGCGATCGGGGACATGGCGCTGAGCGGCGCTTGAGGATTGAGGTCGAGCTCCTGCTCGGGCCGGTCGGCCGAGCTGCTCAAGAGGCGGCGGCGCTCGACGACGACGAGGACTTCGAGGGTCCGCCGCTGGAGCTGTCGGATGCCGCGTCGGACGACCCCGAAGACCCGTCTGAGGACTTGGCGGTGGACGAGGCGTCCTTCGAGGCGTCCTTGGACTTGATGCCCGAGGAGGCGGCGGGCTTGGAGGGGCTGGAAGCGGAGCGGCTGTCGGTCTTGTAGAAACCGCTCCCTTTGAAGACGACACCGATGGAGCCGAACACCTTGCGCAGCGGGCCACCACACGCAGGGCACGCGCTCAACGGGTCGTCCCGGAAGGACTGGACCACCTCGAGGTGCTCCCCGCATGAGGTGCACGCATATTCGTAGGTGGGCATCGGCGCCCGACCCCCTTCGTCGTTCGGCCCGGCTGGCACTCTGGTGCTTCGAGTGCCAGTGTACCTTCCCACTTCCCTCTCGTGCCTCTCGTGGTCCTCGGCCGGGTGGGGGCCAAAGAGCCTGCGAGGCATAGAATGCCTGCAATGTCCGACCGCAGCATGACGCGCCTGGACCCCCTGGTCGGTGCCCGAATGGTAGAAGCGGCACCGAAGGAGCTCACACACCGCAGGGCGCTGGCTCGCTGCCGCGTGATGATGGCTCCGCAGACCACGGCCAAGGTGGCCAGCAATGCGATAACCAAGGGTGACGTCTTGGGCGCGGCGAGAATAGCGGGGATCCAGGCAGCCAAACGGACCTCGGACTTGATCCCGATGTGCCACCCGCTGCTGCTCGGAACCGTGCACGTGAACTTCACCTTCGGCGACGACTTTGTCGAGGTCGAGGCGCAGGTCGAGACGGTCGACCGCACGGGCGTCGAGATGGAGGCCCTCACGGCATGTGTCGTTGCAGCACTGACCATTTACGACATGTGCAAGTCCTCCGACCGCTCTATGAGCGTGGGTGAGCTTGCCTTGTGGGAGAAGACGGGAGGCAGTTCGGGCACTTGGCGCCGCCCTCCGATCTGAGGGTCTTGGCGGGCCTCGGGATCGCGGTCCTGGGCTTCTAGGTCAGCGCAGGTGGAGGTGCGAGTGCCTACGGCGCTTGCTGACGATCGTGAAGTCCTGTGAGACCACGTTCGGCCCTAGTGGATCTTGCGAACCACGCGTGACTTCGTCGGCAGGAAGGGCATCTGCCTCTCGCGGTGACTCTTCAGGCGCGGCCTCGAGGATCTCCGTAGTCATCGATGCGAACGACCACGAGGGAGGATCGGCGGGTGTCGGGGGTAGAAGGTCCTCCGGCTCGGTTGCCTCGCCGGCGGCATCGACGTCGGTGAGGGTGTCTTGGAACTCAGCCGTGTTGGCGGTCGCGAGTGGTGCGGGGATCGGCGGAGGCTCGACCGGCAGCGTGGACTCTCCCGTCAAGAAGGGGGTGTCGAACGACCACGAGGGAGAATCGGCGGGTGTCGGGGGTAGAAGGTCCTCCGGCTCGGTTGCCTCATCGGCGGCATCGACGTCGGTGAGGGTGTCTTGGAACTCAGCCGTGTCGGCGGTCTCGAGCGGTGCGAGGATCGGCGGACGCTCCACCGGCAGTGTGGACTCTCCCGCCAAGAAGGGGGT
>Ga0181533_1000595_pt1 | contig 49008 bp, 33 predicted proteins | sample PEATcosm2014_Bin_45_FD_119772 | JGI IMG/M metagenome (GOLD analysis project Ga0181533, IMG submission 119772) | Peatland microbial communities from MTU Mesocosm Facility, Houghton, MI, USA - PEATcosm2014_Bin11_60_metaG | ecosystem: Environmental > Terrestrial > Soil > Wetlands > Peat | place... | reverse complement strand
CGGCCCCATTGGGGCCAAGCAGACCGACGATCTCCCCGTGGCCGACCGTGAACGAGACGTTCGACACCGCCGTATGCCCGGCGTATCGCTTCGTCAGGTTGGCAACTTCTATCATCAAACCATCGCTCATGGTTCAAACGCTCATGGTTCAAACTTGACTTCCCGTGTGCAAGCCGCAAAATTCTGGCCCGGTGTTTCCAGTCCTGCCCAGCTTCTATGCCCAGTGGCGCGTGCGCAACGGGGTCGTCCCGGTTCTGCACGAGGGCGGGGACTCGCCGCCGGAGCGCCTGCTTCAAGCGGTCTGGCAACACCAGCGCCTGCTCCGCGACCGGATGAGGACCTTAGACGATCAAACCGTGCGGGTGCTTCATCCTGGTTTTCAGAGTGTCGAGGGCGGACCCGATTTTCGGGGCGCCAGCGTTCAGTTTGGGGACTCGCCCCCGCAGTCGGGCGACGTGGAGGTGGACTTGCGTTCGAGCGGGTGGCGCGCCCACGGCCATGATAGGAACCCGGCCTTCAAGCAGGTCATTCTGCACGTGGTGTGGGAATGCGAGCGGCCTGTGGCGGGCGCCCCGCCGGTGCTGGCGCTCCGGCAGGTCCTGGATGCGCCTTTGGGGGAACTGAGCCTGTGGCTGGGCGGGGAGGCGGCGCAAGGGTTGCCGGAGGAGTTTCGCGGGCAATGTTGCGCCCCGCTGCGGGAACTCGATGCGGACCAGCGGGTGGAGCTTCTCCACCAGGCGGCCTGCGTGCGGCTCTCGAGCAAGGCCTCCCAGTTCCAGGCGCGGGCCCGACAGGCGGGCTGGGAGCAGGCCCTGTGGGAAGGGCTCTTTCGCGCCCTGGGTTACAAGCACAACATCTGGCCGATGCAAAGGCTGGCCGAATTGCGGCCGCGCTGGACGGCGCGCTCGGCCGAGCCGCTGGCGCTGCAGGCCCGGCTCTTTGGCATCAGCGGCCTGCTCCCGGTGGAGTTGACCCGCTCGGAATCCGGCGCGGACCATTACCTGCGCCGGGTCTGGGACCAGTGGTGGCGCGAGCGCGATGAGTTTTCAGATTGCATCCTGCCCCGGACGCTTTGGCGGCTGCACGGCCAGCGTCCTGCCAACCACCCTCAGCGGCGTTTGGCACTGGCTTCCCGGTGGTCGGCGTCCGGGGACCTGACGGCCCGGCTCGAGCGCTGGTGCGCCTCCGATTGGCCCGGCCGCGCCCTGGCCGATTCCCTGCTCGAGACGTTGCAGGCCCAACCGGACGAGTTCTGGTCCTGGCACTGCACCTTCAGGTCCGCCCGGCTCAAGCGCGCCCAGCCGCTGCTGGGTTTGACTCGAGTGACCGACCTGGCAGTCAACGTGGTCCTGCCTTGGCTATGGATGCGGGCGGTGGAAGGGAAGAACACAGCGGTGCGGCGCGCCCTCGAGCATCGCTATTTTGCCTGGCCGCCTGCCCAAGACAACGCGCTCCTGCGGCTGGCCCGGCAGCGCCTGCTCGGCGGCGCTCCTGCCCGGGCCCTGCCAACCGCCGCCGCCCAGCAGGGCCTAATCCAGATGGTCCGCGACTTCTGCGACCAATCCAACGCAACCTGCAAGGACTGCCGCCTGCCTGCGTTGGTGCGGGATTGGTGTGGGCAGGGATTAAAGTCGGCAAAATCGAACACGGTCGTAAAGATCGATTAAAGTCACCTTCGTTACCCCCCATCGCGCAGGCTCCGGGGCCGCCTGCAGGCAAGGGTCCTTCTCTTGGCTCCGGAGGTGGCACTCGATCCCCAACCGCATCGGCAAGTTGGCGGGCCCGGGGTCAGAGGCTGGATTTCGGGCAAGTTATCGCGGAGGGCCCGCGCCAGGGACGCCTTGCTACGGCTGACGGGCGGCGCTCTTTGATCTGGGCGCCCCGGGTTTGGAAGCCAGCTCCCGTAGCCTACCGGAGTTGAGTTGTCCCCATCCGCGGATGCGGTAGTCGGTGATCTGCTGGCGCAGCGCCCGGTAAAGGGCCGGATCGGTCTGAGCTAGGGCATCTGGGGCATCTCGCGCCGCAAAATCAGCCAGCGCCGCCAGTTCCTCCCAGCGGTGTTGCCTGATGAAGACCGCTATCCTTTCCGGATGAGCAAGTAGGAACCTGGCGGTGAGTTCCTGTTCGCGAGCACCTAAAGGCATAAGCTCAAGGCTCGTTCTGGTCGCGGCTGATCACGTCCAGGTAGACGAGGTTCTCGGACGCCTTCATCCGCGCCTGGGCTGGCATGGTCTTGATGGCCTGCTCGACGTCCTCTCGCGCTGGCTGGAAGAAGGACTGCAGAAACGCGATATCATCCACGTCCTTGGGTTCGGCACGGAGTAGCTTTGCGGCGATGAGGTTGGCGATCGGGGGGCGTTCCAGACGCAGCGCCCCGAATTGCTCGATGGTCTCGGTCTCCAGGAACTTACCCGTCTGAACAATGCCCGGGTCGACCATCTGGACGTAAGGGGTTTCCGGCTCCAAGGTCGCCTTGGGGTCAAACAGGATTCCCGCGGCCTCGACCGCCTGCCTCAGCTCCTGCACCTGGTATTGCGAGCGTGGCCTCCAAATGTCTAAGTCCATGGAGGTTCGCGACGGTTGACCGGCGAGGATGCCGATGGCACTGCCAACCAGCGTCAGCTTTGCGCTGGTGTTTTGTCGCCGGAGGCTTTGGTCGATTTTCTCCAGCTTCTCCATCCATTGGCCGCGGTCAAGGCCGCGCTTTTCAAGATCTGCGGACATTTGCGCTCAGTTCAGAGTAGTCGTCTGGTTTGTTTTTGTCGAGGTTGATGTTTAGCGGAGCTTGTTGGTGCTTGTCGCTTCATGCAAAGTCGGTTTGTCTCTGCCGGGGTGAGGATCACGCTGCATCAAGGAGTCGCGTCCACAGTTTTATACGACTTTAATCGATGCCCGCAATTGGTGTGGGCAGGGATTAAAGTCAGCAAAATCGAATAAAGTCACCTTTCTTGCCTCATCGCGCAGGCCCCAGGGCCACCTGCCGGCAAGGGTCCTGGCCTTTCGTTCAATGGGCCAGCCGTTCGCGGTGGGGTTGGTGGTCACGGTTCCACCGCCCCAAGGCGCCATCGCCATCATCTTTGAACAAAGAGGTCAAGGTCTGCGCCATAACGTGACCGTCGCAGAAAACGACTTCTGCTCTCGCTGAATGGCGCGAATAAGCCCTTCGCGTGCTGGACGCAATCTCCCGGATTCCATAGCCTTTGCCTCGCCAAAGCTGGTTACTGCCATCCCTAACGATTTGACTGTTGCCCTGAAAACCGTCACCTATTGCCATCATGTCGCTGGGCATCACAATCTGCGACTCACGGACGGGTTGCTGCACGTCCAGCGGAGACATGTCGAATATCCCATTGTCCTCATTAGTCCACTCCAGGATAGGGCACAGCCCAAACTCAGGCATGGGCGATCAACACGTTGCGGGATCTGTGTCTGCGGCCGCATCCGCCGAAGCCGGAATTGATCGAAGCATTGAGGCGCTATTTCTCACATCAGTTGGCGCCGGCCACCGCTCGCGGATTTCAGTCAGTGAGCTTCATCCAAGGCGGGAGCGGCTACTTGACCTCCAGTTCGGCGAAGGGGTTATTGACAAAGCCGCCCGGTTTGGGAACCGGGGTTTGGGGGTAAGTCAGCGGCGGTTTGATGACCTGCACCGGAATGGAGGGCTGCGGCTGGTGGTCCGGGTCCGGAGCGGCCGGCGCGGCGGCGAGTTGCGTCGCCGGGCCTTCGAGTTGGCGCGGGCTCCTGGGGCGCTTGTTTCGAGGCAAGGGACTGACCATCACGTTAATCCCCCGGCCGACGAGCTTGGGCTCGAAATCGGGATGCCCGTAAGGGGCCATCTCCGCCAGGAACTTCTGGACCACCTGGAAGCCGTATTCGGTGTGGGCCATCTCGCGGCCGCGAAATCGGAGCGTCACCTTGAGCTTCATGTCCTCGCAGAGGAAATCGATGGCATGCTCGGTTTTCACGGACAGGTCATGGGGGTCGATTTTCGGGCTTAACTGGACCTCTTTGACCCTGGTTGCGTGCTGGTGTTTCTTTGATTCCTTCTCCCGCTTGGCCTGTTCGTAACGGAATTTGCCGTAGTCCACCAACCGGCAGACCGACGGCGTGGCATTCGGGGCGATCTCCACCAAATCGACGCCCTTGGCGCGGGCGAGAATGAGGGCCTCGCCCAGCGTCACGACGCCCAACTGTGTGCCATCGTCGCCGATGACCCGGACTTCGCGGGCGCGGATCTTGCCGTTTACCCTGACAAAAGGACCGGAAGGAGAAGAGGAACGTGGAGGAAAAGGGCGGCTCAAGACACCCTCGTCGGTTGAAGCTTATTCATGCAGTCACGAGACCATCATACAAGCATTATTCGGGCCAGTACAACCATTCTGACTCTTTTTATTTACGCCCAAATGCGGCGGAATGCAAGCAAAAAAGGCAAAAAAAAGAGCCGAGCACACGTTCATGCCCGGCGTGAGGAACACCAATTCCCAAAGTGAATTGGGAGAAGATGCTCTACTTGTTCGTGCTGGCGGGAGCGTTTGTCGCTCCGCCAGTGGCGGGAGAAGTTGAGGTTTCGCTACCACCGCAGCCCGTCAAGACCGCGCAAGCGACAATACCCAACAGTACCATAAGAGCAATGATCCTTTTCATAGGTGGACGTAAGTTCCGCAGAAACGGAACAAAGAACAAGCAAAATCTTTAGAAACTTTCGAGCGATTCCAAGGCGGCCCGAAGCGCCTCTCCAATTCAGGCCGCAACCGGAGGCGGCGCCCGCGACGGATTGAAACCCTTTGTGCGGCCTTCTACCTTGCCGCAACGCCGCCGGCCAGCCTGGCGCGCGCCTGCCGCAGGGCACTGACGGCAGCGGGATTGTTCGCGCCCGCCGCGAGGAGCTGATCGATTACCGCCAATCTCTGGCTCAAATCGGGGGCGGAGCCATCGGAGCCAAGCGGCACGCCGTAGAAAGTCTGGTTCCCGCCGGCGCTGGTGGAAATGGTAGCCGGGGAGCCTGGCGCCACCGCAGGGGTGTTCTGCGGGAACTGCCTGGCGAACTGGTACTGGTCCCCGCTGAGACCTCCGCCAATCGAGAGCCAGGTTCCGTCGGTTATCTGGTTGTGACCGGCCAAATCCACCAGGGCCGCGGCGGCGTCGGGATACTTGGAAGCCACCTGGGCCAGCATCTGCAAGGCGAATTTGTTGTTGCCCGTTTCCAGGCCCGCGGGGTCCTGTGCGAGCTGGATAAGAGCGGGGATGCCTTGGCCCGACGGGAGTTCCGCCAGGGCGATGGGACCATAGTAATTCCACTCGGGGGCCGCCTTGGCCAGGTCTGCCGCCGCAGCCGTTCCGCCGTATGTCTGAAGAACCTGGAACAGGGGAGCGGCGTCGAGGTTCGTCACGTGGTCTTGGGCCAGCGTGGAGAGGGCTTGGCGAGCGGCGTCCACTGCCTCCTGGGTGTATTGTCCCGGCGCCGCCTCCTCCAGGTTCCGGCTGAGCAACGCAATCTCCAGTGGATCGGTCGTGTTCTGCAGCACCTCTCTGGACAGGGCCAGGGCTTCCGGTCCGCCGATCTGCCTCAAGCTATCCAACAAGCCGGCGCGCAATGAAGCCGCCCCGGCCGACTCGGCAGTCTCCCCTCCAAATACCCAATCCAGATTCTTGTGCAGGAACTCACCGATTCCCGCCACTGCCGGGGCGCCCTGCGCCGCCAGCGCCTGGAACCCCTGCTGGAACTGCGCCGCCTGTTCTTTGGTTAGGCCCTGGCTCAGATCGAGGTTGGTGAGGCTGGGGAAGAGTTGCCGCACTAAGGGTGTCAAATCGGCGGGCTGGGCTGGCCGCACGGCAGCGGTGGCTGGGCGGGCAGGCGGCTGGACAGCCTCTTGACGTTGCGGAACCGGTGCAGCCACTTGGGCGCCAGGCTCCTGTGCTTGAAGCTGTTGTGAGGCGGAGGCCTCAGCGGACTCTGCCTGACTGCCCTGTGGCTGGACCGCAGCATCCGGCGCAAGCGGAGCATGGGGGACGAACTTGAGTCCAAGGCCGATGCCGGCGGCGAGCAAAGCCACGCCCATGAAGGCGGTCAGCGAGCGAGCATTGTTGGAATGTTGCATAGTAGTCGGTATCCGCGACGCTGCTGTTGATAGCAGAATCTGTGCCGGCCACGCCCACCCCTGAGACCCCGCCCAAGACTTCCACCTCCGCGCCCGGGTCTGAACCCTCTTGAATCCCCGGCGGCGGTGGTTTAGTCTTGGCTCCTGGCAACCGCAGCAAACGCCACGATGAAACCGCGCAAACGAAAGTCATGGGAGGAAACCGCGCTTATCCTTGCGCAAGTCATTGCAGAATGCCGGTCCCAAGACCCCTATGTGCAGGTTGGCGCCTGCGCGGTTCTACGGGACAACTCCCTCAGCCTTGGATACAACGGCCCGCCCCCGGGCGTCGAGATTGACTGGTCTGAAAGAGAGGACCGGGGGGCAAGGATAATTCACGCCGAGGTCAACGCCTTGCGTTCGGTCGCCCCTGGACAATGCGAGTTTCTAGCCGTGACATTGCTTCCATGCCGCCATTGCATGACCTTCATCGCCTCCAAAGCGGTCAGGAAGGTTGTCTATCGGGAGGTCTATGAGCGGGACACGCTGGCGTTTGAACTGGCAAAAGAGTTTGGAATTAAACTCGTGCAACTGCGCCCAAAGAAGGCGCCGAAGTGACGATGCCGACAGCGAACAAGGGTGCCCGCGGGGCGTCCCTCAAGGACAGACGGCCCGATAGAACTGTAACCCCGACACACTATTGTCAATCAGGACGAATGCGCCGGAGGCATCGGCTGTCACCGTGCCCAGGGTCAACCAATTCGTCGTGGGCAGCGTGTCGGTCGTGTACTGAATGATATACGTCCGGCCCGGGATGCCTTGGCCGGCAATCGCGACCGAGCCGCTCCCGAGGCCTGTGATCGTGAGATTCGCCGAGGCGCAGTCATCAACCATGATGTCGACGGTGACCGTGCCGGCCACGGGCGCGCCCTCACCGTCGGTGACCAGATACGTGAATGTGTCGGTGTTGGTGAAGCCCGTGGCTGGCATGTAGAATACCCACCCGCTGTTGGTCGTCACGGTTCCCCCGTTGGCACTGGCGGCGCTGACGCCCACGAAAGTAATCGGGTTGCCATCGGAGTCCGAAGCATTGGTGAGCAAGTTCGCGATGCTGACTTTCACGCCATTGGTGGCGCCGCGATAGATGGTCACCGGGCCGGCCACAAGCGAACTCGTGATGACCTCCTCGGAAGCCAGCACGCTGGTGACACCCAGGAAGTTCGCGTCACCGGCGTACTCAGCCGCGATGGTGTGCGAGCCTTGCGCCAAGGTGGCCGTGGTGTAACCGGCCGTGCCTCCGCTCAGGGACACAGGTGCGCCCGCAGCGGCGCCATCGATCTCAAACTGCACCGTTCCCGTGGGAGTCCCCGCTCCGGGGGCCGCCGCGCTCAGAGAAACGCTGAAGGTTACTGCCTGGCCGGGCGGCGAAGGATTCCCAGACGAACTCAAGACGCCTGTCGTGCTGGCTTGGGTGACCGCCAGTGTTCCTGGGACATATACGAACGTGTAGTTCGAGCTGGCTGCGCCGCTGGCGGTAATCGAGTAGCTGCCCACAGGGCTGGCTGCCGTCGCCGTGGTGGTCAAGGCCGGCGGCGTCGTCAGGCTGCTGGCGGTGTCCCCATTGACCAGGCCGCTATAGCTGGCTGTCAAGGCCGGCAGGGCTGCACCATAGACCTTGTTCGCGTTGGCAGCGGTTATGGTCAGCGCAGCCGGGTTCACGGCCAGCGTGCCGCTGGCATAGCTGATGGTGTAATTCGAGCTGGCCGCGCCACTGGCGGTAATCGAGTAGCTGCCCACGGGGCTGGCGGATGTCGCCGTGGTGGTCAAGGCCGGCGGCGTCGTCAGGCTGCTGGCGGTGTCTCCATTGACCAAACCGCTGTAGCTGGCTGTCAAGGCCGGCAGCGCCGCACCATAGACCTTGCTCGCGTTGGCGGCGGTTATGGTCAGCGCGGCGGGGTTCACGGTCAGCGTGCCGCCGGCATAGCTGATGGTGTAATTCGAGCTGGCTGCGCCGCTGGCGGTAATCGAGTAGCTGCCCACGGGGCTGGCCGCCGTCGCCGTGGTGGTCAAGCCCGGCGGCGTCGTCAGGCTGTTGGCGCTGTCCCCATTGACCAAACCGCTGTAGCTGGCTGTCAAGGCCGGCAGGGCTGCACCATAGACCTTGTTCGCGTTGGCAGCCGTGATCGTGAGGGCCGCCTTGTTCACGGTCAACGTGCCGCTGGCATAGCTAATGGTGTAATTCGAGCTGGCCGCGCCGCTGGCGGTGATCGAGTAGCTGCCCACGGGGCTGGCTGCCGTCGCCGTGGTGGCCAAGGCCGGCGGCGTCGTCAGGCTGCTGGCGGTGTCTCCATTGACCAAACCGCTGTAGCTGGCTGTCAAGGCCGGCAGCGCCGCGCCATAGACCTTGTTCGCGTTGGCAGCGGTTATGGTCAGCGCAGCCGGGTTCACGGTCAGCGTGCCGCTGGCATAGCTGATGGTGTAATTCGAGCTGGCCGCGCCGCTGGCGGTAATCGAGTAGCTGCCCACGGGGCTGGCGGATGTCGCCGTGGTGGTCAAGGCCGGCGGCGTCGTCAGGCTGCTGGCGGTGTCCCCATTGACGAAACCGCTGTAGCTGACTGTCAAGGCCGGCAGCGCCGCGCCATAGACCTTGTTCGCGTTGGCAGCGGTTATGGTCAGCGCGGCGGGGTTCACGGTCAACGTGCCGCTGGCATAGCTGATGGTGTAATTCGAGCTGGCTGCGCCGCTGGCGGTGATCGAGTAGCTGCCCGCGGGGCTGGCTGCCGTCGCCGTGGTGGTCAAGGCCGGCGTCGTCGTCAGGCTGCTGGCGGTGTCCCCATTGACGAAACCGCTGTAGCTGGCTGTCAAGGCCGGCAGGGCTGCACCATAGACCTTGCTCGCGTTGGCAGCCGTGATCGTGAGGGCCGCCTTGTTCACGGTCAACGTGCCGCTGGCATAGCTGATGGTGTAATTCGAACTGGCCGCGCCGCTGGCGGTAATCGAGTAGCTGCCCACGGGGCTGGCTGCCGTCGCCGTGGTGGCCAAGGCCGGCGGCGTCGTCAGGCTGCTGGCGGTGTCCCCATTGACCAAACCGCTGTAGCTGACTGTCAAAGCCGGCAGGGCTGCACCATAGACCTTGCTCGCGTTGGCAGCCGTGATCGTGAGGGCCGCCTTGTTCACGGTCAACGTGCCGCTGGCATAGCTGATCGTGTAATTCGAACTGGCCGCGCCGCTGGCGGTGATCGAGTAGCTGCCCACGGGGCTGGCTGCCGTCGCCGTGGTGGTCAAGGTTGGCGGCTTGGTGAGGCTGCTGGCGGTGTCCCCGTTGACGAAACCGCTGTAGCTGGCCGCCAGGGCGGGCAGCGCGGCGCCGTAAACCTTGCTCGCGTTGGCAGCCGTAATCGTCAGGGCGCCTGGCAGGACAACCAGCGTGACATTGGTCGTGACCGGGACATAGCTGCTCGTGTCGGCCGGGTTGAAAGTGACTGAGAGGACCTGGCTGCCGGCATTGAGGACCGTGCCGGCTGGCGGAGTGTAGGTGAAGGCGCCGCCTACCGAGGAAGTGGCGTTCAATTGAGCAGCGCCCAGGGCTGTTCCATAGACGATGTTCGCCGGGGTTGACCAGGTGATCGGCGGCACTGAACCTGTCGATACGACTGGAACCTGGTAGGTGGATTCATTCGAGTAAGGGCTCTCCAGACCCACGCTGTCAATGGCAGTGGCGGCGAAAAAGTACTGGCCCCCGGGAAGCAGGCCCGAGACGGTAGCGTTGGTTACGCTGCCGACCGGAACCGTGTTCGTATAGCTTCGGGTAGCCCCGCCGTAATACACTTTGTAGCTGACCACATCCGTACTGGTGCTGGGAATCCAGCTCACGATGACGCTTGGACTCTGGGCGGAGGAGGCGGAATGAAATGGCGCAGCCGCGACGAGGGCGAGGATGATGCTCCCCGCCACACGTTTCGACCCGCCGGGAAAACGTGTCTCTTGCATAACTGCGCTCGCCTACGCATAATTGCTGCCATTGTTGACCGGGACGAGTCTGCATCCACCGAAACAGTTGACAACAACCGGCGGAGCCAAGTGAATTGACAGGGATCTCCGCCTAAATAGCGGCAATTCTTGAGTGTCCGGAAAGTTCCCCCTGGAATTGCGGATTGAATGCCGCCCGCCCGCTCTCTGCCCGGCTCGTGGAATCCGGGCAGGAATCAGGCAGAAGGTGGCCAGATTTTGGACAGTGGCGAAGTCTTGACCCTCTGAATCACGCGCTGACGCCGAGCGGGAGGAAAGGCCAACTGGAGTTGCTTGAGAAGAGAGTAACCTTAGCTTATTAATGCCGGCACGTCTTAAGAATGCTTGACAATGTCCGATGTATGTATAGACTTGTCGGGAGATGGGGCATACGCTCCTAGAAGCCGTGAAGCCGTAGAGTTGTGCGGAAAACGCTATATGAGAATCCGTTTCGGCGGCGCAAGTGTTAATGGGATGTTCCGGAGTGTGGGCCGCGTGCGTCTTTTGGGGCGCACCGGCCAGGATTTGGAGTCCAGGGGGCCTGCCGCCGCTTCGGTGATTCATTGAGACCAACCAAAGGGCCCCCAATGTTTGCTTACGACTATCTTGCGCTGAGGCTGCTTCGCCTCGAGCCGCACGAAGAGTGGCTGAATCGAGGCCACAGCTTCTCCTTCCTCTTTCCGAATGGGGGCGTCGGAACGTTTCTCTCCGCGACGAACAATCATCCCCTTGCGCCCGGCGATGTCCTTGTTCTCACGGAGGCCCATGGTGGCAAGGTCTGCCCCAGGCACGGCGGGGGATTGGTCTTTGGGTTCTTTTCCCTCTCACTGGAACACCTCTACCCGCTATTTAGGAGCGATGAGCTGTCTCTGCTGCAAAACGTGACCGAATGTTTCAGGACCCCCCGGCTGTATCCGGCTTCCAGCCCGCTGGCGCAGGAATGCCACCGGCTGCTGGCGGTTGCCCCGCCGGGACACCGCCTGGACCACCGCGGCCAGTTGCTGCGGGTCATGACTGCCATTTTGGCCGTGGAATTCAAAGAAGCCCGCCGCCAGCGGGCCGGATATGTCAGCGGCAGAGAGCATCTGATCCAGGTGTTCGAGGAGCTTTCGGTGGCGGACATCATGGGGCTGGGCGTGGGAGAGCTGGCCGACAAATTCCATTGCAGTGCGCGCCATCTGAACCGCCTCTTTCATGAGCACTTTGGCTTTTCCGTGGCGGCCCTGAGAATGGAGATGCGGTTGATCAAAGCCGTCACGCTGCTGCGAAATCGGGACGCCAAGGTCATCCACGTGGCTGAGGAATGCGGCTTCAACCACCTGGGTCTCTTCAATTCCTGCTTCAAGCACCGCTTCGGCACTAGCCCGGGCCGCTGGCGCGATGCCAATGTGCCCGCCCAGGCTCAGCCGCCGGGACTGATCGAGGCCGACCCCCTTTGCCGGATGCAAGCCGTCGGTCTGTGTCCTTGGGCCGGCAAGCCCTCCAGCCCGCAACCCAGCGCGCAACCCGCCAGCCCAAAACCCGGCCGCCTAAGCCCCTCCCGGCTCCTGGAAGTCCGCTTGCCCTCCAGCCCGCAGGCGCCCCAACGCCGGGACGCGCCGGTGGAGGTTGCCGGCGGCGCAAGGCCGGGGGCCGCTGGCGGCAATCAGATCGGGGTCCTCATCGCCAAGAAGCTTGAAGCTGCCGTCCGTGCGAAGCTGGAGGCCGCCTCCCCTTCCAAATCGGAGAGAGGCAATGGTTTGTGAGCGGCGCGTGAATGCCCGCCAAGCCGCAGTCGCCAACACTGGAAGCAGCGCACGTCCCTTCCTTGCTTCTCCGCCATAAACTCAGGCTTGGCAAGAGGTATGCTCTTGTGCAAGACTCGCCGATATGTCGAGGTTTTCCATTAGGCGCGCCGGCAGGCGTGGCTGGCTGGCCGGCTGTGTGCTGTTGGCCGGCGCGGCCGTTCACCTCACCGCCCAAAGCGCCAACGCCGCCGTGCCCATCGTCGTGGATGCGCAAGCCAATCGGAAACCGATCAGTGCCTTGATCTACGGCGTGGCCTTCGCGGCCAATTCCAACCAACTGGCGGACCTGAATTGTCCCCTGCACCGCTCCGGCGGTAATAACGAGACGCGCTACAACTGGCAAATCAACGCCCACAATCTCGACGCGGATTGGTATTTCGAAAGCTACCCTGACTCGAGCCCTGCTCCGGGAGAAACCGCAGACAGTTTCGTTGCCAACAGCAAAGGCGGCGGGGCCCAGCCGATGATCACTGTTCCCATGATCGGCTGGGCGCCCAAGCTTGGGCCTGGCCGCACGATTCTCTGGAGCTATTCGGTGGCCAAATACGGCCCCCAAGCCTCCACCGACCCCTATCTGAGCGACGCGGGCAACGGCAAGAGCAGCACCAATGGCAACGCCTGCATCACCTGCAATAATCCCAACGACGCGAATTTCCCCACCAACACGGCCTTCGAGCAGAGCTACGTGCGGCACCTGCTCCAGCGATGGGGCCCCTCCACCAACGGCGGCGTCGGTTACTACATAATGGACAACGAGCACAGCATCTGGTTTTCGACCCATCAGGACATCCATCCTGTGGGCCCGACCATGCAGGAAATCTGGGGCAAAATGCTCGCTACGGCCAGCATGGTCAAATCCAACGACCCAAACGCGCTGGTGCTGGGCCCCGAAGAATGGGGTTGGTGCGGCTATCTTTATAGCGGTTACGATCAACAATGGTCCGGCCAGCATGGCGATTACAACCCGGCACACTATCCTGACCGCGCCGCCAACGGCGGCTGGGATTACATGCCCTGGCTGCTCAACCAGTTTCATCAGCATGACACCAACACCGGCCAGCGGCTGCTGGACTGCTTCACGCTGCATTGTTACCCGCAGGAGAACGGCGTGGGCGGCAGTGATGCCTCTCCGGCAACCGCGCTCCTGCGCAACCAATCCACCCGCCAGTTCTGGGACGGCAAGTACGTGGACCCGAGTTGGATCAACAGCGTCATCATGTTGATTCCTCGCATGAGGAACTGGGTCTCGGCCTATTACCCGGGCACCAAGATAGGCATTACCGAATACAATTGGGGCGCCGAGGCCGACATCAACGGGGCCACCGCCCAGGCCGACCTCCTCGGCATCTTCGGTCGCGAGGGCCTGGACCTGGCCACGCGCTGGACGGCCCCCGGCGCCGGGACGCCTGTCTATAACGCCATGAAAATGTACCGCAACTACGACGGCAACAAATCGAGCTTTGGCGACACCAGCGTTTCGGTCACAGGGCCCAATCCGGATGAGGTCTCGACTTTCGCCGCACTGCGCTCCTCGGACGGCGCGCTGACAGCGATGGTGATCAACAAGCAACTCACCGCCAGCGCCACCGCCACCGTCACGCTGACCAACTTCCTGCCGGCCGGCGTCGCCCGGGTGTGGCAACTCACCGCCTCGAACGTCATCACGCGTCTGCCCGACCTGAGTTTTGCGGGCAGCGCCTACAGCAGCACCGTGCCGCCGCAGAGCATCACGCTCTTCGTTTTGCCTGCGGGCGCCCCTGTTGCGCCGCGCCTCAGCGCGGCATTGATGTGTCCTACCAACACCTGCGATTTCTGCTTGGATGGCCAGGCGGGCCAAAGTTACATCGTCCTTTGCTCCAGCAACTTGCTGAACTGGCTCCCTTTCCGGACCAACACCCTCGCCAGCAATTGCTGCCACATCGCCCTCTCCGCCACCAACGCCCCCTGTCGTTTCTTCCGCGCCCAATGGACGCCTTGAGGGCGCTACGCTCCAAGCCGTGGCAGCCAGTGGGCGAGCAGGTCGCGGCAATTGAGGATTTTCTCCGCCAGGTCGGCCGGGACATAGAAGTAATGATTCGAGGCCTCGAAACCGATGCGGGAATCCTCCGACTGGATGCGGTGCAAGCGGCGGGCCAGGGAGATCTCGTCCTTGAGCACACGCTCCAGGATGGCGATTTGAGGACCGGATGTCGCCGGGACTTTCGACGACCCCAGGGCGCGTCGCGCCAGGACGAACCGCGCCTGGTTGGCAACGCTGCGGAAATGAATCGCCGCCGCCTCCGCCACCCGGCATTCATCGGCAAGGGCGCTGCGTTGCGCCGGCGTGGAGAGTTGTTCGACCTTCGCGGCATCCCTTCGCAGCCGCTCCAGGGCCGTTTCAAAGCCCTCGGCGGCCTTTTCCATCTGTCCCGCAAAGACCTCTGGCGGATAAATGGCGCGCCAGGCGTCGAGGTCGTCGTAGGGGAAACCGACCATCGAGGCATGATAGCCGGTGGAATCGCTCCAGAGCAGGTTGGCCGGACCAAGCTGCTGCGGTCCCGAATACAAGACGCCGGCGTTGAACGGGAACTCGGAAAAGGCGGCGCTGAACCCGCGCCATGCCGCCACCACAGAGGCGGCCGCCGGAGACCCAAACCGCCGCTCCGCTACGCGCCGCATCCCCTCATCGGCGGAGCCGCAGGCGAGGGTTTCGGACACGGCTTCCAGGTTGGGCGATGGGAACCCGCCGAGCGTCCAGCCAAGCATGAGGCTGCTGAGGCCCGCCCTCCGGAGATTCTCGGCGTGGCGGGCGGCGTTCTCCACGGCCGGAACGTACGGCACCGCCGAGAGTTCCCACGTGTTGCCGGCTTGGATTTTGGCCACTGTTTCCAGGCCGCGACCCATGGCCAGCCGCCAGTGCCGTTGCGCGCGCGGACCCGGCCCGATCGCGGAGAGGCAATACTCGCCCACCTCGGACTTGACCCCGCCGCGCTCGATCGGCAATCCCCATTCGCTCACGCTCATGAAGGCCGCCCCTGCGGGGAGCCGGCGGATGGCCTCCCCAGCCCAGGCATCGCTCCAACCCCAGTCCCAAACCAGCAGCCGCGCCTGTGTGCCGCCTTGCCTGATGCCCTCGTAGAAGAGGCCGTTGACCTCGGCGACGACCTCCGGCGCCGACCGGGCCGAGCAGCGCCGGCACTGCGCCCCCTGGCCATGCGACCAGCAATTAGTCAGGTTCTCCGAGGCGCTGATGCTGAAGAAACCGCCCAGGTCGGGGACGGCCCGGCAGATCGTGGCCACGGATTCGACCAGGAACTCGCGCACCTCCGGCGCGCTGGTGCATAACGCCGCATGGTCGTCTTCCACCACGCCCTTGAGGTTCGGGCGGTCCGCGAAGAACCTCAGGGGCATGGCGCGGGGCTCGTTCAGATATAGAAAAACGCGGATGCCGTGCTTGCCTGCGCGGGCGGAGAGCCTTCGCAAGCTCCCGAGGCGCGTCCGGTATTGCGCGCTGCGCTCCGGCTCCCAAGGAAAGGGGGCCAGCTTGTAAAGCACTGCCTGGAGCCACACGCCGTTCACCCCCGCTTGCGCCAGCCGCGCCAGATACCCGTCCGGGTAAGGGTCGAGTTCTCCTCCCAGCAAGGGGTCGCCGTAGGGCGCGAAGTAGGAATAGCAGAATCTCAAATTGCCCGAGTTGGCGAGGCGGGCCTGGGCGGCGGGCGGTGTTGAAAGAGCAGCCACAAAACCGAAGAGCGGGTCGCCGGCCTGAGTCGCCTCTCCGGCCAGTTCTTCGCGCAGGACGCGCGCGATCTCGATCTCGCCTTGCCGGGCGCTGTCCCCCGGCGCCTGGTAAACCAACGGTTTGCAGCGGGGCTTGAGGTTGCCCAGCTTGATGAACAAGAAATCGTCCTCCCGCAGCGTGTAGGCCAGTTGTTCCGCAGTCCAACCCAGCAGTTCCAACAGTTGCCCGTAGGGGAGCAGGTGCCAGTTGCGCTTGATAATGGTCAGGTAGGAGCGGGCCTGCTGGCCGCGGGGAATGCGCGGCGGCTTGCCCAGGCCCATCGCGCGTCCCAGGCTCGCGATCTCCCCGGGCTTCGCCCCCACGACCCGCGCCATGCGCTCGACCGCAACCAGCGGCCAGTTGCGCCACACAAAGGCATGAAGCCGGTCCGGAAAGTGCGGAAAGGAAACCGGCTCGGGCGCCGAGCCGGCCGGCAACTCCGAAGCTGCCCGCTCCGTTCCTCCGCCTGCCGGTCCCCCTTCGGCGCAAACCGGGCCCGCCAAGGCCAGCCCGCCCGCCATGGCGGAAGTCGCCCCCAGAAAGTCGCGGCGGGAAAGCACAGTACGCATCGCCTGGGAAGATAAGCCGTTGTTCCACGATTTCGATAAGAATGTTGACCATGCCCGGGCGATAGGATATGCGTCGCCGCTGCGGACATGGGACGCTGACCCAGTTCAGCCAACGGCCAGCCCGCAGTTTTTACTCATGACGAAGCTCAAGCTCCCTTTCATTGCCGGCGCCATTGCGCTGGCGCTGCCGGACACCATGACCCTCGGCCTGGCCCAACCAGTTCAGGACTTCTATCGCATCACCGATAGTGTCTCTCGCAACCACATGGAGTATCACAGGTTGGAGGCGCCTAAAGGAAAGGAGACGGTGTTGGCCGACCTGAAAGGCCCCGGCAAGGTGACCTACTTCTATATCACCGATGCCACCCAGGTCCATTGGTATCCGGGCCTGGTCCTGAAGGTGTTTTGGGACGACGAATCAGAACCCAGCGTGCAGGCGCCACTGGCTGATTTCTTCGGCGCCATCGGCGGCAAGACCATCGATTATCAATCCGCCCCCATGCAGATCAACCACGCCTGTTACATGTGTTATCTACCCATGCCGTTTTCGCAGCGGGCGCGGTTCATTTTGGCCAATGACGGCGACCGAGACTACGCGCAAAGTGTCGCCTACGGCATCGACTACGAGGAGGGGCCGGCCTTCGCGCTCGAGAAAAGCCGGCTGCACTGCGCGTGGCGCAGGAGCAATCCGGTTGGCAACGGTCTGCACACGCTCTTCGAGGCTCGAGGGCGGGGCCATTACGCCGGGAGTTTTCTCCAAGTCCACACCCGGTTCAGCGGCTGGTGGGGCGAAGGCGACACGATCTTCCTCCTGGATGGCAAGCCGATGACCCACACGCCCGGCACCGAAGACGAATACGGCTCCTGCTGGGGCTTCGAACATACCTACTCCTATCTCTACAGCGGCTGCCTGCAGATGGAAAACGGCGACAACCGGATGTACCGCTGGTACCTGGCCAACCCCGTCCGCTTTCAACACTCCCTCAAAGTCCAAATCCAGAACCAGCATGACAACGGCACGCCCACCACTACCGACGCCGATGACTACACCAGCCTGGCCTTCTGGTTCCAGGAGGAGCCGCATCACACCTTCACGCTGCAACCTTTCAGCGAGCGCACTGCGCCCACCCGCGCGGGCGGGCGTCAATAACTCCCCTGCTAACGCACCCGGATGCTGATATCATCGAGCAGCAGCGCGCCCTTGGCGGGCGCCAGGCCCAGGAAGACTCGCATGCGTTTGGCATCGGCGGGGACTCTGACCTCGGCGGAGACCTTGGTCCAGTCGAACGTGCCGGCCAGCGGTGTGTCGGCCGCCGCGCCCGCGGGCAGCGCAACGCGCCGGCGGTGCTGGCCGGTCGCGTCGGTGAATTCAACGAAGGCGGCCACGGCGGCGGTCCCTGCCGGTTTGAGGTCCTTGCCGCGGAGGAAATAGCCGATGTCCAACGTGTCGCCCGCACGGGCCGGCAGACTCGGACTCCAGAAGCCCAGGCCGTCCTTGCAGATGTCCTGGGGCTTCTGGCCGTCGATCTTGATGCAGCGCAGGCCGCGGTGCGCGAGCTTGGGCTGCTTGGCATCGGATTGAGAATCCGATTGAAGCGACACCGTTGCGCCCGCCCCGCCGTATCCCATGGCCTGGCATCCGCCTTCCAGGCCGCAATAGGCGGCATAGCAGAACCTGTGATCGCGGGCGTCGCCCGACCCCGGCCGCCAGAAATAGGGCAAGAGGTTCTGGCCGGCCGGGTCCTCGTACTCGCACCCGCCGTTGCCGACCATCATCAGCGCCTGCGAGGGGTCCTTGGCGTCGGCGACGCGGAAGGTCACGGTGTCCAGGCCGACGTCCTCTGGTTGGGCGTCCTGCACTTTGCTGTGGGCGTCGTGGCCGGTGGCCTTGACCCAATCGGCGAGTTTCTCGTACAAAGGCGCTTTTCCGCCGTTGCTTGCCTGTCCTTCGGCCAATTGGCCGTCCACCCTGGGCCAATACGTGTTGTAGTCCGCGAAGTTGGGGTGCTCGACCTGGAAAGAAATCACCGGGCTGCACTCCCGCACCAGGTTGTGGGCGAACACGTGGTCGGTGGTGGAATAGGGGGCGTCGCCGGCCCAAACGGCGAGCCCGCTCCCGCGGCTTTCCAGCACGAGGTTCCGCATGAACACGCCCCGTTGCGACTGCCGGCAGGTAATTCCGTGCCCGTTCCGGTAGGAGGTGTTGAAGTAGGCCCGCGTGTCGCCCATGGCGTACTCGACGTAGATGCCGGCCTCCTTGTTGTTGGCGCACGTGTTGCCAACGTACATGACACGGACAATGTTGATGTCGCCCCAGAGCGCCCATCCGTCATGGCCCCCGTCGGTGTCGAGGTTGCCTGCCTCCAGCACGACGTTGTGCGCGAAGACCGTGTCGGCGGCCGAGTTCATCTTGATGCTGCCGACGAAGCAATCCTCGTGGGCGGGGTTGAGCGCGCAACGGATCGTGAGGTTGTCCTCCACCAGGCATTGCCTCGGGCGGTCCGCCAGGAAGATGCCGTTGCCCAGCGCGCCGATGACCGTGTTGCGGCGAACGATCACTCCGCGGCGCTCCCACCCGCTCACGACGATTCCGCCGCCCGAATCAGTCACCAGGCAGTCTTCCACGAGCGACTCGTCGCCCCCGGCGCAGATGGCCGCCGACACATAGTGGCTGGCGTGGATGCCCGCCAGGGTGCAACAGGCGCCCAACTCGAACGCGTGCGTCCGCATCGGCGCGCGGACGACATGCTTGGCTGGGGTGTCCCCGCCCAGGTTGAGCAGCAGTTGTTTGGCCTTGGGGTCGTACTGGTAGAAGTTCTTGTCTGCGTCGGCCAGGGTTGCGAGCTTGTAAGTGCGGGGATATAGGTGGGACACCTGGTCAACCTTCGGGCAGACCGCCTTGCCGTCCACGAGCACCTGCCCCGGGTCGCGCTCCATCCTCACCACGTAGATATTCCTGGCGTTGGGCGCCAGGCGCCAGTCTTCGGGGGCTACCGTGTCCGCCCCGTCCATGAGCACCTCCTCGTCGGCGAAGGCCCTGAACGTGATCGGTTTGCCGGTCGTGCCGGCGTTCTTGACGGCGACAGATTCGGGATACGTGCCCGCGTGAATCAGCACGGTGTCGCCGGCCTGCGCGGTCAAAGCCGCCTTGGCGATGGTCTTCCACGGTTGCCCCCCCGTGCCGGGGTTATTGTCGGATGCGCCTTCAACGGCCGGGGCGACGTGATACTCGGCCGCCCGAAGCGGGCAATAACCCAATACCGTCAGTGCTAAGATCATCAACCTCGCAGCAAGCGTTCTCATGGTCATGGCTTCGTGTAAACTGCCCAACAAAGGGCCCAAGGCAGGAGCAGTCTATCCCCGCCGCGCCCGGGAACGCAAGCGTCCGAAATCTCGCCAAATACCCAGACCCTCCGGATTCCCTTCGGATTTCGGCCCTCAGATTTCGGATTTCCGGCCCCGCCCGCCTGCGTTCTCTGCGGCTATTCAACCTGCACCGTGCCAACCAGTTCGCGCACGTCCCGGATGCCGTGTCGCTGCATGAAGTCGCCAATGCCGGCGATGACCTGCAAGGCGGTTTGCGGCTCGTAGAAACTCGCGGTCCCAACGGCCACCGCCGTGGCGCCGGCCATCATGAACTCGATGGCGTCCGCCGCGTTCTGAATGCCGCCCATGCCGATGATGGGAATCTTCACGGCGCTCGCCGCCTCCCAGACCAGCTTCAGGGCGATCGGCTTGATGCACGGTCCGGTCAGGCCGCCGGTCACATTGCCCAGTTTGGGCCGGCGCGTCTGGATATCGATGGCCATTGCCGGAATGCTGTTGGTGATCGACAAGGCGTCGCTGCCGGAATCTTCCGCAGCGCGGGCGTAGGGCTTGATGCTGGGCACGTTGGGGCTCATCTTCGTGATCAACGGCAGCGTCGTTGCCTTCCGGCAGGCCCCCACGACCTGGCTGAGCAAGGTCACGTCGGTCCCGAAGTGGGCCCCGCCTTCCTTGATGTTGGGGCAGGACACATTGAGTTCGAGGGCGCCGACGCCTTCGACCGCGTCCAGGCGCCGCGCCACTTCTCCGTATTCCTGGATGGTGGCGCCCCAGATGTTGATGATCGTGGGCGCCTTCAGTTCCTTGAGGAACGGCCAATACTTCTTGAGAAAACCCTCGACTCCGGGCCCTTGGAGACCGATGGCATTGAGCATGCCGCCGGTCACTTCGGCTGTCCGCGGCTTGCGGTTGCCCGCCACGGGATGGAGCCGGATGCCCTTGACCACCACGGCCCCCAGTTGGTTCAGGTCAAGGAGCTGGGCGTACTCGACACCGTAGCCGAACGTGCCTGAGGCCACCGTCACCGGGTTCTGCATCCTCAGCTTTCCGATGGCAACCGATAAGTTCACAGTTCACACCTCCCACAAAACCCGGCGAGAGTCGAATACGGGTCCTTCGGTGCAGGTTCGCTGGTATTCCCAGCCCGAACCAGTCTTGATGGGCAGGACGCAGGTCAGGCAAGCGCCCAGGCCGCAACACATCTGTTCGTCCATGGAGAGTTCCGCCGGCGCGTCGAAATCCGCGGCAATGCCGGCGACGGCCTTGAGCATCGGGTTGGGTCCGCAGGCGAAGAGCTTGCGCTTGCCCGCGCCGCGCTTCAACTCGGCTATGAGGGGTTGGGTCACCAGGCCTTTTTCGCCGGCGCTGCCATCCTCGGTGGCCACGCGCACCTCCCAGCCCAGCGCGCGAAACTCCTCTTCGCACAAGATGTCAGCGCGGCTGCGTCCGCCGACGAATACGATGCCTTTTTGGGGCGAGCGCCGGGCCAGCAAATACAGTGCCGCCATGCCGTAGCCGCCGGCGACGAGCAGCGGAGTTTCCCCGCCGGGCTCAGGCAGGGTGAAGCCGCGGCCAAGCGGCCCGATGGCGCTCAGTTCTTCTGCGGCGCCCATGCGGGACAGGGCTTGGGTGCCTTTGCCAACTGTCTTGTAAAGGACCGAGAAAGTATCGCCCTGGGCCTGGAAGATGCTGAACGGCCGTCTCAGCAGGACCTGCTCGGGCGACGGGATGCGAAGGTGGGCAAACTGTCCGGGTTGGACCAGCGCGGCAATCCGGGGCGCGCGCACGACCAACCGGAAGTAATGGTCGGCGTCGGGCTCGTTGGAGATGATTCGGACTGTCTGCTCAACCATCATTGTCCGTAGCATGGCGGGCAATGAAGGGTGTGTCAACGTTGGCCGGCCAGCAAATGGCGGTACGTGGCCAGGGCCAGCAGCGGCCACGTGTTGCGGTACATGTCGTATTTGAGATAGAAGACCTTGGGGAAACCGGTGCCGGTAGCCTCGTGTTCAGTCCAGGAACCGTCCGGGTTTTGGGAGCGCACCAGGTACTCGACGCCCCGGCGAACGCTCGAGTCGTCCGGGTCGTCGAAGGCGCACAGGCCCATGAGCGCCCAGGCGGTTTGAGAGGCGGTCGAAGGGCCCTGGCCTTTGAAGACCGGGTCGTCGTATGTATTGCACCGCTCGCCCCAGCCGCCGTCTCCATGCTGGATGCTCCGCAGCCAATCCCGGGCCTTGAGCAGCCACGGCTCTTCCATATTCAGGTTGAGGGCGCGCAGCCCGCGCAGCACCTGCCAGGTGCCATAGATATAATTGACTCCCCACCGGCCATACCAGGACCCGTCGGCCTCCTGGTGTTCGCGGATGAAGCGGAGGGCCCTTTGCACCTGCGGATGGGCCGCGCTGTAGCCCTCGCAACCGAGCAATTCGAGGATGCGCGCCGTGATGTCGGCGCACTCCGGGTCAAGCATCGCATTGTGGTCGGCAAAGGGGACCTTCTCCAGGACGCCCTTGTTGCAATCCTTGTCGAAAGACGCCCAGCCGCCGTCTCTGCATTGGAAGGTCATCATCCACTTCAGCCCCCGCTGGAAGGCCGCGTCGCGCCTTTGGGGGTCCTTGGTGGGGACCAGGCGCAGGGCCAGAAGCACCATGGCCGTATCGTCCACGTCCGGGTTCCATTTGTTCTCGAATTCAAAGGCCCAGCCGCTCGGCTCGACTTTGGCGGGATTCTTGTACTGCCAGTCGCCGCGAAACCGGATTTCCTTGGACAGGAGCCACTCGGCGGCCTTCTCGAGGGCGGGATGGTCGGCGGGCAGGCCGGATTCGCGGAGGCAGAAGGTGGTAATGGCGGTGTCCCAGACCGGGGAGAGGCAAGGTTCGACGCGGACGGTGTGTTCGGTTTGGCGCTGGTGCTTTCTGAGTTGGCCTCGGATCCGCAGGACCTGAGGGTGGTCGTCCGGGTAGCCGAGGGCTTTGAGGGCGATGAGTGAATTGACCATGCCGGGGAAGATCGCCGCCAGGCCGTCAGAGCCTTCGAATCGTTCCAGCATCCATTGCTCGGCCTTGCGCAAGGCGCGCTTGCGAAAGGGGTGGACCCCGTTGTCGGCGAACCACTCGGCGAACTTGTGGACGCGGTCCAGCCAGAGGAAGAAATTGCGCCAGGTCAACCGCTCGGGGTCGGGGGCCAAGGCCAGGTCGCGCCCGTGAATGCCTTCGGGATAGAGTTCGTTGAGGTTGACGTTGTTCCTGGGCGGGGATGTCGGTTTGAAATGGTTGATAATGGCCAGCGGAACCAGCATCGAGCGGCTCCAGGAACTCATCTCGTTGAGGTTCACAAAGAACCATTTGCCAATCAGGATGACCTCGCAGGGGATGGTGGGCACGTATTCCCATGGAAAGAGACCCAGCAGGGCCAGGGAGAGCTTCGAGAAGGTGTTCATGCGCGGCACCCCTCCGTGGCTCAGCGCCACTTCGCGCGCGCGCAACAGGCGGGGGTCGGTGACCGGCACCCCGGCGAGTTTTAGCGCAAGATAGGCCTTGATGGTGGCGTTCACCTCGGCCGGGCCGCCGTAATAAGTGTTCCACCCGCCGTCGGGCAACTGCAAGGAAAAGATATGGTTGACCGCCTTGCGCTGCCATTCGGCGTCCACCTTGCCGTCCCAATGGTGGTAGGCAATCAGGTCCGCCACCAGCGTCACGTCCGCCATGAGTTCGCCAATCCAATAACCTTCCGCCGTCTGCTGGCTCAGCAAACAGGCCTGGGACCGCCGCAGGGCGGTTTCCACCTCGCCATCAAGCCCAAAGCCTGAAAGCCTTTGACGCGGAACTTTCGCTGGAATCACTTTCCGGAACAATGCGACATCCACGCCCAATACTCTGATGACTGCCGGCCCATCTGTAAAGGAATAATTCAGGCACAAACTTGCCCACCGGGCCTTCACCAGCCCCTCCGGCGCCCTCCTCAACCCCGCCGCCATCCGCAGCGGGGCCATGAACGTCGGCGTAGCGGCGGCTCGGCAGAGCGCCGCTGAAGGTCGTTCTGGCTTGTTTGACTCGCCGCGCGTGCGTGGCGTTGCCCTCGCAAGCGCGTCGCCGCAGCAGACGCATCGCGCGGATCACGCGGCCTGGAGTCCGCGGTCGTTTTGAATCATGATAGTCGGGTCAGGGCTGGTCGCCGGGATTGTCATGCCCTGCTCACTTAGCGTCTGCACGTGGTCCGCCATGCCCCGCCGGGCCTGGGAGAGACAATCTTCGATCGAGTGGCCGACGCCAGTGAACCCCTCAAGGTCCGGCGAATAAAAGCCGAAGAAGTCCGGGCCTTCCGTTGCTTCAATGACGGTCGAGTATGGGAGCCTAATCATGGTATTTTCTTCGCCTTCAGCCCCGCATCTCTGAGAATCGCGTGGCGACCACGAAGCTCGTGTCAGGGTAAAAGGTCATTTCTTCAGCGACTTCATGAGGGCGGTAAAGTTCACCTTGGGCCAGTCGCCCGGGAAGACCTCCCGGGCCTCGCGGCGCAAATCCTCGGCCGTTTTCATTGGCAGCCTGCCCGCCTCGGCGACAACGAAGGAAGGCCGCCCCTTGTCTGTCACGACGACCGAGGGTCTCCATTTCCTGCGTCATTGCTACAGGTTCGTCGACAAGGACTGGCAGCGATCACCGCGCTTGGAGCTGCCTGACCAGGGGTTTGAAAAGAACTTTCGGAGCTCTTGCATGACCGAGCTCAAGGAATGGCAGATTTCGGAGCAATCGGAGTCGGGACTCGGTGAACAGTTGGACACAGCCTCGGGCCTCCGCCACGAAATTGACTTCGTGGCGCGGGGATGCAATACACTGGTCCTTGCTGAGCTGAAAAACAAGCCCGGCCGTCCACCCGGCGAGAACGATGTAATCGTATTCTTCGCGAAGATCCTCGATTACCTCGCGCACAATCCGAAATTGCTCCTGAGCGAAGTCCTGCCGGTCTTCATTTCGGCGGGTGGGTTCGAGGAGCCGACACTCGCGGCCTGCCTGGGACTGGGCATCCACCCGGTTGCTCCGGGGCTGCGCCCCCTTCCCATCCTGACGGACAACCTAAACAGGGCCCACACCGATGTTCGGCGTCGCTTTGTGTTCCAAGATGACGAAGTCGCGGGGCAGTGGGACGACGTGTGCGCCGGCTCTCTCTCCGCGTGTTCTGCGTGTACTGCGGTTACCCCTCCCGTTTCCGCCAAAAAAACAGCCAGTAAAGCCAATAGAGCCGATGGAACGCTTGGCCCCCAGCCACAAATCATGAGAGAACTGGTCCCATGTATTCGAACGACATTAAAGACCAGTTCCTCGAACTCCGCGCAAAGGGGTTGAGCCTTGCGCGCATCGCCACCGACATCCACGTCTCCCAGCGCACCCTCGTCCACTGGAACCGCCAACTCGCCCTGGACATCCGCGCCCTCCGCGCCGTCCACCTCGAAGCCGTCTGGTTTGGCGTCCATCTCACCTGATGTGGTTCAGGAAATCCTCTTCTGGCACACCGGCGTCGCGAAGGGCTCCCCGCAGGGTGTGCCGATCCATCTCATCATGGTACGGGAAGACGATCCGCCGCCCGTCAGTGTGCTCCATCTTCACGTGGCTGCCTTTCCGGTGTATCTCCACAAAGCCCATCCGCTGGAGAGCGGCATGAATCTGCCTGCTGGACAGTAGCGGTAATTTCATCAAAGCTCGACTACCTCGGCCTTGTCATCCGCTGGGAATTGGCCGGGTTGAGGCTCAAGATAGAGTTCGATGGCTTCCCGGATGTTCCGCAACGCCTCTTCCCGAGTCTTCCCCTGCGACCAGCAACTCTTGAGCGACGGGCAGTGCGCAACCACGTAGCCGTCCAGGCCCCGCTCCAAAATCACCTTGATTCTCATGCCGAAAGTTTACCGCCCCGGCGGCGCGAGTCAATAACGCTCGCGAGGGGCCTGACCCGCCAAGGCTGCGCCGGGCCACCGAAACGGCTGAGGCGGGCAGTCCGTTCCTGCGTCTGCCCGTCCCCATTCAGCCGCCGCCGTCCCTTCCCCCACGCACTGTGGACTGTGGGCCGCTCCCAGGAACGCCGTCTTCAGGCGGCAGCGCGTCCTTTCCCCCACGCTCCACGCTCCCACCGCTCCCACGCTCCACGCTTCGGTTGCCCATTGCGCAAATCGTTCCCTTTGCCGACCATGGCCCTATGACACGCATCTATCTGTTCCTGCTTGTGGCCTGCGTAGCTCCGATGACCAGCAATGGCGGCGGCCCGCAACTCATCCTGCCCCTCGGGCGGACCGCCTATCAGTGCAATGAGTTCATCCCGGTCAGCGTCTTGGACCGTGGCGCGGCGTCGCGGCCGGCGGGCGAATGGGTGCTCACGTTGGGCGGGGAGGATGGCAGCCGGTTGGTTTTCAGTTTTCCAGGGCCCTTGGCAGGGGCGGCGGCCTCGGGTGTTGTCGAGCATCTGCGCATCAACGGTTGGCTGCTCCGGCCTGGCGCTTACTCGGTTGAGGTCTCTTGCGGCGGCCAGGGTTCCAGGACCAACATCACCGTTTTGAGCCACCTCCGGCGCAGCGACTTCAAGCTCATCAACTGGCGGCAGGCGCAAGACAAGGACCAACTCGGCCAAGGCGAGGACGGCCTTGGATTCAACTTGTGCTACGGCAATTACGGCGGCCAGGCTGGGGAGAATTTTATCCGGGCCGGTATGGACTACATCCCCTGTTGCGTCATGAGCGGCGGGCACCAGATGGACCTCAGGCAGGAATGCGACTGGTCCGACCCGTATGTGATCCGGGGAGGCACGCGGCGGGTGGTCAGACGGGCCTTTATGGACCGCACGCGGCCCAACGTCCCGGGCGTCCATTTCTATGATGAGCCGGGGCTGACGTGGACCCCCGACCCCCGGACGGGCGAGCCGACGCCGCACACCGTGCCCTGGCAATTGCGCCAATACGAGGCCGCCTTTGGCCGTCCGATGCTCGATTGGAAGACCGTGGACCCGGCCAATCCGGAGCAGACCGCCCGATGGGCGGAATGGGCGCGTTGGAAATTGGGGTTTTTGGATGCGGGCTGGCAGGATGCCCAATTCGGCGTCCGGGAGGTCGAGCCTGAATACGTCTGCCTGACTCAGAGCCAGTACGGCTATAGCGCGTTCAGCGACGGATACTATTTCAACGTCGCGCGCAGCCTGCCGATCACCAGCGGCCATGGCGGCTATCACGACTTCGGTCCAGGCTACTTCAATCCGGTCCTTTTCCTGGAAATGGCCCGCGCACGCGACTTCGCCAAACCAAACTGGTATCTCCCCACCTGGTTTGGAAGCACCACCGCCGACCAGTTCCGCCTCGAGCAATACCTCTGTTTCCAATGCGGCCTCCAGGGCCTTATCTCGCCCCCCGACATTGACCCCGGCAACACGCCGGAGAAATCCCTGGCGGCGCAGGGCGTGGTCGAATCCAACCACCTCCTCCAGCGGCTCGGTCCCATCTTCAACACCATGCCCGTGACCCGCCCGCCCGTTGCGCTGCTCTTTTCCTTCTCACAGTTCGTCCACGCGCAGGCCCTGGATCGCAAGGTCTGCTACGCGCACGACACGCCCCACGGGCGCAATGTGCCGTTCGTCTATCTGGCCGGCAAGCTTCTGCAGCACCAGTTTATGCCACTGCTCGATGAGGAGGTCCGCGATGGCACGCTCGCCGCCCTCCACAAGGCCATCATTCTCACCTCGCTCGACTACCTCGACGCGGACGTCATCGCCGGCCTGGGACAATTCGCCCGGCAAGGCGGCCTGGTTCTTCTGACGGCAGACAGCACGGTGCAAGTCAGCGGCGCGGTCAAGCTCGAGGCCGTCCCCCAGTGGCCCGACGCCGCACGAATCGCCGAGTTAAACCGCAGCGGCCAGACCCAGGCGGCCAACAAACTCATGCAGATGCGCCAGGAGCTCGAGGCCGCCCGGCGGCTGGCCGATGCCATCGGCCCCCAGTTAGTGAAGGCCGGCATCCACCCGCCCCTCACCAGCACTGAACCGGGCATCGTCGTCACCCGCCAGGCCGCGGGCGATGTCGAATACTTGTTCGCCGTCAACGCCGCTCACGACCCGGAGGGAGACCCGATGCTCGGGATGAAAGCGGTCCGGACGACGCTCACGCTGCCCAACGACGGCAGGCCCGTTTATGACGCCGTGGGCGGTTGCCGGGCGGACGGATTCCACGAGCAAGGCGCGCGACTCAGCGCCGACCTGCCATTCGGCCCCGGGCAAATGCGGGTATTTGCCCGCACCGCGCGCCCGATCGGCGGCGTGGCCGTGGGCAACCCCGCGTTGCACCGCGATTATACGCTGGCGCAGTCGCCGCTTCGCCTTGATTTCGGGGCCGCAGTCCTGGACGACAGGGGCGCCCTCCTCAGCGGTTCCATCCCGCTGCAAATCGTCATCACCGACCCGCTCGGGGCGACCCGTTTTGACCTTTACCGCGCCAGCGAGGGCGGTCTCCTGCGCCTGGGTCTTCCCCTGGCGGTCAATGACCCGCCCGGCGATTGGAAAATCACAGTGACCGAGTTGCTGAACAATCGAGCCGGCGCTGCGGGCTTCAAGCTTCCCGCCACCTCCGCCTGTCCTGCGATGGCCGGAGCGGTGCGGCGGGCGATTTACTGGCCTGCGGATCGCGGGCCTATTTTCCGCTTCTTCCGCGAACATCAGCACGTCACGCTCGTCAAAGGCCGAAGCGACTTCAACACCGCTGCGGCCGAGCGGTTGGAGAGAATCCTCAAACCCTGGAACATCACCTGCACCATCATCTCCGATGCCCAAGCCAACCAACCGCGTTCTCTCAGTGAGGATGAAGCCCGCACTTGGATTGGCCTGGACTTCGCCGGGCGGGGCGCTATTCAGCCCGGCGGTTCCAACGACCCGGTCCAGGTCGGCTACGCCGTGCGCGGCCCTGTTATTCTGCTCGGCACGCCCGCTGACAACGCCCTCACGCGGCTCGTTGCCGACCAGCATTTCCTCCCGTTCCGGCCGGAGGCCGCTCTCATGCCCGGTCCCGGACGCGGCTTCATCGCCTGGCAGCGGGAGGCCCTGGGCGTGAACCAGGAGAGCATCACGCTGATCGCCTTCGATGCCGCCGGCATGGATGAGGCCATTGGCACGCTCGATGAGCTCCTCGCCGGGCTGGAACCCCTTACCCCTCTGGCGATGCCCCTTTCCGGCGCCATCTCGCCCGCCACCAGGACCGCCGAGCCCCGCCAACTCCGCGTCGCCTGGACGGCCGCTTTGCCGGACCGTATCACCGGCCTCAAAGCCGCCGGCGACCGCCTCACCGTTCTCACCTGCGCCGAGACGCTCAGCCAGGTCCGCGCCGACGGCACAATCCTGTCGACCCAACCGGTTGCCCCAGAGGATTACACAAGCCTGGCTGCCCAACTGGGCCCTGCAGCCGAGCCCGCGGCGCTGGCCGCCGCCCGGGCGGCGGCCCCTCCGAACCGGTTCGTAAAGCTGGCTGTGACAAGTGGGGACCATCTCGCCGTGGCCTATTGGGGCGGCACGGTATGCATCCTGGATAAGGCCGGAGCGGTTTCCGCCGCCCGGCGGCTTCCGCAGGACGTCACTGCCTTGCTCTGGCTCAATGGCCAACTCCTGGCAGGCGATGCCGATGGGAAACTAATGGCGCTCAGCCTGGAAACAGAGAAATAGCATGGCGACATAAGATTGCGGGAACTTCAATGAATGCGGTAGGCTGGCCGTAGTGTTTGATGGTTAACAACTCCTAACCGAGCCATGTCGCGCTTCCGCCGAGTGGTCCACAGCGTCGCCTCCGGGTATATGGTCCTGGCGGCGGCCTCGGCCTTCACGCTCGTCTCGGTGCCGTTGGCCCTGCATTTCCTCTCGAACGAGCGCTTTGGGCTTTGGACCTTGATGTCCTCCGTCGCGCTCTACCTGGGCTTGATCGACTTTGGCATGTCCGGCTCGGTGGCGCGTTTGCTCATTGACCACAAGGACAACCGGGGCGGCGGTGAGTATGGCAGCCTGGTCAAGACCGGTTCTCTGGTCCTGCTGGTGCAGGGAGCCATCGCCTTCGCCGCAGGCTTCGCTTTTGCCCCGCTCTTGTGCCGTCTGCTGAGGATCGAGCCGCAGTTCCGGCACGAGTTCATCGCCTTGATGACGTGGCAATGCGCCGTGCTGGCCGTCAGCTTTGCCAGCCGCATCTTTAACCACCTCCTGACCGCCCATCAGCGCTTTGACATTGTCAATTACGGCCAGGTTGCCGCGATGCTCCTGAACCTTGCGTTCCTTTGGTGCTTCTTCGTTCTCCGGCAAGGGGTGTTCAGCCTGGTCTGGGCCAGTTTGCTCAGTTTGCTCGGCGCCAACCTGATCTGCGCGGGCGCCTGCTGGCGATTGCAGCTCTTTCCGCCTGCCGGGGCCTGGGGCCGCGTTTCGCGGCGTCATTTCAAGGAGTTGTTTGGCTATGGCAAGGATGTGTTCCTGGTGGCGTTGGGCGGGCAACTGATCCTGTCCAGCCAGCCGCTCATTGTCACCGGCTGTCTGGGCTTGGCCGCCCAGAACGCCTGGAGTATCGCGACACGCGCCTTCGCCATGATTTCCCAGGCCATCTGGCGTATCTTCGACTATTCGGGCCCCGCCTTTTCGGAGATGATGGTGCGGGGGGAAAAGGAACTGCTGCGGGAGCGATACCGGTCCGTTTTGATCGTCTCGGCCTCTCTGGGCGGCGTTGCGTCCGTTTGCTTTGTCCTGTGCAATAGCGCCTTTGTCACCGTTTGGACCCATGGCAAGATAGCCTGGTCCCCGATCAACGACCTGTTGCTGGGCGTGTGGGTGATCGTTCTCTCCATCCTGCATTGCCATGATACTTTCGTGCTGTTGACTAAAAAGGTCGGCGCGATGCGCTATGTCTTCTTCGTCGAAGGTCTGGTCTTCGCCGGCGCCGCGCTCTTGACCATCCGGTGGGGCGGCCTGCCGGCTGTCATTCTCTGCTCGATCGTGTGCAGCACGTGCTTCAGCGGCGCTTACGGCCTCTGGCGGGTGAGCCGTTACTTCCAGGTGCCGATTCGCGAGGTCGCCTTGGGCTGGCTGGCGCCCATGGTCAAGGTCCTGGTGTTGTTCATCCCCGCCGCCGTGATCCTCTGGTGGGCAAGCAACCAGTTGAACTGGTTGCCCACACCCGGCCCGCCGGGGACCCAAGCGACCCATCTGGCAGCGCAAGCCCAGGGCACGCTTGAATCGAGCGCCGCCGCCGGCGTCCTTCGACGGACCCAGGAAACCTGGCACGCTCTGTTTCACCTCCTCTTCAAAGGGCTGCTCGGCGGCGCCCTGGGCGCCTATCTGCTCCTGCGCTACGGCCTGCCGGCGGGCTTCAAGGAGGAATTGCTCCATCGCTCGCCCCGGGGCATCAACCCCTTGCTGCGGCGCGTGTTTGCATGAAGCGAGTCCTGGCGAACCTCCTTTGGTTTGTGCTTGCGGCGACGGGCGCCTGGGCTTATGCCACGCTGGCGCTGCGCCGGGGGGAGACCGTCAATTCCGTCTATATACTGCTGGCGGCATTGTGCAGCTATGCCATCGGCTACCGGTTTTACGCCAAGTGGATCGCCGCGCGCGTCCTGGCCCTCGATGATCGCCGGGCGACGCCATGCGAGGTCCACGATGACGGCAAGGATTTCGTCCGGACCAATAAGTGGATCGTCTTTGGCCACCACTTCGCGGCTATCTCCGGTCCGGGCCCGCTGGTGGGGCCGGTATTGGCGGCACAGTTCGGATACTTGCCGGGGACGTTGTGGATTCTGATTGGCGTAACGCTCGGCGGGGCGGTGCAGGATTTTGTGGTGTTGTTTGCCTCGCTGCGGCGGGACGGCAAGTCGCTGGGGCAGATGGTGAAAGAGGAGCTAAACACGACGGCAGGGGTGATTGCCTTGTGCGCCATCCTGGCTATCCTGGTGATACTCCTGGCGGTCCTGGGGTTGGTGGTAGTGAAAGCGCTGGCCGAGAGCCCGTGGGGGCTGTTCACAGTGGGGGCAACGATCCCCATTGCGGTGTTCATGGGGTGCTACTTGCGGTTCGGGCGTATCGGCAAAGTTCTCGAGGCCACGGCTATCGGCGTGATTTGCCTGCTCCTGGCGGTGTGGGGTGGCAAGCTGGTGTACGGGAACCCGGGTCTGGCCCGGTTTTTTGGCCTGCGCGACGTGACGCTGGCGTGGTGGCTCATTCTCTACGGCCTGGCGGCGAGCGTGCTGCCGGTCTGGCTCTTGCTGGCCCCGCGCGGTTACCTGAGCACGTTTATGAAGCTGGGCACCATTTTTGCCCTGGCGGCGGGGCTCTTCCTGGTGTTGCCGGCGCTGAAGATGCCCGCGCTGAGCCGGTTTGTGGACGGCTCGGGCCTGGTCGTGGCGGGCAAGATATTTCCCTTTTGTTTCATTACGATTGCTTGCGGCTCCATTTCCGGTTTCCACACGCTCATCGCCAGCGGCACCACGCCCAAGATGCTCACGCGCGAGTCCTACGCGCGCCCGGTCGGTTACGGGGCCATGTGCCTGGAATCGCTGGTGGCTATCATGGCGTTGATTGCCGCCTGCACGCTCGAACCCGGCGTCTATCTGAGCATGAACGTCAAAGGCCCGGCGCCGGCAACCGTCGCCAAGGTGACGGCCCTCGGTTTTCCAGTGACACTGGAGCAGATGGACCAACTGGCCGGCCAACTCGGTGAGAAGAGTCTCTTTCAAAGGACTGGCGGCGCCGCCACCTTGGCGGTCGGCATGGCGCAGGTATTCTCCAAGGCTGTGCGCGGGCGCGGGCTGGACCTGTGGTATCACTTTGCCATCATGTTCGAGGTGCTGTTTATTCTCACCACCATCGATGCCGGCACGCGCGTGGGCCGCTACCTGCTTCAGGATTTCCTTGGCCAAATTGCCAAACCGCTGGGCGAAACCGGAAACATCGGGGCCAATCTGCTGGCAAGCCTGTTGATGGTCGGAGGCTGGGGGTATTTTCTGATTCAGGGCGTGCTCGACCCGCTGGGCGGCGTCAACTCTCTCTGGCCCTTGTTCGGCATCGCCAACCAAATGCTCGCCGCCATCGCCCTCTGCCTGGCGACGACGATCATCCTCAAAATGCAGTTGGCGGAGGAAGGTCCAAGGGGCGCCTGGAGCGTGGAGCGTGGAGCGTTGAGCGTGGAGCCAGGCGGCGGCGGGATGTTGTCCGCGCTGCCAACGCTCCACCCTCAACCCGCTCCTCGCCCCGCCCTCGTCCCTCGTCCCCCGCCCCGCTGGCGGTTGGCGTTTGCGCTGATTACCTTGGCCCCGTTGGCCTGGCTGCTGGCGGCAACCATGACAGCAGGCGTCGAGAAGATATGGCATCCGGACCCGCGGATTGGGTTTCTGGCCCAGGCAAGAATGCTCGATGAGAAATGGCCGTCATTGGAGCAGGCGGCAGCGGCCGCCAGGGCCGGCAGAGACGCGGCGGCCAGTGCGGCTGCCCAGACGGCACTCCATGGTAATCGGGTCTTGCGCTTCAACAACGTCCTGGACGCGTTAGTCGCGGGGGTTTTTCTAGCGCTGGTTTCGGCCATAGTGCTGCTAAGCGCCAGAGAGTGGGTGCTGCTCCTGTCGCGGCGGAAAGCGGCGGCATTGCGCGAGAGCCAACCGGTCTGGCTGCCCGGCTATGCGGTGGAGGAAGGAAGACCGGCGCGCGTCATGGGCCTGCTGGCGCTGGGAGTCGGGCTGGCGCGGGAGGTGTCCGGCGAGGCGCAAATGGACCGGGCGCAGCAGGCGGCGGCCTTGTGCCAATGCGACCACGGGGACCATGGCCCCACCGCGGCGAAGGACCCAATGCTGACGCGCAAGCTCGATGCGCGGGTTTATCTTGAAGTGACGGAACACCGTTTCAAAGGGGTGCGGAGGTGCTGCTGAGTTCTCGTGGGCGGCGTGGGGAGCGTGGAGCGTGGCGGCGACGGGAGGTTGTCCACGCCGCAAAGGCCCGCGCTGGGTACGTCTCGCTCAGTTGAATGGTCTCTAAGGGGCCAAAAACTGCCACCCAGAGAAAATGAAACGCATTCCTTCACGCTCGACACGCTCCTTCGGCGTTGACAACGCCGGGAGGTTTAGGCCAACCCTGAGGGCGTGGAACGTATCGGTCTATTCGGCGGCTCCTTTGACCCGGTGCATCTGGGCCATCTGCTGGTGGCACAGGCGGCGCGGGAGGAACTGGGGTTGACGCGTCTTTTTTTTGTCCCGGCGGCCCAATCGCCATTCAAACCGGAGTGCAAACCGGCCCCCGCCGCCGAACGGCTGCGCCTGCTGCGCCTGGCGTTGGCGGGCCTGGCCTGGTGCGAGTTGGATGACCAGGAAATCCGGCGGGGCGGCGTCTCCTACTCCGTCGAAACGGTGCGCGACTACGCTTGCCGGTTTCCCGAGGCCCAGCTTTTTTATTTGATCGGGGCCGACCACGCGGGGCAGTTGCCCAAGTGGCGCCAGACGGAGGAGTTGGCGCGGCTGGCGGAGTTCGTGGTCATTCCCCGGCCCGGTTTGGGGGCGGATGCCCGGGGGCTGGATGGGACGGCGGGACCGTTGCCGGCGCCCTTTCGGGGGCGGAAGCTGGCCGGCTTTCCGCTGGGGGTTTCCTCCTCGCAAATACGAGGGCGGGTCAAGGCGGGTTTGCCGATCCAGATGCTCGTGCCCGGGGCCGTGGCGGAGGCCATTGGCAATAATCGGCTTTATCTTTGAGCAAGCTCGGCCTTATACTGGCGGCAGATGGACTCGAGAAAACTGGCCATGCTCTGCCGGAAACTGGCAGACAACAAAAAGGCGGAAGACATCGTGATTCTGGACTTGCGCGAGCTGTCGTCGGTCACGGACTATTTCGTGATCGCCTCCGGCACGAGTGAACCGCACCTGCGCGCGATTGTCGAGGAAATCACTGAAAAGCTGCTTCAAGACCATCATCTCCGGCCCAGGGCTATCGATGGCACGCTCCAGGCGGCCTGGGTGGTGCTGGATTTCTTCGATGTCATCGTCCACGTCATGCGCCAGGAGGCACGGCAACGATACGACCTGGAAACCCTCTGGGGCGATGCCCCGCGGGTCAAGTCACGGCGCCGCACGCCGGCGCGGGCGTGATCGAAACCGCGGTCTGCGCCCTAGGAGGGCTTGGGCGGATTCTCGTTGGTGAATTTGACCATCTCGTCCAGCAACTTCTTGAAATCCTCCAGGCCGGGAGCCGGGATGATAATCGTGTCGCGCCGTCCGCCGACGTCTTCGGTAATCCGCAGGAATCGGCCGCGGTTGTTTTCTTTCAGGGCAAAGACGAAGGTCTTTCGCTCGATTTGGACTTTATCCGACCTCAGCGTCTCTTCGCTAACGGGCGGCTTCGGGGCGGAGCCGAAGGAACGGTGTCCGTAAGGCGATGGGCGATCGTTGGAAATCATACGCTTACCCGTTTCGGGCTGCTCATGATGCAACCCATTCTTATTTTGATCATAAGTTCAACAACCATATTTGTCAACTTCGGAACTTGGTCGCGCGGGCGAACCGAGTCGTGTCGGCCGGGTTGGCCATGCGCCAGAGATACACCCCCAGACCCCCCGCCACAAGGAAATTGACCACGTCTGCCGTGCCCTGCCAAGCACGAAATGTTCTGACAGCGGATTTTCTTGTCTCGGCCGGGGTATTGGGGGCAAAGGCCAGGCGATGCCAGTCTTTGAGCTTGGGCTGCAGCAGGAAACCGCCCGCCAGATTAAGGGCGACGATGGTGAAGAGCAATCCAATCCAGAATCGCTGCGGGACCTTCCCCAGGTAGAGCCACTCGGCGAGCACGTGGAACAGGGCCAGGAAGCCGCAAACCAGTTGCAGATAGAAGTAGCGGGAGGCGACGATTTGAGCGATGGCCACGGAGAAGAAAGGGAAATTCCTGCCGGTGAGCAAGTCGGCCATTTCCCGGGAGGCAAAGGCCGGGCCGGCGATGAAGGTCTGGTAGAGGGCGGCGCCAAACCACACCGCAGCGTTCAAGAGGCCAACGAATCTCAAAAACCCGATCACGGCTCCGGGTATAATGGAAAACCGGGTGGATGCCAAGCGGGGATTATCGATCCTAAAAGCGCCGGGGACGCCAGCGGTGAAGTCGAATGGCATCCGATTCGCCAAGCGACTGGCGGAGGCTCTCCCTCTCCCTGGGGAGAGGGCCGGGCCTTGGCCCCGCCGAAAGTATGAGTTGAAGCGGTGTTCCGATTGCTTAGACTCGACGCATGGCACAGGAGCGACTGCAGGCGCGGGAACATTCGCCGGCAACGGGCGCCGGCCGCAGGGACCGGCGCGCCCGGCGGGTGCTGCTGGTTTTTGCGGCCGCCCTGGCGGCGATTCTCTACCTGGATCGCGTCTGCATCTCGCAATCCCAGCAATGGATCGGCGGGGAACTTGGGTTGACGAAGAAGCAGATGGGCATGGCCATGACCGTCTTTGGCGTGGCGTATGGGCTGTTTGAGATCCCCTGCGGTTGGCTGGGCGACCGTTTGGGGCCGCGCCGGGTGCTGACCTGGGTGGTAGGCTGGTGGTCGTTCTTTACGGTCGCCACGGGTTGGGTTCGCGGGTTCCCATCGCTGCTGGCCGCGCGGTTCCTCTTTGGCGCTGGCGAGGCCGGCTGCTTTCCCAATCTCACCAAGGCATTTAGCTCATGGTTTCAAGGGGGTGACCGGACGCGGGTCCAGAGCCTGATGTGGGTCGCGGCGCGTTGGAGCGGCGCCTTTACGCCGCTGGTGGTAGTGGCGGTGCTGGAGGTTGCCAACTGGCGGCAGAGCTTCCTCCTGTTCGGATCGGTTGGTTTCGTGTGGGCGTTTTTATTCTGGCGGTGGTTCCAGGATCAGCCCGCAAATGGTTCCGCAGGGCCTTGGCCGCAGCCCGCGTTGCCGATGCCAGGGAGCGGAGAGCGGCCCGGTTCCGCGTCTCAAGCGGGCGTGCCCTGGGGCCGGTTCTTGCGCAGCCGGTCCGTCTGGCTGCTCTGCCTGCAATACGCCTGTTTGAGTTACGGTTTCTGGTTTTATCTCACATGGCTGCCCACTTACATCCGGGAGCAATTCGGGCTGGCGGACTCCCATCGTTACCTGGCTGCCGTCCTGGCCGCTCCCCCGCTGTTCCTGGCCGGTGTCAGTTGCTGGTTCACCGGCTGGCTCACCCCCCGCCTGGTCAAACAGTTCGGCAGCCAGGCGGGCGTACGGCGCGGTTTGGGCGCCAGTGGCTGCGCCCTGGCCTGCGTGATGCTCCTTTTAGCCTCCCAGCTCAAACACCCGGGGCTGGCCATGGCGGCGATGGGGTGCTCCTGCTTTGGCAATGACATGGCCATGCCCGGTTCCTGGGCCGGCTGCATGGACCTGGGCGGCCGTTTTGCCGGGACTCTATCCGGCCTGATGAATACCTGGGGTTGCCTGGGCGGCCTGCTGGCGCCCTGGACCATTCCCTATCTCCTCCAAGCTGCCGGCAACCAGTGGTCCAGGGTCATCCAGGCCATCGCCGCATGGTACTTCCTCGGCGCTCTCTGTTGGCTGGGCATTGACCCGGTCACGCCCCTGGACCGATCGGGCGGCCCTAAGGACCCTACCGAAGGAACCCCTTGAAAACGACCGCGCAAATCACCGCCAGCATCCAGCGATTCCGGCGCATCTTCTGGGAAAAGAAGCCCGGCGGACGCCCCCCCGTCGGCGTTGTCAACACGGACATCTACCTGCCGCTCAAATACCTGCGCCGGCCCTTTCCTCGCCAGTATGTGGAACCGGAGGACCTGCGCCCGGACTTGGTCATGACCGATTACGAATTCGCCTTTGCGAACCGCCCGGTGAATTGTGACGATTGGATTCCCTTCGCTGCGCCGTGGCGCGCCATTCCGTGGCTGGAGGCCTGGTGCGGCTGCCCCGTCCGCTTTGCCTCCGGCTCGCTGGCCCCGGACCCCATCTGCGATTCGGTCGAGGCGCTACGCGCTGCGCCGGTGCCGGCTCAGGACAAGTGGTTTCGCTGCCTCCGTCAGCAGACGGAGATGCTGGCCGCCGGCGCCCCGGCGGATTGCTGGATCAGCCCAACGATCCTGCGCGGTCCCTCGGACGTGTTGGCGGCCCTGCGCGGCTTGAACAACTTCCTCTGCGACCTGCACGACGCTCCTGAAGTCCTTGAAGAAGCCGCAGGCCGTATTCACCGACTGCTGCTCCGGGCCCTGGATCAGCACTTCCGGGTCGTCAAACCCACTTATGGCGGCTACGGCCACATCTTCGGCTATTGGGCGCCCGGTCCCACCATCGCCATCCAGGAGGATGTCCTGGGATTATGCCATCCCCACATTTACCGGGACCTCTTCATGAAATACAGCGCCCAGGTCGTGCGCCATCTCGGGGCTTGCGTGGTGTTTCACCTGCACTCGACCGGCTTTCGGCACTTCCGCCATGTGCTTGATATTCCGGGCCTGGCCGGCCTGCAAATGACCGTTGAGGCCAACGGCCCCCCCTTAATCGACCTCTTGCCGGCGTTTCGCGAGATTCTTGAGCGCTCCCGGCTGCTGCTCTTCATGGACCACCGATTCGAGGAGTTGCCCTCGGTGCTGCCGCGCCTCCCCAGCGAGGGGCTCTATCTGGCCGTCCCGGAGGCCCGCCTGCCGAGCGAAGGGGCCTTTCTGGAATTCACGAGGACATGCTGGGGTAGGGGTGCCGAGTGTCGAGTGTCGAGTGTCGAGTGACACGGGAAGGAAGCGCCGCTCCGGCGCGACGGCCGCGACACTCGCCCCTCGACCCTTGCACATCAGCGTTTTACCGGGGCCAGGTCGATGGCGCCGGCCTCTCCGCCGTCGGCTGGACGCTCGCGGCCGGTGAAGTCGTAAAGGAACGGCCCGTGGAACTCCCAGGCGTAGAGTTCCTCGATCGTTGTCTTCGCGTCGGCCAGCGTGCCGCGGGCGAGGCGCAGGAAGTCAATAACCCCGTTCAGGTTGTGCCCCTGCGGGCTGCCGCCCACGTAGAGGTCGGCGTCGTTGGCCAGCGAGGCCTCGGCGCCGAGCCCCGGCCCGCTGGCATCCTGCTTGCCGTCGATATAGATCGTGAACGTCCCCGCCTTGCGGTCGGCCTCCGCGATGACGTGGTGCCACTGGCCGTCGTTGACGAGGCTGTGGCTGGCCAGGGCCGCCTTGCCGCCGGCCGCCTGCGCCGCCAGGGTCACGCCCCCGGCCTCGTTGACGCGCAGGGCGTAGCCCGCCCCGTCCATCTTCTGGATCAGCGTCGCCTCCCCCTGTGCCGGCGCCGTCTGGAAGCAGGCCTCGATGAGGAAGCTTGGGGTGTAGACCTGCGGGCTGCTCAGGTCCGCGCCGCTGACGATGCGCTGTCGGGCGCCGCTCGGGCGGCCCATGACGACCGCGCGGTTGATGTCTTCGTTGGCGAGGACGGCGTATTGGTCGCGCCCGTTGAAGCGCAGGGCGCCCGTGGTCCAGTTTTCCAGCGGGCCGTTCTGGTAGTCCTTCAAGGTGACGTTGACGCCCTTGAGCGGATAGGTGGGGAACTTGTAGTAGTCGTCCCGTTCCGTGTAGTAGGGGGACATGCACCAGTGCTCATCCAGGATACGCGCCGGATCGCCCCGGATGGGGCAGAAGTTCCATTCGCCGACCGTCTCGTAGAGGCTCCACGGCACGAAGACCTTCGCGCCCTGGCCGCGGGCGGCCGAATTGGCGGACGGCCGGAAGTCGTGAGCGGGCGGGTCGAGCAGGGGCGGCTGCCCGGCCATGACGCCGACCGTCGCGGCCAGCGGCTTGTAGCCTTCCAGGGCCTCCCGGAACGACTCGAGAGTCCTGTGCCACCGCCCGGAGGGCTCGAACACGCCGAAGCCCTGCCCCACGTCGTAGAAGACGTTGCGCGCGTAGGCGTCGGTGTCGATAGCGTATTGGTCGCGGCGGGGTCCGGCGTCGGCCTCGTTGCCTGCGGCCTCGGTATTTGCCGGGTCGGCGTCGCGGAAGACGCGCAGGCCCATGCTCTGCCAGACGTTGCCCAGGAACTTGTCACGGCCGGCCTGGGGGTCCTGGCGGCGCGAGCCGCGCACGAAGTTGTAAATCGTGTTGTTGAAGAAGGTGTTCTGGTAACTGATGATCTGCTGGAAGGCCGACGTGTTGGCCAGCTTGCCGGCCGGGCCTTTGGACTTGCCCCAGGCGATGTTGTTGAAGTGATAGTTCTTGAACCCCCCGTCCAGGTAATAGGCGTGGCCAAAGCGGTTCTCCGCATTGGGGTTGAGCACGTGGTCCCAGTTGCGGTAGCCGCCGGGGTTGCCCGAGATGTTGTCATAGACGTAAGCCGGGCCGCCCTGCCAGGTCTCGATGCCGCCGAAATCGTCCACGTTCAGCAGCGAATCGACCACCTTGTTGTGGTGGATGAGAATGCGGGCGAAGGGCCGGTCGGTGGCCGCGCTGTTGGGCTTGGCGCCATGAACGTCGATCCCCTGGGCGCAGACCCGCTCGAAGAAGTTCCCCGCCACCTCGGCAGTCTGGGCGTAGTCGACTCTCAGGGCCGCGCCCTGGTTGAAGAGGTCGGGGCGGATGCCGACGTGGTCGAACCTGTTCCGCATCACGCGGACATCGTAGAGGCGGCCCATTGGCGGGTCCACGTCCCCGTAGGTCGAGCTGTCGGCGAGCTCCACGCCTCCGGAGTCTGTATCGGAGAACACGTTGTCGTCCACCGCCACTTTGTCGATGGCATCCTGCCGGCCCACGGCCTTGAGGCGGACGCCCTTGTGGACGTGCTCGAAGACGCAGTTGGCCACCTCGATGTCCGTGCCGCTGCCCAGCAGGCGCACACAGCCGGGTTCCACGTCGATGCTCTCATGGGAAACCCAGTAAGGCGAGGCGGTCAGGTTCCAATAGACATTGGCGAAGCGGAAGGTGAGACCGCGGATATGCACGTGGCTCATGCCCGCGCTCTCGATTATATGGATGCGCCTGGCGACCTCGACGCGGGCGCTGTTCGGGTCCTGGTCGCCGGGCAGGCGGAGGTAGAGCCTGCCGCCGTCTCCTTTCTTGTCGAACCAGAACTCGCCGGGGCTGTCCAGGTAGTGGGGCTTGTCCTCGAGGTAGAAGCGGCAGCCTCTTATGATCTTGTAGGCGGGCGCGCCGCCCCACTGCCCGGGGAAGGTCAGCGAGCCGTTCTTGCGGTCCACTGCCAGCACCCTGGCCGGGAACGGGTTGCCCATCACCCACCCCTTGGTGGTCCAAAGAATGGCGCCCTCGTAGTAATCCTGCGGCTTGCTCTCGTTGATGTCCTCCTTGTCGAACGCCAGGTGCCGCCGCTGGCCGTTGATCGTAGCGTAGTTGTCAAACGGCTTGTCGGGGTTCTTCCACGTCCACCACTGGCTCTTGATGTCGTCCGGGTCGGTGATCGTCCAGTTCGGTGTGCGGGCCAGGGCGATGCGCGTCACGGCGCCGTCCTTGCCGAGCATCCAGACGTTGCGCGGCGCCCACTCAAGGTCCGCGTGCCAGACCTTCTCCGGCTCCGGGATGAGGTTGTTGTCGGCGCCCTTCTTCCAGCCCGTCACCGCCTCCGAACCGCAGAGGACAGCCGGCCCTTCGCCCCAGGACGGGTCGCGGGTCAGGATGATGGGGGCATCGGCGGCGCCCGAGTCCTTGGCGTTCATCTCGCCGCGGTAAACCACGCCCTGCTTGAAGACGTAGGTCTGCACGCCCTTGCAGGCCGCCGCCTTGCCGCCGGCGTTGGGGTCCCAGGGGTGGTGCTTCCAGGGAGTCTGCCTCGAGAGGCCGTCATTGGCGTCGTTGCCCGAATCGAAGTCGATGTAGCGGACCGACGCGCCCGCCTTGAACACGAAGGGCCTCGGCGCCCATTCCAGGTCCCCCGTCGGCAACACCGTCGCCTGCGCCTCCTGCCAGGACCACCGGGCCGCGTTCTGAGCATTCACCACGCCGTATGCTGCGCCCACCAGGGCCAGCATTGCAATGCACCGCCCCACGCGGCGCACCGCTCCGGGATAATCTACTCTAAGTTGACGCGCCATGTCCCCAAGGCTGCCCGGCCGATACCCACCCGTCAATGTCGATTCAAAGGTCCGGCCCGGCCTCTGAGCTTTTCCAGTTGCATGCCGTTTCGGATCGGCATAGGGATAGCCCATGCAAACGACATTCCTGCTCTCACTCCCAGCGCTCAGCCTCATGGGCGCTCTGCTGGTCCCGGTTGCGGGCGTATCGGCCGCCGACAAAGGCCAAACCGCCGACTCGATCCCCACCGAGGACGGGGCGCTGAAGATTTATCCCATCAACCACGCCACCCTGGTCCTGCAATGGAAGGACCGGACGGTCGCCGTGGACCCCGTTGGAGGCGCCAAGGTCTTCCAAGGGTTGCCGCGTCCCGACCTTATCCTGGTTACTCATGTTCACGGCGACCACTTCAGCAAGGAGACGCTTGCTCAACTGGCTGGTCCCGGCACGAAGCTGGTCGGCCCCCAGACGGTAGTCGAGCAACTGCCTGCGGACCTGCGCAGTCGCGCGACGGCCCTGGGCAATGGGCAGACCCAGGAACTTCTCGGGATGCGGATCGAGGCGGTGCCGGCGTATAACCTCACGGCCGGGCGCCTCAACTTCCACCCCAAAGGCCGCGACAACGGCTACGTGCTGACGCTCGGGGGCAAGCGCATCTACATCAGCGGCGACACGGAGGCGGTCCCGGAAATGCTGGCCTTGAAGAACATCGATGTGGCCTTTGTGTGCATGAACCTGCCCTACACGATGGACGTCGAGCAGGCCGCTCGAGCCGTGCGCGCCTTCAAACCCCGGGTGGTTTATCCCTATCACTACCGCGGCGCCGACCTCCGAAAATTCAAAGAGCTGGTGGGCGCAGACTTGGGGATCGAGGTGCGTCTGCGCGACTGGTACCCCAAGCCATAATCCCCACGCTCGACCAGTTGGAAACACCGTGACGTTTTCCCGGGGGCCTTGTCGAATGTGCAAAGTGTATCAGTCAACAACAGTTTTGAACTGGCAAACATGAGCGCAACCAAGGTCCAGCTTGCGGTCGCCGGTCTCCTGATCGGGGGAGTGGCCATCATCACGCTGTCCCAATATCGGGGGCAGGCGGTGTTGCGCCGCGAAAACGAATTGCTGCGCCAAAAGCTGGCGCAACTGGCTTCGGAGAATGAAAGCCCCTCCAGTCGCCCGGAACGAATCCCGGGCGCGCCCTCACCGCCAGGGCAAGCCGCCGCCGCTTCGGAACCGGCCAAAGGGCTGTCCGCCACCAATCTCATTGCCCTTGTGGTCAACGGAGACGGCGTGCCGCCGTTAACCGCTGCGCAGGTCAACGGCTTTCTGGATGAGAACCACCGGAGCGCGGCCAGCCTGCTCGCGGCCTACCGCACCACTGAAGATCGGGCGTTGCTGCGAGAAGCGATGGAGAAGTATCCCGGCGACCCCCTGGTGGCTTACCAGGCCGTATTGAATGACGAAGAGGCCTCGCCTGCCGAACGGCGCCAATGGCTGGACGCCTTCAAGAAGGCGGCGCCCGACAATCCGATGGCCGACTATCTCTCCGCGCGGGAATACTTCAAGTCGGGCCAGACCGACCAGGCGGTGCAGGAACTGGCTGCCGCCTCGAGCTTGCCCGGCTTTAGTGATTACACCGCGGAGCGCATCCAAGGGGACGAAGAGGCCTATCGCGCGGCCGGTTACTCGGAAGCGGAGGCGAAAATGGCGGCGCTCTGGGCGGAGGTCTGGCGTGCGCCATCGCCGCAGCTTGTCCAAGTGAGAGGGCTGGCTCAAGACCTGGTGACGCTGGCCGCTTCCTATGGCGATGCGGGCGATGCCAACTCCGCCCAGGCGGCGCTGCAAATGGCCCTTGGCCTGGGCCAACAACTGGACGCGCAATCCGACGGCCCCAACGGCCTGTCATGTCGCTTAACCAGCATCGTCATCGAGCGGACGGCCTTCTCGGCGATGGACCCATCCAGTGCGTACGGCGACGGCACGGTCCAGCAACAGCTCGACTTGCTGGCCCAGGGAAGAGCCAACCTCCGGGATCTGCTAAGACAGTCCGGTCCGCTCTATCCACAAATGACCGACGACGACTGGCTCACTTTCACCGAGCGTCAGGCGAATTTGGGCGAGCAAAACGCCATCGGGTGGATGGTCAACAAATATGGCCGGGTTGCCGGTCCCTGAACGGCTCTCCGTCTGGGCGAGACCTCCATCTGCAAGGCCGGCCAGAGCAAGCCGAACAGGTCCAAACCGGACGGAGTTCTTCAGACTGTAATGGATGATTAGAGGCGTTTGGTCTAAACCGGTCGCGCCCCCGCACCAGACGCCGGCGGCTGATACTCCTGATCCCCTCCCGGGTCTGGTTGTGCGCTCTCGCGCACAAACTCACGGTCACCGCCCTGGCCCGGCTCGCTCATGCTTGGCTCCAATTGCGATACTTCGAGTTTCCCAGGGTTTCCGTAGAAACGGTCGACTTTGCCGGCCCAGCCCTCCTTGGCCGCAAAGGCCCACCCGCCCAGGGGCGTCGGGCTGGCGGATTGGATTTGGTCGTTGGTTGCGGACACAAGCAATCGCGGTTACTTTAACCGTGCGGTCATGAGCTTTGCAGATTTCGCGGTTTTCAAGCGGTCGCGGTGGTGCAAACGCGTGGTCTGGGCGGCAGTGGTCTTCCTGGTCTATACGCTCGTGGGTTTTCTCGTCCTGCCGCCGATCCTGAAATGGCAGATGCTCAAGCGGTTGCCCGGCGTCACCAAGCGCCAGGCGGCAATTCGCCAGGTCAAGTTCAATCCACTGGTTCTGTCGCTGACGATTCGCGGCCTTGCACTAACCGAACCGGACGGCAGACCCTTCGCCTCATGGGACGAACTTTACATCAACTTCCAAGCCTCCTCCCTGTTTCGCTGGGCGTGGACCTTCAAGGAAATCCGGCTCGTGAGGCCTTGCGGCGAGGTCATCCTGTTCAACGACGGACGGCTGAACTTCGCGAACATGTTCGAGTCGCCGCCCAAGCCCGTTCCTCCACCCAAGCCGAAAAGGGGGGGCATCCCACGCGTCAATATCTTTCGCCTCGAGGTCACCAACGGTTTTGTGGCGTTCGAGGATCGGACCCGGCATCCCCGCTTTCGCACCGAGTACCGGCCCATTAACCTGGACCTCACCCGGTTCGCCACTCGGCCAAATTCGGACACGCCCTATTCTTTTCATGCCGAAAGCGATGCCGGCCGCAGCTTGGACTGGGCGGGGGATGTGTGCATCCAACCGTTTCATTCGGAGGGCCGCATCGGGATCACCGGCGTCAGACTCAGCCGCTATCAACCTTACCTCGAGGATTTTACACGGGCGCGGCTCACTAATGGCTTGGCCGACCTCCTGCTCAGCTATCGCTTCCAGGCGGGCAGCAACGGCATGGACCTGTTCGTCACCAACGGTACTGTCCATGTTGAACAACTGCAGCTCCAGGACCCAGACACCGGGGAAACCGTGGCGGCCATGCGGGGCTTCGACGTACAGCGAGCTGAACTCAACTTGCGTGAACGAGCCGCGCGGCTTGGAAGGGTGAAGGTTTCAGAAGCGACACTGCTGGCGCGGCTTAAGCCGGATGGGCATGTCAATCTGCTCGACTTGCTGACCCTGCCGCCCGCTTCGACCAACCCTCCCCCCGCCTCGCCCGGGGCGGCGCCGCCCTGGACGGTGACCGTGGACGATTTTGCCATCGAGAACACTGCGGTGAGCCTGGAAGACCTCACCCATCGCACGCCCTTTAAAACCGATTTGAAGCCGATCGCGGTCAGCCTCAAAGACTTCACTACCAAACCCGATTCGGACGCCCATTACTCCTTTCGCATCGCCAGCGAGTCGGCGGAAACCTTTGCGGGTTCCGGCACCCTGTCGATCAACCCCGTCCGCTCTGGCGGCGAAGTGGAACTGGCGGCCGTGGAGGTGAAAAAGTACCTGCCCTACGCCGAGGATTTTTTCCGGGGCAAGATCACCGCCGGCCAACTTGGGGTCCGGGCGCCTTATCGCTTTGCGCTGGCCACCAACGGCCTCGAGGCGGCGGTTTCCAATCTGACCGTCACTCTCACTGGTTTGGAAGTGAAGGGGCCGGACACCGACGAAACCGTCACGCGCATCGCCCAGTTCAGGCTGGAGGAGGTGGAAGCCGGCCTGCAGGAGCGGCGGGCGCGGGTGGGCCGGGTAAAGGCCGGCGGCGGCTCCATTCTCGCCCGGCGCCAGAAGGACGGCTCAATCAACCTGCTCGGGCTGCTCGCGGCCGCAGGCACAAACCGGGCGTCCGCCACCGGCAGTCTCCCCGCCTCGAGTGCAGCCCCCGGCTGGGTGGTCAGCGTTGATGAGGTCTCACTCAGCGACTACACCCTGAAGATTGACGACCAGCAGCCGCCCAAACCGGTTGCGCTGCTGATGGACCAGCTTGCGCTGAACCTCAAAGGCGTGAGCACGGCCGGCAACGCGCCCATCTCGGCCGCGGTCTCGTTGCGCTTCAACGAGACAGGCGCCATCGCCGCGCGGGGCACGGCCCGCCTTGCGCCGTTGTTTGCCGATTTGGAGTTGAGTCTCACGAACCTGGACCTGCGCGCCGCCCAGTCCTACCTCGAGCAATATGTCCGGCTTGGCGTGGTCAGTGGCGCCTTGAGCACGCACGGCCAGGCTCGGTATCAAACGGGCGACCCAAGCGTGCCAGGGTTCCGATTCGCGGGCAATGTGAGCGTTACCAACTTCGTCTGCACCGACCAGGTGGCCTTCAAGGAATTCGCGCGATGGAACGACCTTGCAGTGACGGGAATCGAATGTGGTTTGCAGCCCAATCGGCTCAAGGTGGACGAAGTGAAATGGGTCGCTCCGAAGGCGACGCTGGTCCTGGGCGCAGACCATAAACCGAACCTGGCGCTGATACTGCAGCCAACCCAAGCCTCCGGGACAAATGCCGTGCCGCGTTCTGCCCCGGGCGAGATCGCCGCCCGGCCCGGCGCGGAGGTCTTCCCGATCCAGATCGGCACAGTAAGGCTCGAGCGCGCCGCGTTCGCCTTTGCGGACGAATCGGTCCAGCCGCACGCCAGTCTGGGCATCCAGGAAATCAGCGGCACTCTCAAGGGCCTCTCCTCCGCCTTGAACACGGCCGCCGACGTGGACCTGGCGGGCAGGGTGGACGAACAATCGCCTTTCGGCGTCGCGGGCCGCATCAACCCCCTGGCCGCGGACCTCTTTGTCGATCTGGTCATTTCCAATGCCAACACCCAACTGATCCCGTTGACGCCCTACATGGAGAAATACGCCGGCCACTCGCTGAACAAGGGCCGCCTGACCACCACCTTGCGTTACCACGTCCAGGGCAAGGAGCTCAAAGCCGACAACAAGATCGGCATTGATCACCTTACACTTGGCCCGCGCAACAACAGCCCCGATGCCACCAGCCTCCCGGTGAAGCTGGCGGTGGCGCTGCTCAAAGACAACAACGGACACATCGGCCTCGACCTGCCCCTCCACGGCCGCCTCGACGACCCGCAGTTTAGCCTCGGCCCCATCCTCCTCAAAGTGCTTATGAATATGCTGGCCAAAGCCGTGGCCTCCCCCTTCAAGTTGCTGGGCGCCCTGGTGGGCGGCGGGGAGGAACTCAGCTTCGTCGCGTTTGTCCCCGGCACGACCAACCTCGTCGAAGGCGAACTGGACAAACTGGCCAAACTCAGCAAGGCATTGGCTCAACGCCCGGCGCTCAATCTGGAGGTCGAAGGCGCCATCGATCCGGTCGCCGACCACCAAGCCTTGGCGATGAACAAACTCCACGAGCGGCTTAAGGCCAAACGGATCCAGGAACTCAGCGCCAAGGGCAAAGCTGCGCAGTCCCTCGAAACCCTGCAGCTTGACCCGGAGGATTACGACCGGCTTCTGCGGGCGGCCTTTACGGAGCAATTTGGGACCAATATCGCCGCCGTCCTGCGCACCAACCAACTGGCTGCGGCGGCCACCAACCAACCAAGCGGAACGATGGGCGCCAAGGTCTCCGGCAAGCCAAAACAGCCACTCTACCGGCGCGCGCTCGGCTGGGTTGGCCTGGACAGGCATGCCGGCAAGCCATTCTACCAGTCCGCGCTCGCCTGGGTTGGCCTGGAAAGGCATGCCCGTAAGAGTGCGGTGGAGAAGCGCCTGACCAAAGCCGATCGCCTCGCCCTGGGCCAGGCCGCCCCGGCGACCATGGAGACGCTGGTAGCCGGGCAACTACCCGTCACGGACGAGAACTACCGTGCCCTAATGAATGAGCGCGCCCGGTGGGTACAGAACTGGCTCCTGCTGAACGGCCACGTGGCGGCCGAGCGCCTGCTGTTGGTCGCCCCTAAGCCCGTGGATGGGGCTTACCGGGGCGAAAGCCGCGCGAACCTTTCCCTGGATTGAGGCGGCGGAAGAATAGGAATCAGAAAGAACTCCGGACCGTCTGCACTCGGCTGCGAATTGCCTGGTAAACGGCTCGTGTGCCAGCTTAGGCCCCGTACAGAAACAAATGCCCGCCGGTGGTGAGGCTTCGGCTTTCATCCGGGCGCTTTGATTTCGTATCAGGCCAGGCCCTACAGGAGAATTATATCCGCCCCGATTGACTAGGGAATCTGTCCGCCCGTACCGTGCAAGCTGGGAAAATGAAAGACTTACGACAGCTTGGCAGGAAGGCGGCCGCGGTGGTTGTGGGGGCCGCGGCCATCCTTTTCGCAACCATCCTTCTTAATCCCGGGTCGGGCCGGCCTGCGAATACCAACGCCCCCCAGGGCTCGGGCGCAGCTTCCAGCGCAGCCGCGTCCGAAGCAACCGTGGAATTGGCGCCCGGCCAACTCAATGCGATCAAAATCGAACCGGTGGGCACACGCCTTTTCCCGGTCGAGAAGGAGGCGCTCGGCAGCATCAGTTTCGTCGATGATCTCAACGTTCAGGTCTTCCCGGACTATCAGGGAAAACTGATCAAGACCTTTGTCGAATTGGGCGACGAAGTCAAAAAGGGGCAGCCGCTCTATACCATCGACAGCCCGGACCTCATCCAGGCTGAGTCCACCTTGATCGGCGCCGCCGCCACCCTCGAACTGACGAGCAAGGAACTGGCGCGGGCCAAAGACCTCAACGGGACCAACGGCGTTTCCTTACGGGAACTCGAACAGGCGACCTCCGACCAGCAAACGGCCGAGGGGGCGCTCAAGGCGACGCGAGATGCGGTGCGCGTTTTCGGCAAGACAGAGGCCGAGATTGATCAGATCGTCGCCACGCGCAAGATCGATCCGGCGCTGCTGGTCTGCAGCCCAATCAGCGGCGAAGTGACCGCCTACAAAGCGCCGCCGGGCCTTTTGGTGCAGCCGGGAACCGCGCCGGCGCCTTTCTCGGTTGCCGATGCCTCGACCAAGTGGATGCTGGCGAACGTCACCGAAAGCGACAGCCCGCTTTATCATACGGGACAGCCGGTTGAAGTCCAGGTGATGGCCTATCCTGGCCGCGTGTTCAAAGGCGGGATTTCAAAAATATACGCG
>Ga0181533_1000591_pt1 | contig 49096 bp, 23 predicted proteins | sample PEATcosm2014_Bin_45_FD_119772 | JGI IMG/M metagenome (GOLD analysis project Ga0181533, IMG submission 119772) | Peatland microbial communities from MTU Mesocosm Facility, Houghton, MI, USA - PEATcosm2014_Bin11_60_metaG | ecosystem: Environmental > Terrestrial > Soil > Wetlands > Peat | place... | reverse complement strand
GCGCTGGCTGGACTCCATGAAGACGTCGCCGCCGCGGCCGCCGTCGCCGCCCGAGGGCCCGCCGCGGGGCACGAACTTCTCGCGGCGGAAGGCCATGCAGCCGTTGCCGCCGTCGCCGGCTTTTACGCGAATTTTGGCTTCGTCGATGAACACAGGGGTCAGGTTTCAGGGGTCAGGGGTCAGAAAACAGGGACCGAGGGACCGAGGGAACAATGGAACAAGAAAACAAGGGCCGTGAAACGTGGGCCGTGGGCCGTGAATCATTGGCCGGAACCCTGAGGCACATGTTTTAGATGCCGGTCTTCAGTGTATCGGACGGGAGGGGTTGCCGGAGCTGGGCGGGTTGCGGGACGGACAGCGGGGAGGGCGTTGAAAAGGCAGTGGGTTGGCAGGTGAGCGAGTGAGTGGGTTACGGCGCCGGGCGGGAAAAAACATGGGTGTGTGATGCAGGCTACTTTGCAACCGCGGCTGCAAGGGATAGAATCGCTGCCTACCTCTTTTGAGACCACCGGGGACGGCGAAAAGGTGTGAACTCGCGCGTCCTGTGCTGGACCCGCCGCAAGAGCGGGCCGGTGGAGCGGTTGCTGCTTTCTCCCTTGCTTTCCCTCAAGATCTGCCGCGGCAGAGTTGGCAATGGCCGAGGCAATGCGGAACTGGAGAACGTGGTTTGCGGCTGGGGCGCTCACGCTTGGCGCCTGCGGGGTGGTATGCGCGCAAACCGCGCCCGCGGATCCCGCTCCTTTGCAAGAAATTCAGATTCAGGCTCCCGCATCGGGCTCGCTGGCCGGGCGGCTCACCGATTTGCATTCGGCTCCGCTGGCAGGGGTTTCGGTGGTGTTGCACAACCAGGCCACGGGCGCTGAAGTGCGTGTGGTGACGGCGAAAAACGGCGGCTTCCGGTTTGCCGAGCTGGAAGCGGGCGAATACACGCTGGAAGCCGATGAGCCGCAGTTGGGCCACGGACGGCTGGAGGGAATTCTGGTGACCGGAGGCATGGAGGCGCGGGTGCAAGCCGCCATGCACTTTGAGCCTCCCACGCCGAGCTTGGTTGAAGCTGCTGCGCCGGGTGAGATTGCGACGCCCGCGCACAAGGCCGCGACGATGCCGCTGGAGGCATACGCGGCGCCTGCACCACCAAAACCGGCAGCGGCAACGCCGGCTGCGCCGAGGCCGGCAGCAACGGCGCCTGCTGCGGTGCGCTCGGAGGCTGCGGCGCCTGTGCCAACTGCAAGCGCGCCTGTTTCGCGTGCGGCGCTCAACACGGAAACTCCGCAGTTGACTGCGCTGGTTGCCACCCAGCCAATGCGAACGATGATCACAACTCCGCGTGATGCAGAGGCGGTTCGACCGCCGGACGAGACTGCCGCGCCGCAGCCTGTTGCACCGCAGCCTGTTGCACCGCAGCCTGCCGCGCTGCAGCCTGTTGCTCCGCAGCCTGTCGTGCCGCAGCCTGTCGCGCCGCAGCCGGCGGCGGCTCGTGTCGAGGTATTGACTGCGCCGGCCACTCTGCCTGCGCCGCAACTGCGGGCCGCGCTGGAAACGCAATCCATTCCTTTCGAGCCTGCACTCGCGATCACACTGCCGCGCACGCTCCCGCTCACGCACAGCACGGCTCCAGCTCTCCTCCCCTTGAATACGGCGATTGTGAGCGGCATGAAGGCGGTTCTGCTGCTTGGGCAAACGGTTCTTACGCCGGTTGCAGCCGCCGCGCAAAAGGCCGATCCGGCCACGGCGGTTGTGGCCACTACGGTGACCGCGACGCAACTCGAATCGCTGCCCGCGGGCGGACGCCGCTGGCAGGAGTTTCTGCTGGATACGCCGGCAACGAGCACCAGCCTCGACGCAACGCAGGCGTCGAACCGCGGTTCGCAGGAATCCGCGGAGATCACAATCGACGGCGCGAGCACGACGCTCAAGTTTGGCGCGGCCGCGGGCTCCGGCTCGGGGTCGACGGCCCTCGATCCGGCGGGCCAGGGCGCAGGCCAGCCGAGCGCAATGAGCCAGGCATGGACGGGTGGACGCGGATTTGGCGTGAGCGAGTCCGCGATCCATGAGGTAACGGCAGTTTCAGGAAATGTGGAGGCGGAGGGCGCGCGCTCTGCCGGCGGGCGCACCAGCATCAGCACCGAGCGCGGCGGCAATGCACTGCACGGCCAGGGATTCTACTTCGACCGGCAGAATACGTGGGGAGCGCGGAACCCCTTCACGCAGTGGGTCCAAAACACCGGCACCGCGGCAGCGCCGGATTTCGCCGCGGCGCCTTTCACTCCTCCTGACCACGAAGCGGTGTGGGGGCTGGGCATGGGCAGCCGCATTCGCCGCAACAAACTCTTCTGGTTTGGCGCCGTGGACAGCTACCGGCGCAACGATCCGGGCCTGGCCATGGTGAAAAATCCCACGGAGTTTTTCAATCTGCCTGAACCCACCAGCGCGGCCGTAACGCTGTTGAGCGCGCAACTCGGCGAGAGCATGAACCAGGCCTGGAACGATTACCTGGGCGTGAGCGCAAGCGGATATACTGCGGCAGGCCTGGAGCAGTTGGCGGGGTTGCTGGGCCCCGCGGCGCGCGCGGCCTCGCAGTGGGTGGGATTCGCGCGCATCGACTGGCAGGCGGCCGAGCGGCACCACTTCACGTTGGAGGGGATTGGCGCCGACTGGAACGCGGCGGGCGGTGGACTGACGCGCGTGTCAGAAAACTATGGCAGCCACAGCTTCGGCTCCAGCCAGGCCAGCCAGCAATGGCTGCTGGCGCGGTGGGAGGCGTATCTGACGCCCAATCTGCTGTCCGTAACCCAAGGCTCGGCGGGGCGTGTGATTCTGACGGCCCGGCCGGATACGCCTTCCGCATTCGAACAGACGCTGCTCAATGGGAACTTCTGGGGCCAGTTGCCGCAAATTGTTGTCGATTCGCGCTACGGATTCACATTGGGAAATCCGTCGCGTTTCGGCCAGGGCAGTTATCCCGACGAAAAGCTCTACCACGCCCAGGAGATGGTGGACTGGGTGCACAACAAAGTGCTCATCAAGGCGGGATTCGAGCTGGACCACAACACCGACGCGACCAGCCTGCTGCGCAATCAGACGGGAACGTATTCCTACTCCACCGTGGCCAGCTTCATCTCCGATGCGCTGGCTTTTGAGAAGTTCGGCTTCGCCGATGCGCTCGATGCGCGGAACCCGCACAACTGCGGCACGTCGAATACAAAATTCGGCAGCCAGCCCTGCTACTCCTACTACTCGCAGACCGTGGGCCCCACCAACTGGCACCTGAGCACCAATGATTGGGCCGGCTACGCAACCGCGCAGTGGCAGGCAGCAAAGTTCGCCGTCTTCTCCGGCGGATTGCGCTGGGAGCTTGAACAAATGCCGCCGCCCATTGCCGCGCTCGCGAACAGCGAAATCCCGCTCACCGCAAAGCTGCCGGCGCTGGGCAGCAACTTGGGTCCGCGCGTGAGTGTTGCCCTGGGCGGCGGAAAACGCTGGCCGGTGCTGCGCCTAGGCTGCGGCATGTACTACGGGCGCACGGAAAACGCCACCATCGAGACCGCGCTGACGCAAACCGGCTCGCTCAAGGGCGACTTGAGCTTCTTCATGCGGCCCCAGGACGATTGCCAATTCTGCTCCGGCGGCGCGCCGCCGTTCCCCTACGTGTTTGCGGGCCAGCCCGCGAGCGTGGTCAAGCCGGGAGCGGTCGGGTTTGCGCCGAACTTCCGCAATCCTGAGATTCACCAGGCCGTTGCCGCCATCGAACAGACGCTGCCGGGCGGCATAAAGTTGACGGCAGGCGCCATGCTCAGCCTGGGACGCCGCTTGCCCGTCTCCATCGACACGAATTTCGCTTCCGCGGTGAATCCCGGCACCATTACCTACAGCGTGAAAGACCCCACCGGCACCGGACCGATCAAGTCCACGCAAATCACCGTGCCGTTTTACGCAACGTGGCCCTCCCCCACTTCATCCACCGGCACAGCGGGCCGGCTGAACCCGGATTACCAGCAAATCTCCGAAATCATAAGCCGCGCGAACTCCACGTATGAAGGGTTCGTGGCGCGAATCTCCCGCGAAGGCCGGCGCGGCCTGAGCCTGCACGCACACTACACTTACGCGCACGCCATGGACTGGAATCCCAACAACACTACGCTGGTGGCGGGAAGCGATGTGCTCGATCCCGCGAACTTCAGCGCGGAGTACGGCACGAGCAATCTCGATGTGCGCCACTCGGCGGCGGTGATGGCGATCATTGAACCGCCTTGGAAGCTGCGCGGCCCGGCCGCCATCTTCGGCAACGGCTGGATGGTCTCCGGGATCGGGCAATTCCGCAGCGGATTACCGTACACGATGCGCACCTCCGGATCGCTGCCTGAAGAGTTCACTGCAAACGGCGACGCCATCGTGGGCCTGGGGCCGGGCATGAACGGTTCCGGCGGCGACAACCGCGTGTACGGCGTGGGCCGCAACACCTTCCGCTATCCCAATGCGTGGAAGGCCGACATGCGCCTGGGCAAGAAATTCGACTTGGGCGAGACGCGGCAGTTGGAAGTGCTGGTGGAGAGTTTCAATCTCTTCAACCACCAGAACGTAACCGAGCTCGAAACCACGGGCTATTCGATCGAGTCGGGCGGCACTTCCGGCACCTTGCCGACCCTGTGCTACCTCACCATCAACACCAACGGCTATGCGAGTTGCGGAACCACGACGATCTCCGGCACGGGAACACCGATCGCTGCCTTCGGCCAGTCGCTGAATGTGAACGCGACGAATTTCTACCGCGAGCGGCAGATCCAGATCGGTGTGAGGATGCGGTTTTAGTCGCTGCAGCCGCTCTAAGAGGAACCTTCCCGTGCCCCATCCTTTCGCGTTCTTTGCGAAAGGGTGGGAGGCGACGACCCTCACCATACCGCTTTCAATTCAGTACGAACAAGGGTGCCCCACATCTCGATTTTGAGATGTGGGAAAGCACGAACTCAACCCGCACTCCGCCATCCTACTATTGATTGCGAGCTCCGGAACATCCCGCCGGAACATTCCGCACATGACCGCCCCAAGCCCGCCGTCCTACAATCTTTCGGGACTCAAGTTTTGATCTTTCGGGAGACTTTCATGCAAGCCCGCAGCCTCCGCGCGCGTCAGCCTCGCGCCCATTGCCGCATCGTCCTGGCTCTTGCCGCGCTATTTGCTCTGCTCACTTGCTCCACGGCCAACGCGCAGGAGAAGAAGGCTCCGGTTGCGGCTCCCGGCGACACGCTGACCACCCCGGGGCCGCTGGCGCAGAACCTCTCGCCCAAGCTCGACAAGCGCGACCTGGCCAAGGCCATGAAGCTGGTGGCCGACTGGCAGCTTAGCCGCATGCCGGCCGAGGCGCAGGTGGATTGGACGTGGGCCGCGCTCTACGCCGGCTTTATGGGAGTTCCAGAGAAGGTATCCGGCGACAAATACCGGAAGGCGATGCTCGGGATTGCCGATCAGCTGAAATGGCAGCCGGGCCCGCGCGTGATGCATGCCGACGATCAGGCCGTGGGGCAGATGTATATGGAGCAGTACTTCCTGCACAAGGATCCGAAGCGGATGGAGGCGATGCGCGCGCGTCTCGATACGGAGATGGCCGCGCCGGAGGCCCAATACGCCAGCACGCTGCCGGCGCACTGGGACAATGCCCGCTACCCCAATATGCCTCTGTGGTGGTGGTGCGACGCGCTCTTTATGGCGCCGCCGGTGTATGCGGATATGGCGGCCGCGACCGGCGACAAGAGGTATCTCGAGTTCATGGATCGCTCGTGGGATGCCACGGCGGCCCTGCTCTACGATCACACGAAGCATCTCTATTTCCGCGACGCGACCTTCCTCGACAAGCATGAAAAGAACGGCGAACCGCTGTTCTGGGCGCGCGGCAACGGCTGGGTGATGGGCGGCATTGTGCGCGTGCTGCAGAAGCTGCCCGCGGATTCTCCGCTGCGGCCGAAGTATGTGGCTCTGCTGAAGGAGATGGCGGCTGAGATGCTTTCGATCCAGGGCAAAGACGGATTGTGGCGGCCGGGCCTGCTCGATGCCGATGCGTATCCGCTGCCGGAAATTTCGGGCAGCGCTTTTATGACCTACGCGCTCGCGTACGGAGTGAATGAGGGAATTCTCGACCGCGCCACGTATTGGCCGGCAGTCGAAAAGGCTTGGGCCGGAATGCTGACGCATGTGTACGCCGATGGGCGGCTCGGCAGCATTCAGCCGGTGGGCGCTGCGCCGGGAGCGTACACAGAAACATCGAGCTACGTGTACGGCGTGGGCGCGTATCTGCTGGCCGGGTCGGAGATTTATCGCACGGCGAAGTGAGTCTGTGAAAACGGCCGGTTGAGAGTGGTGGTTTCCCGGGTCTCAGAAGCGAGATCCGGAGCGCCTGGCATTATCTTGTTCCCTTGTTCCCTCGTTCCCTTGTTCCCTGTTTCACCGCACCACCGGCGACGCGCCGTTCAGAAACCCCGGATCCATCTGCGCGATATCGGCACGATAGCTCACGGTGTTTGCGGTGGGAAACGTCGCAGGCACTTTCTGCGTGACGCGGCCGGTGGCCGCCCACTCCGTGCCGCGCTGGAACGTGGTGGTGAAACCCACGCAACTGAGTGCAAACACATCGTGGCCGAGCGTGGTGTGAAAGATTCTTCCTTTGCCGTAGCGCAGAACCATGAGCATGGGCTCGTCGTGGCCAGTGCCCTGGTTGTTAGGGTCGGAGTGCGCGGTGGCGAGCACGGTCATGTTTTTGCCCGGCCCGCGCAACATGCCGTAGAGCTCGTCGTTGGCATGCATCCAAATGGGAGGCAGTCCCTTGAGGATGGGATGCTCCGGCTCTCGCGCCGTCACCTGGAACGGCAGCCGCGCTCCGTGATGGCCGGCCGGTCCCGGCGCGGAATCGGACTTGAGCTTGCCGTTCTGGAAATACCAGTACGGCCCTGCCTGCTCATTGCGGTTTCGCCAGCCGCCGATGCCGGTCATTTCGTTGTAAGCGGGCCAGTCGGGAAAGGCATTGTCGGCGGCGTGCACGATGACCAGGCCTCCGCCGCCGGCAACATATTGTTCAAATTGCGCGCGCAGTTCCGCGGGCCAGGTGGGGCCGTCGTAGTTCATTACCACGACGCGATAGCGGCTCAGCTCCGGCTTGAAGTTGCTGAAGTCGCCGTCCGACGGCGGCGCGGTGAGGACCGTAACCTCGAAGAGCCCGGTTTCTTCGAGCTCCTTTTTGAGCACCGGCGTGGTGAGCCGCCAGTTGTGATAAGCTCCGGCGCTTTGCCCGTCAATAATGGCCACGCGGATGGGAATCGCGACGCGCATCGAAACCTCCGCAGGAGTAGATTGCGCCGCCGCGCGGAACACCGGAGCGCAGAGCAGGCCGACTGCCAGGATCATCCATTTCATCATTTGCCCTCAATTGCCGATAAAAAGACCTGAATCAGCAGAATACAGCTACCACGGGCGGGGGAGAAGGCCGCGGACCAAGAGAGCCGGGAAATGCCCGTAAATGCTTTGTTCGGTGGGAGTTACTGACTTTGGTTCTGACCCCCATACGTGGGATTCCGCTCTGTGCAGTGAATGCTAGTCTTGGGGGTGAGCAGCACCGTGAACGTGCAGGCTTCCGCCTGGGATGCGGCCCCGGGACGTGACCCAGGACCTTAGTGGATGGACGCGCTCGACCCTCACCTGAGGCGGGGAATCAGCCCCACCATGCAGGCGGCCGCGGCGTTCTGTGCGTGGTGCGGAGCAGAAACTTTCGCGGACGCGTTTGTGGTACGGGAGCAGGGATGAAGGTCATCGGAATCAGCGGGCTGGAAAACGCTGTGCCCTTCAAGAAGGCGCACTGGGCGGGTCTGGACGAGCGCGAGTACCGCATCGCTCAGGGAATGGACGCCGCGGCCGCGCTGGTGATCGACGGCAAACTGGTTGCCGCGGCCGAGCAGGAGCGCTTCAGCGGCAAGAAACATACGGGCGACTTTCCCATTGACGCCATCCGCTTCTGCCTCAACGAGGCCGGCGTCTCCATCGATGAAATTGACGAGATTGCGCACGGGTTCGACTACGCTCCCTACCGCGGACTCTATACGGGAGACGAAACTTCGTCGGAGCTTTACGAGAAGGTCTTCTCGCGCGAGGCGCTGCTCAAGCAGGTGCGCCGCGATCTGCCGGGATTTCCGCTGGATCGGGTTCATCAGGTCGGCCACCACCTGGCGCACGCCGCCAGCGCCGCGTACACCTCCGGCTGGGACGAGTGCCTCATTGTGGTGAACGACGCCATGGGCGAGATGGAGAGCCTGAGCGTTTACGATTTTCACGACGGCGCGTTCGAAAAGATTCGCACCATCGCCGCCAACGATTCCATCGGCATTCTCTACTCGCTGGTGACACTGCACCTCGGCTTCGATTTCAACTCCGACGAATACAAGATCATGGGGCTGGCGCCCTACGGCGATCCGGCGCGTTACCGCAAATTTTTTGAGGAGGCCGTGGAGCTTTGCCCCGACGGTTCCATCCGCATCCCCATGCTCAAGCTGAACCGCACCCGCGAAGAGCGCGAGAATTACACGGCGACGCGCGCCTATCTCGACGAGCGCCTGATCGCGCGACGCGCGCCCGACCAGTCGGTAAATTCGAATCACGAAGACATCGCGGCGGCGCTGCAGGAGTGCCTGGAGCGCGTGGTGATGCACGTGTGCGAACACTTTGGCGAAGAGACCGGACTGCGGCGGCTGGCGCTGGCCGGCGGCGTGGCGCTCAACTGCACCGCCAACGGCAAGCTCACGCGCTCGCATCTTTTCGACGAGGTCTACATCCAGCCCGTGGCCGGCGACGACGGCGTGGCGCTGGGTGCGGCGCTTTATCGCACTGCGCTTGCACAGAAGATCACCAACGAGCGTTTCCCTGCCCCGCTCTTCGGTCCGCAATATAACGACGCCGAAGTGGAGGCCGCGCTCGAGCGCTTCAACGGCAAAATCCAGTGGCAGCGCTACGCGACGGTGGAGGAGACCTGCGCCGCGGCAGCCAAACTCATCGCCGACGGGCGCGTGATTGCGTGGTCGCGCGGACGCATGGAGTACGGGCCGCGCGCGCTCGGCAACCGCAGCATTCTCGCCGATCCCGGGCATCCCGAAATGCGCGATCGCATTAATGCAATGGTAAAGAAGCGCGAGGCCTTCCGGCCCTTTGCGCCGGCATGTTCGGCGGAGGAAGCGCACCGCTGGTTTGAAGTCGCGCCGGGCGAGGAATTTCCCTACATGATCAGCATCGTCAACGTCCGCCCCGAGTTGCGCGACAAGCTGCCCGCGATTACGCACGTGAACGGCTCCGCGCGCCTGCAAACCGTGAGCGCCAAAGACAATCCCGATTTTCACGCGCTGCTCCTGGCCGTGGGCAAAACCACGGGCCGCCAGATGGTGCTGAATACCAGCTTCAATGTGAAAGGGCAGCCCATCGTCAACACGCCGGATGAGGCGATTGCAACATTCCTCGGCACCGGCATCGAGTATCTTTTCCTGGAGAATTTCCATGTTACCCGCGCAGTTGCTTGAGTGGAATCGGACCGAGGCCGATTATCCCCGCTCCAGCACCATTGCGGATCTTTTTGCCGCACAGGCCGCGCGTACGCCCGATGCCGCCGCGGTGATTGCGCAGGGCCGCACGCTTACTTATCGCCAGCTCGATGAAAGCGCCAATCGGCTGGCTCGCCGTTTGCAGCGCCTCGGCGTGAGGCCCGATACGCTGGTGGGCGTCGCCATGGGCCGCTCGGAGACTCTTGTCGTCAGCCTGCTCGGAATTCTCAAAGCCGGCGGCGCGTACGTTCCTCTCGATCCCACCTATCCTCAGGATCGCCTTTCGCTGGTGATTGAAGACTCCCAGATGCCGGTGCTGCTCACCACCGCCGCGTCGCACGCGCATCTTCCGCCGGCTGCGGCCGGCCTCACCATTCTCAATGCTGAAGACGCGGGCCTCGCGCGCGAGAGCGCTGAAGCCGTCGCTTCCTCGGCGACTCCGGCGCACATTGCGTACGTGATTTACACCTCCGGCTCCACGGGCAAGCCGAAAGGCGTGATGGTCGAGAATCGCAACGTGGTGAATTTCTTCACCGGTATGGATCGCGCCATCGGCTGCGAACCCGGCGCGTGGCTGGCCGTCACCAGCGTGTCGTTTGATATCTCAGTGCTCGAGTTGCTTTGGACGCTCACGCGCGGCTTCACTGTCGTCGTGCACGGCGACGAAGGCTCGGCGACCATCGCCGATGAGATTGCGCGCTACCGCGTCACGCATCTGCAGATGACACCGTCGCTTGCGCGCATGCTGACGCTCGATCCGCGGGCCTACGCCGCGCTGGGCTCGCTCAAACAGATGCTGCTCGGCGGCGAGGCCGTTCCCGCAGCGCTCATCCATCATCTGCGCCAGGTCTTCAAAGGCGAAATTCATAACATGTACGGCCCGACCGAGACCACGATCTGGTCCACGACCTGCCGCGTCGAAAATGTGGATACGAGCGTTTCCATTGGAAAACCCATCGCCAATACGCAAATCTACATGCTCGATCCCGATTTCAATCCCGTTCCGGTTGGCGAGATCGGCGAACTCTTCATCGGCGGCGACGGCGTGGCGCGCGGCTACTGGCGGCGGCCCGAGCTCACCGACGAGCGCTTCGTGGTGATTCCGGGGCTCGGGCCGGATCGCGGCGATATTGGAAGGATTTACCGCACCGGCGACCTGGCGCGCTTTTTGCCTGACGGCAACATCGACTTTCTCGGCCGCGCGGATTATCAGATCAAGCTGCGCGGGCATCGCATCGAACCCGGCGAGATCGAGGCGCTGCTCGAAAAATCTTCCGGCGTCCGTCAGGCCGTTGTGGTTCTGCGCGAAGACCGCGAAGGCGACAAGCGGCTTGTTGCTTATCTTGTGGCCGATGCGGCGGACTCCGCTGCCGCATTGCGCGCGGCGCTCGATGCCAAGCTGCCCGACTACATGGTTCCTTCCGCATTTGTGTTTCTCGATGAGCTGCCGCTCACCGGAAACGGCAAGATCGATCGCAAGGCGCTGCTCAAGCTGCCTCCGCCGAACCTCGCTTCCGCCGCGGCCGCGCACACCGCCGAACCCTCGAGCGAGATGGAGCGCGTTGTAGCGCGCGCGTGGCAACAGGCGCTGGGCATTCCCGCAGTCGGATTGACTGACAACTTCTTCGATCTCGGCGCGCACTCGCTCACGGTGGCCGAAGCGCATGCCAAGCTGCAGGAAGCGCTGGGCCGCGAGATTGCACTGCTCGATCTTTTTCAGTTCACGACGGTCAGCGCACTGGCCGCACATCTCAATGCGCAATCCAGTTCAGCGCAGGCGGCCAGCCAGCTCTCAGAGCGCGCCGCGCGCCGCAGAATGGCGCGCCAGCGGGAAGCCACAACGCCATGAAGCCCTCCACCATCGCGATTGTCGGCATGGCGGGCCGTTTTCCCGGGGCGCGCAACACGGCCGAGTTCTGGCGGAACTTGCGCGATGGCGTCGAATCCATTCGCGATCTGACGGACGCCGAGTTGCGCGCCGCCGGCGCAACCGTCGAGGATCTCGCCAACCCCGACTACGTACGCCGCGCCGCCATTCTCGACGGCGTGCCCCTCTTCGATGCACCGTTCTTCGGTTTCAGCCCGCGCGACGCCGCCGTCATGGATCCGCAGCACCGGCATTTTCTCGAGTGCGCGTGGGAGGCGCTGGAAGACGCGGCGCACCCGCCGCAACAATTCGCCGGCTCGATCGGCATCTTTGCCGGGTCGGGGATGAACGCCTACCTGATCCACAATCTGCTCGCCAACCGCCGCCTGCTTGCATCCGCGGGCCTTTTTCAGCTCAAGCAAACCGGCAACGACAAGGACGTGCTGGCCACGCGCGTCAGTTATCAGCTCGATCTGCGCGGGCCCAGCATCAATGTGCAGACCGCATGCTCCACTTCGCTGGTCGCGGTGCACCTGGCCTGCCAGAGCCTGCTCAATTTCGAATGCGACATGGCTCTCGCGGGCGGCGTCACCATCGAAATTCCGCACGGGCTCGGCTACATGTATCGCGAGGGCGAGATTCTTTCGCGCGATGGCCACTGCCGGAGCTTCGATGCCAGCTCAAGCGGCACGGTTTTTGCGAGCGGCCTCGGCATCGTTGTTTTGCGCCGGCTTGAAGATGCGCTCGCCGATCACGATCACATACACGCCGTCATTCTCGGTTCGGCCATCAACAACGACGGCGCGCGCAAAGTGGGTTATCTTGCGCCCAGTGTCGAGGGTCAGGCCGAAGTGATCCGCGAAGCGCTGGATTACGCCGGCGTTTCTGCCTCGAGCATTTCTTATGTGGAAACCCACGGCACCGGAACGCGCGTAGGCGATCCCATTGAAGTGCGCGCACTGACGCAAGCCTATGGAGATTCCGGCGCGCGCGGCACGACGGCCATCGGTTCGCTCAAGTCAAACGTGGGCCACCTCGACGCCGCGGCAGGTGTCTCAGGACTCATCAAGACCACGCTGGCTCTCGAGCACCGGCAGATTCCCGCCAGTCTGCACTTCGAAAAGATCAATCCGCACATCGAGCTTGAGGGCAGTCCGTTTTACGTAAGCAGCAAGCTTGCCGATTGGCCTTCAGCGGCCGCGCCGCGCCGCGCCGGCGTCACTTCGCTCGGCATCGGCGGCACCAATGCGCACGTGATCGTGGAAGAAGCGCCCGCGGTCTCACTCACCCGCCAGCAGAAGCCGTACGAAATTCTCACTGTCTCCGCAAAAACCGAACCCGCCGCCGATCAGGCCTTTGCGAATCTGGCCGCGCATCTGGCCGAGCATCCGGAACTGAACTTTGCCGACGTTGCTTTCACTTGCCAACTCGGGCGCACGGCATTTCCGCATCGCCGCGCCGTCGTCGTCGAAGACCAGCGCGAATCCATTGCCGCGCTCGCCGGTCTCGACCGCAAGAAACTTATCGCAGGAACTGCGGGGCGCGCCGCGCCCGTGTTTCTCTTCTCCGGCCAGGGCTCGCAATACGTGAACATGGGCCGCGAGCTCTATGAGAACGAACCGGTTTTCCGCGAGGCGCTCAATCTTTGCGCTGGTCATCTGCGCGAGCCGCTGGGGATCGATCTCATCGCAGCTCTTTATCCGCCAGACTCCGAAAAGGATGTTAGCGCGGAGCGATTGAATCAGACCTGGCTCACGCAACCCGCGCTTTTCGCCATCGAATACGCGCTGGCCCAGTGGTGGATGTCGCATGGCGTTGAGCCCACCACCATGGCCGGTCACAGCATTGGCGAATACGTAGCCGCGTGCCTGGCCGGCGTCTTTTCGCTCGAAGATGCGCTCGCGATCGTCGCTGCACGCGGACGGCTCATCTACGATCTGCCCGCGGGCGCGATGCTGGCCGTGCCGCTTCCCGCTGCCGAGATCAAGCTGCCCAAGGATCTCTCACTCGCCGCCATCAACAATCCCGCGATGTGCGTCGTCTCCGGGCCGGCAGATGCGCTCGAGAGCTACGAAAAATCGCTCGCGAAGCAATCCATCGCCTGCCGCCGCCTGTTCACTTCGCATGCCTTCCACTCGGCAATGATGGAACCCATTCTCGGCGCATTCGAGCAGCGGTTGCGCGGCATCGCACTTCACGCTCCGCGCATTCCCTATCTCTCGAATGTCACCGGCACGTGGATTAGAACGGAAGAGGCCACGGACCCGGCGTACTGGGCGCGCCACATCCGTTCGACGGTTCGCTTCAGCGACAATCTTGCCGAGCTCTTCAGTGCGCCGGAGCGCGTGCTCATTGAAGCCGGACCGGGCAATGTACTCACCACACTTGCGCGCCAGCAGGGCGGCCCTTCCGCCAAAGCATTTCCCTCGCTCCCGCATCCGCGCGAAAACGTCTCCGCGTTGCGTTGCGCATTTGAAACGCTGGGCTGGATTTGGACGCTCGGCGTTAATGTCGACTGGTCGAAGCTCCACGCAGCCGGCTCCGTACAACGCGTTTCGTTGCCCACGTATCCTTTCGAGCACCAGAAGTTCTGGATTGAGCCGGACGGGATTGCGCAGGACGCGCCACCCGCGCCGGTGACGGCGACGCCATCCGGCAGGGCCGCCAGCGCAGACGAGACCATCTCGCTCTATCGCCGCACGTGGACGCCCGCGCCGCTGCCCACAACCTCTGCAGTCGAGCCGGGCCCCTGGCTGCTTTTCCGTGACGCGTTCGGCGTTTCCGATGAGATTGCCCGTTATCTCAAGGCTGCGAAACAGGAATTCATAGTTGTCGAACCCGGCAGCAGCTTCAAGCAACTCCGGCAGGGCCGCTATGCGCTGCGCCCCGCTGTGCGCGACGACTACGACGCGCTCGTTGCCGCACTGCTCGAGTCCGGCGGAGCTCCGCGCAAGATTGTTCACCTCTGGTCTCTCGCAGCGGAGGTGAGCGCGGTGCCGCTCGAAGAAACTCTCGAGCGCAGCTTCTTCAGTCCTCTTTATCTGGCGCAGGCGCTGGCGGCGCAGGATCTCCAGGACATGCAGTTGGCGCTCGTCTCCAACCACATGCAGCAGGTGACCGCGGGACCCGTGCGCAATCCAGCACGCGCCGTGCTTCTCGGCCCCGCACGCGTCATTCACAAGGAGCTTCCGGGGTTCAACTGCAAAGCCATCGATCTCGACTTTGACGCTGGCAAAACCGCGGAGAGCGCAGCACAACTCGTCGGCGAGATGAAGGGCGCCTACGAAAACTCTACGGTTGCATGGCGCCGCAGCGAACGCTTTATTGAGACGCTCGAACCGCTGCAACTTTCCGCCGAGGGCGAGCATCCGCGCCCCGGTCATACGCGCCCCGGTCAGGCGCGTCTGGAGCGTAGCGGCGTCTACCTGATCACTGGCGGCCTCGGCGCGCTCGGCCTCACGGTGGCCGAGCATCTGGCGCGCGAGTTCCAGGCACGCCTGGTGCTTGTGGGCCGCTCCGCGCTTCCACCCGAAGCACAATGGGAATCTGCGCTGCAGGATGGCGCGGGTTCCGAATTCGAAAAGGAGCGCCTCCGTAAGCTGGTTGCGATTCGCTCCCTGGCGGGAGGTTTGCTCGTCCTGCAAGCCGACGTGACGAACCTCGGCGAGATGAAAGCCGCAGTCGCGCAGGCGCGCGGGCAATTCGGCAAGATCAGCGGCGTCTTTCACGCCGCCGGCGTGCTCGACGACGGCCCTCTGATGCTCAAGACCGCGGCCAGTGCCGCACGCGTTCTCGATCCCAAGGTGCGCGGAACGCTGGTGCTTGAAGAAGCTCTGCACGACGAGCCGCTGGCTTGTTTTGTGCTTTTTTCCTCCATCAGCTCCATCATGCCGCCCGCGGGACAAGTGGACTACGCCGCCGCCAACGCATTTCTCGACGCCTTCGCGCTCAGCCGCAAAGGGCCCGTCACCGTGATCAATTGGGGTGCGTGGCGCGAAATCGGCATGGCCGCGCGCGCCATCTCGCCGCATCCATGGCTGGGAGAGCGCCTGCTCGATTCGCTCAATGAAATTGTTTATGCGGACCGGTTTTCGCAGCAGCGCCGCTGGGTCCTCGCGGAGCACCGATTCAAGAACGGCATCGCACTCATTCCCGGGACCGGCCACCTTGAGATGGTCGCGGGCGCTTTCACTCACGGCTCGCTGCAGGGCGCCGTTGAGTTCCGCAATGTCTCTTTCCTTGCGCCCTTGATGTTTTCTCCCGACGAGTCAAAAGAGGTGCGCGTGCAACTGCGGCGCGAGCCAAGCAGTGAGGCCGCGAAAGGCGCGTTCCGTTTTTCGGTCTTTGCGCGCAACGGCCAATGGGTCGAGCACGCCGCGGGAATCATCGCGCCCTGCCGCTCGCGTCCCGCGGCTGCGGTGGATCGCACCGCCATCGCCGCCCGCTGCCGCGTGCGCGAGATTGTCTTTAACGAGCAAAATCGTACCCGGCAGGAACGCGAATTCCAGTTTGGGCCGCGCTGGCGCTCGCTGCGCTGCCTGCATCTCGGTAAAGGCGAGGGCTTGGCGGAAATTGAGCTCGATGAAAAATTCTCAGCCGATGTCGCCACGTTGCGCCAGCATCCGGCGCTGCTCGACATGGCCACTGGCGCCGCGCTCTACCTTACGGAGGATTACGATCATTGCGACGATCTCTTCCTGCCCATCTCCTACCGCAGGATGAGCGTCTATCGCACGTTTCCGGCGCGCATGTATAGCCACGTCCGCAGCCGGCAGGAAAATCAGCGCCGCAGCGAAGTGGAGACTTTCGATGTCACCATCTTCGATGAGCAGGGACAGGTTCTGGCCGAGGTCGAAGGTTTCTCAGTGCGCCGCATCGCCGATCCGGCGCGTGCCATGGAGGAATCCAGTCCGATACATCAAGCTGCCGGCTCCGGCGGCGAGCAGCCCATCGAAATCGTTCGCCGGCCCGGCATTTCGCCGCTTGAAGGCGCGCGAGTGCTCACTCGCATTCTGCTTGCGGATGCGCCCACCGCAGTGGTTGCCATTCCGCAGCCTCTCGAACTAACCGAAAGCACCGCTCCCGCGCCGTCGCCGGAAAAGCCGGCAGCCGCGCCTGCTTCCGTGGCGGGTGCGGAGAGTATTGAGTCGACACTGGCGGGCTGGTGGCAGGAGTTGCTCGGCATCGATCAGGTCCACTCCGACGACGACTTTTTTGCGCTCGGCGGCCACTCGCTGATCGGCGTGCGCCTGTTTGCGAAGATCAAGAAGACCTTCCACGTGGATCTCGAGCTGGCCGTGCTCTTCGAAGCCCGTACGCTGGGCCAGCTCGCTGAGGTGATTCGCAAAGCGGGCGCACCCGCCGGCAGCGAGCAGAGGACATGGTCCGCGCTCGTGCCCATCCAGCCCAACGGCACGCGTATTCCTCTTTTCTGCATTCACGCCATCGGTGGCGACGTTCTCTTCTACGAGCAGCTGGCCAAGGCGCTCGGCCCGAGCCAGCCGTTCTATGGTTTTCAGTCTCCGCTGGCTGCCGATCCCGATCGGCGCGACCTCACCATCGAAGAGATGGCCGCGCTCTACATCAAGGAGATGCGCGCCTTCCTTCCGCAGGGCCCTTATCTGCTCGGCGCGGCCTCGTATGGCGGGTTCGTGTTATACGAGATGGCGCGGCAGCTCCTGGAACAAGGCGTGAATCCAGCCGCGGTCATCATGTTCGACGTGCGGGTTCCGGGCGCCGGCCGGCACTTTGGCACGGGCGTAAAGCTGGCCAAATTCTGGCGCAACATTCGCGAGGGCGGGGCGCGTTATCTCAGCAAGAAGATTTCGGAGAAGAGCGAATACTTCTGGACCAAATTCATGCAAAACGCCGTGCTTCCCGCAGGCGTAAATATCTATAAGACGATGGGGCGGCCGCTTTCGCCGACATTGCGCTTCCATTCGGTCGCGCAAGGACATTGGCACGCGCTTTCGCGCTACACCTTCAAACCCTTCCCCGGGAAGATCACGCTGGTGCGCGCCACGGATCAGGGACCTGAAGTGCTCGGCCGCAGCGACGATCTCACGCTCGGCTGGGGTGGTCTCGCCCAGGGAGGCGTCGAGATTATCGACGTGCCGACCAAGCACATGTTCATGCTCTTCGAGCCGTATGTGGCAACCTTCGCGGAGACGCTCAAGACCATCCTGCATTCCTAGCGTTTGGTTGCCGCGCAATCTTTACCGGTCAGAACTCGGTCCGGAAGGAAATCGTTCGCGCACCAGTTGCAGCGCTTCTTCCGCCGTTGTCACAGTTCCCTCCAACTGCGCGTCCTCAGCTGCGCGCAGCATTTCGCGGAAGCGCGCGCCCGGCATGTATCCCGCTGCAATCAGTTCCCTGCCTGTGATCAGCGGCTGCGGCCGCACTGCTTCCTCGGGCATCGCCTGCCAGCGATCGCGCACAAACTCCCAGTGCTCCAGGTTGCCGCTCGCGGCCAGGCAATCCATGCGGTGCAGAGCCAGGTGCTCGTCGAATCGATCCAGCCTAAAGAGACGCTTGAGCGTGGAAGTCTTCATGCGCTGCGCATCCATGAAGCGCATGTGGTTCTCGATCAGCGCCAGCACCTGCCGCGTCTCTTCGTTGGAAAAACGGAAGCTCCGGCAGATTTCCGCGGCCATGGCGACGCCGATCTCCACATGTCCATCGAAACGGATGCGATCGGGAGCGCGGCGGAAGGTCGGCGGCTTACCCACATCGTGCAGCAGAGCGCCCCATGCGAGCGTCATCGAGCATCCGGGCGGCAATTGTTCGAGCAGCATCAGAGTGTGAATCCACACGTCGCCCTCAGGGTGGAATTGCGGCGGCTGCTCCACGCCCTTCATGTCCTCGATCCGCGGCAGCACTTCGGCGAGCAGTCCGGTTTCATCGAGCAACTCAAAGGCGCGGCGCGCATGGCCCTCGGTGAGCATTTTTGTGAGCTCGTCACGCACGCGCTCTTGGCTCACGGCGTGAATGCGCGGGGCCAGCGAGCGGATGGCGCGCTGGGTTTCAGCCTCCAGCTCGAATCCGAAGCGCGCCGCGAACCGCACTCCACGCAACATGCGCAGGTGATCTTCTTCAAAGCGCAGTTCCGGACGCCCGATGGCGCGCACCACGCCCGCATCGAGATCGGCGAGGCCGCCGACGCAGTCGATCACTGCGGAGCGGAGGTGTCTTGGATTAGAAATACACTCGTCCAAAAGGCTGCCCCCACGCAGTGGGCGCAGCGGGTCCAACAGCAGCCCGTTGATGGTGAAATCGCGGCGCTGCACGTCTTCCTGGGCGCTCGTGGTGTAACGCACCGCATCGGGATGGCGGCCGTCGGAATAGGCCAGGTCCGAGCGGAAGGTTGCGACTTCGGTCGTGAAGCCGGCATCCTCCTCCTCCGGCGCAACCAGAATCACTCCGAAGTGCGCGCCCACGGCAAAGGTCCGCGGAAACAAATCCAGTACGACATCGGGCGTCGCGCTGGTCGCCACGTCGTAGTCGGCCGGCTCGCGCCCCAGCAACAGATCGCGCACACAACCGCCGGCGAGATACGCCTCGTACTTGCGGGCGCGAAGCGTCTCCACGATCCGCAATGCTGCTTCGAACTGGAGTGTCCTGCTCATCGTTGCTGCTTCTATTCTCACCCCGTCCGGCGGCGCAGGCGAAGTGGCAAACCTGGCCCGCGCCACCGAATACACTGAGAATATGCCCGGCTCCGGCCTGATTCTCGGCATTGAAAGCTCCTGCGACGAAACCGCCGCGGCGATCATGGAGCGTGGCGCGAGGACAGTTTCCTCCGTGGTCGCTTCGCAGATCGCCACGCACGCCCGATACGGAGGCGTGGTGCCGGAGTTGGCCAGCCGCGAACATCTTCGCGCCATTGTTCCCGTGGTCCGCGCCGCGCTGGCCGAGGCGCACCTCACGCTCGCCGATCTCGATGCCATCGCTGTGACCTCCGGCCCGGGCCTTGCGGGAGCGCTTCTGGTGGGCATCACTTATGCCAAGGCTCTCGCCTTTGCGAATCATCTTCCGTTAATCGCCGTGAATCATCTCGAAGGCCACATTCACGCGGTGCTTCTGAACGAGCGAGAGACCGAGGCCGCGTCAGGCGCTGACGCTGCGCACGAGAAGAGCGTGACCTTGCGCGACGATTCCGCGCTGGCGCTGGTCGTCTCCGGCGGGCACACGCACCTTTATCTGGCCCAGCCGATGGACGGCACGTGGAATTACACGCTCGTGGGCCGCACGCTGGACGACGCCGCGGGCGAAGCCTTTGACAAGGTTGCGAAATTGCTCGGCCTCGGCTATCCCGGCGGTCCGTGGATCGACGCGCTGGCCAAATTCGGCAATCCCCACGCCGTGCCTTTTTCGTTCGCGCAGATCAAGACCAAGGTGCACCTGGCCGGCAAGGCCCCGCGCACCAAGGCGGCGAAGACCGCGCCCATTGCGCGCCTCGATCCGCATTTTCTGTTCTCGTTTTCAGGAATCAAGACCGCTGTGCTGCGTTACGTGGAGCTGCACGGGTTGCGCGCCGAGGCAAGGGCGCGGGTGAGCCGCGTGCTCAGGAATTTTCGCCCGCCGCAGACGCGCGAAGAAGCTCTCGCTCTCTGCCCGCAGCCGACATTGGACCTCATCGCCAGTTTTCAGCACGCGGTGATCGGCGATTTGATGAAGAAGACCTTCGCCGCGGCGCAGTCGCTCGGCACGCGGCGCATACTGGTCACCGGCGGCGTAGCTGCCAACCGCGAACTGCGCGAGCGCTTCACGCGCGAAGCCGCGGCGCGCGGCGTGCGAATTTCCTTCCCTACTCTCGCGCTTTCCACCGATAACGCCGCCATGATCGCAGCCGCCGCGTGGCCGCGCCTGCTGGCCCAGGATTTCGCTCCGCCGGAACTCAGCGCCGACCCCTCGCTGACGCTGCGCTGAATCAAAATTCGCTGCTACATTCCGGCCGTTACAGCATCACGCGCAGCCAGTGCCGGCGTGTGCCCGAGGCGACATGAATGCGTAATATCAGCATGGTAAACTCGTTGGGTTTGGGGGTGTGCATGAGAAATTTCTTGCGCATGGTAGGGCTGGTTGCTTTCCTGGCGGTGCTGCCGGCGGCGAACGCGGCGGACGCTAATGGAACCTGGAAGGGAGCCTTCGATTTTGAAGGTTCGAACGTACCGCTGATATTCCATTTCACGATTGCGAACGGCGCGGTGACGGGAACTGTGGAGGGATTGCCGACCACACCGGCCGAACTGCACGACGGCAAAGTGGATGGCGGCACGGTCACGTTTTGGGTGAACACCGATTACCAGGGGCAGACGTACAAGCTGGTATTCAAGGGAACGATTTCCGCGGCCGGGGATCAGATTGCATTCACCTTCGGGACCGAGGACGGAAGCTGGGGCACGCAGATGACGGCGGCCAGGAGCGCGGAGACCACGCCCGCGACGGCCGGCCTCGATATCACCGGAACATGGAAAGGGAGCTTCGATTTTCAGGGCACGAGCATGCCGCTGACCTTCCATTTGACGAGCGCGGCCGGCGTGGTGACGGGAACAGTGGAAGGGCTGCCGACCACGCCCGCGGAGATTCACGAAGGCAAGCTGGACGGCGACACGGTGAGCTTCTGGTTGAACACCGATTACCAGGGACAGACGTACACGCTGGTCTACAAGGGCAAGGTCACGGCCGGACAGATCGCGTTCAGCTTCGGGACCGACGATGGAAGCTGGGGCTCGGAAATGACGGCGACGAAGGGCGCGTAGAGGCACGGAGCGAGGGAGCAAGCACGCAGGGATCAACGCCGGAAGCCGGCATTGTCTCGGTGCCGGAGTTTGTAGAAGCGCCAAAGGTAGATGCTGAGGTTGAGGGCACAGACGGCGATACCGACGGCGGTGATGAGCCAGTCGGGAAAGTTAGGGTAGATGATCGCGTCGAGCGTGTGAAGCAGGAAGCTTCCCTGGTAGGCGGCAAAGCCGGCGCGGGTTTCGAAATACTGTTCGGCGAGCGTAAGCGGGCACGGCCAGGGACCGGCTTCCACGGCGATTCCCCACAATAACGAAAGAATATGCAACGTAGTCCAGGCAGGGCGGCCGCGGGTCCAGAGCGCGCCGAAGATCACCAGCGCGATCCAGAGCAGATGAACGAACAGAACCAGAATGGCGGCAGTAGTCATCATGCACGAACTACGGTGATCATCCTGTAAATTGTAGACCTATGGTTGTTTCAGGAGGGATTACGCAATGAGAATGCACTGGCAGCTCTGCTCGCTTCTTGCGGGAATTCTTTCGCTGAGCGCGTGCGCAGCGAGACCGCAGACTCCGGCCGGGGGAGCGGCACAGGTTCCGCCGGGGTTCGCTGCGCCAGCTCCGCACGTGAACGCGCCACTCGGCAAAATCGAGCGCTTTCCCGGCGACGGAGACGGCGCATACAAGACGCACAAGTATCGCGACCTGTTTGCGGAGCAGGGACACTCACAGGCCGCGAGCCGGGCCAAAATCGAAAAAGCGTTCCAGCAACTGTTCCACGGCGACGGACAGGAGGAACGCATTTACTTCGAGACCGGAGCGAACCAAAACGGAGCACTGGCCTACGTGACCGACTGGGCGAACAACGATGTGCGCACCGAGGGCATGAGCTACGGCATGATGATCGCCGTGCAACTCAACAAGAAACGCGAGTTCGACGCGATTTGGAACTGGGCGCACACGTACATGTCGATCACTGATCCGAAGAACCCTTCGGTAGGGTACTTTGCGTGGTCGATGAACACGGATGGCACCCCGCGTTCGACGGGGGCAGCGCCGGACGGAGAGGAGTACTTTGCCATGGCGCTTTATTTTGCGGCGCACCGATGGGGGAATGGCAAGGGAATTTATAACTATCAGGCGGAGGCGGACAAGATTCTCCGCGGCATGCAGCATCATCCTGCGCTCACTGGAACGAGTCCGTTTCGCATTCATCCCGGCGACCTGCCGTTTGTGATGCCCGATCATCCGTGGCCAAGCCCGACGAACCGCAGAATGGCGGCTGAAGCGGCGGCAAGCGGAAAACCGCGGCCCGCGTACAGCTGGCCGCGCGGGCCGCGTCAGGAGACCGTGGGACCGATGGTGGACGAGAGTCATTTCATGATCAGATTTGTGCCAGACCTGCCCGGCGGAGTCACAGACGCGAGCTATCATTTGCCGGCGTTCTACGAGCTGTGGGCGAGGTGGGGGCCGGTGGAGGACCGTGCGTTCTGGGCGACGGCAGCCGACGTAAGCCGCGACTTTTTCAATCGCGTGACCGGGCCAGAGACGGGATTGACGCCGGACCGAAGCAACTTCGACGGCACGCCGGTGATGGGGCGCGATGGAACGCCGACGCCGTTCATGGCCGATTCATGGCGCAGCGTGAGCAACTGGAGCGTGGATTACTCGTGGTGGCACAAGGACGCACGCGAGAGCGTGCTGAGCGGCAGGATTCAGAAATTCCTCTCGGACCAGGGCATCGGCACATTTGTAAACCGGTATACGCTGGATGGAAAACCGCTGTCGACGACGCACTCGCCAGGGATGATGGCGACAACGGCTGTGGGTAGCCTGGCGGCACCGGATGGGCCGACGGCGAAAGCGTATGTGGACGCGCTTTGGAACATGCCGATTCCGTCGGGCGAACAGCGGTATTACGACGGGCTTCTGTATTTGATGAGCCTCATGCATTGCAGCGGAAATTTCAGGATTATTGAAAAGCCGACTGCTAGCAACTAAAACCCGCGTTCATATTGCCGCAGTTTCGGCACGCGACCCACCCACTGGGCGGGTTCCCCGGTCGTGTCCTGACACTTCGTGCGGTCCTTAGAAGAGTTTTTCTGCAGCCTGCTAGAGCCTGTTTCATAAATAGCCTGACTGGCCAGCCCAAATCCCTCAGGGGTTAAAACCCCTCGATTTTCCCGCCTTTTTCGGCACGAATGAAGCCGTTCCCTCTCACGGAACCATTTATGAAACACGCTCCAGGAAAGATTTGAATGGAATTCTAAATCGCGGCGGCCGCGGGCAGGATGTCTTCCACGTCGACCCATTGCGTGGGATAGTTGCCGGTGTAGCAGGCCGTGCAGTAACCCACGTTGTTTTCATCGCGCACGCACTGCAACAGACCGTCCAACGACAAGTACGCCAGCGAATCCGCCTCGATATAGTGGCGAATTTCCTCGATGGAGTGATTGGCCGCGATGAGCTCTTTTTTGCTCGGCGTGTCGACCCCGTAATAGCACGGCGAAATGGTAGGCGGACAGCTGATGCGAAGATGCACTTCAGTAGCGCCGGCGCCGCGCACCATGCGGACAATTTTTCGGCTCGTCGTCCCGCGGATGATGGAGTCGTCGATGAGGATGACGCGCTTGCCTTCAAGCAGGTTGTGCACGGGGTTGAGCTTGAGGCGGACGCCGAAGTCACGCACGCGCTGCTCGGGTTCGATAAATGTGCGGCCGACGTAGTGGTTGCGGATGAGGCCGAAGCGAAAAGGGATGCCGGCCTCTTCAGCGTAGCCGAGCGCGGCAGTGACGCCGGAGTCGGGCACAGGCACGACCACATCGGCGGGCACGCCGGACTCGCGCGCCAGTTGGCGGCCCATCTGGTCGCGCGACTCCTGCACCCAGCGGCCGAAGATGCGCGAGTCAGGGCGCGCGAAGTAGACCTGCTCGAAGATGCAGCTCGATTGCGGAATGCCGCTCGCGTACTGGCGGCTGGTGACGCCGTCTTCAGAGACCATGACCAGCTCGCCGGGAAGAATGTCGCGGACGAACTCGGCGCGGAGCAGATCGAAAGCGCAGCTTTCCGACGCAAAGACGACGGTGTCGGGTCCGCCGGGATTCTTCATGCGGCCCATGGAGAGCGGCCGGAAGCCGTGCGGATCGCGCGCGGCAAAGATGCGGTCGCGCGTCATCATGACGATCGAAAATGCGCCTTCAACCTGGGAGAGCGAATCGGCGATGGCGTCGACCAGCGAACCGGCGCTGGAGTGCGCGATGAGTTGCACAATGATCTCGGAGTCCGAGGTGGTTTGGAAATATGCGCCGTCGCGCTCGAGGCGGGAGCGCACGTTGCCCAGATTCACCAGGTTGCCGTTGTGCGCGATAGCGATGAGGCCTTTGGTGGAGTCGACGCGAATGGGCTGGGCGTTGAGCAGCGCCGAATCGCCGGTGGTGGAGTAGCGCGTGTGGCCAATGGCCATGCGGCCGGGAAGCTTGGCCAGCACATCGTCCGTGAAGATTTCCGAAACCAGGCCCATGCCTTTGATGTTGGCTAAACGCTGGCCGTCGGCAGTAGCAATGCCGGCTGACTCCTGGCCGCGATGTTGCAGCGCGTAAAGGCTGAGGTAAGCTTCGCGCGCGGCGTGGGGATGGCCGTAGACGGCGACGACGCCGCATTCTTCATGCAGAGCATCGCCGTCGGCGATGCTCTGCAGGGAGCGAGCCACCCCAGCGAGCAAAGACCGCTCGCCCCCCCGCTGCGCGACCCCGGCAGGGAGCAAGGGAGCAAGGGAGCGACGTGATTGCGCGTGAAGCTGTTCGGAAATATCGGCGACGCCGGGGACCCCCTGAAACAGCAACCGGCTCATGCAGTGACCTCATCATGGAGATTGGCTTCAAGCGCGGAAGCCCAGAGCGTGCGTAGCTCGGCGAGCGGCGCGGAGATGAAGGTCTCACCGTCGACCAGGATTTCAAGCCGATTGCCGCCCGTGGTCCCAATGCGTGCGGAGAAGAAGTTGTACTGGTTGGCCATGGCGTCGATCTCGGAAAGATTGCTGGGATCGGTGGTGATGAGAATGGTGGATGCGGGTTCGGCAAAAAGACCGAAGAGCGGGTGCGCGAGCAGCGACGGATCCTGCTCGACGGTGGCGCCGATGCCTTTGGCGAATGCGGCTTGCGCGAGCGCGACAGCGATGCCGCCGTCGGAGATGTCGCGCGCGGAGCGGATGAGCTTGCGCCACGCGAGCACCGCCAGCAAATTGTGCAGGTCGGCTTCGGCATCGAGATCGAGTGCGGGCGGAGTGCCCCAAAGGCAGCCGAGGACGGCCTTGGCAAATTCAGAGGAGCCGAATGCGGTGAGATTGGCGGCGGCTTCAGCTTCGCTCGCGTCCGCCTCCTCACGCGCTCTGGGTTCGCGCTCCAGCACTGGAAGCGGGTATTGGCTGATCGGCGGAGGATTGAGGGGAACCTTGAGCTTTGGATCCGGCTCCTGGCCGCGCGGAATCGGCCAGAGCAGCACGATGGCGTCTTTCGCGCGCTGGAAGCCAGCGGGCACGGCTTTCGTCACGTCTTCCAAAATGCCGACAATGCCGAGGACCGGCGTGGGATAAATGCCCTCGCCGCGCGTCTCGTTATATAACGACACGTTGCCGCCGGTGATGGGCGTGCCCAGCGCAGTGCAGGCTTCGGCGATGCCGTCGATGGCGGCGGAAAGCTGCGCCATGATCTCAGGCTTCTCCGGATTGCCGAAGTTGAGGCAGTTGGTAGCAGCGACCGGAGTCGCACCCGTCATGGCCACTTTGCGTGCGGCCTCCGCCACGGCGTGCATCGCGCCAAGTTTGGGATCGAGATACGCCCAGCGGCCGTTGCCATCGAGCGCCATGGCCAGACCGATCTCGCCTATTGGCTCTTCAAGTCCCTTCGGCCTTCCCGTGCCCTTGATGCGCATCACGCCGGCTTCGCCGCCGGGCCCCTGCACGGTGTTGGTCTGCACCATGGAGTCGTACTGCTCGTGAATCCAGCGCTTGGAGCAGACGTTCGAGGAGACGAGAAGTTTTTTGAGATCCGCCAGATAGTCGCGGTCTTTGGCCAGCTCATCGAGCGCCTCAGCAGGAGGGTCGAGCGGAACCGGCGCCTTCCATGTGCCGATGGGGCGATGGTAGAGCGGCGCATCGTCGGTGAGCGACTGATTGGGAATGTCTGCGACCAGCACGCCGTGATGGCGGATGCGCAAGCGCGGCTCAGGCTGCACCGTGCCGACAATCACCGCATCGAGACCCCACTTTGCGAAGACGCGCAGCACTTCATCTTCGCGACCCTTTTCCGCGACCAGCAACATGCGCTCCTGGCTTTCCGAGAGCATGATCTCGTAAGCGCTCATGCCGGTTTCGCGCTGCGGAACCAGATCAAGCTCAACATCAAGGCCCACGCCGCCGCGCGCGCCCATTTCGCAGGTGGAACAAGTGAGGCCGGCAGCGCCCATATCCTGAATGCCCACGATGGCCCCGGTCTGCATGGCTTCAAGACATGCCTCGAGCAGCAGCTTCTCCATGAACGGGTCGCCGACCTGCACGTTGGGGCGCTTCTGTTCTGAGCCTTCCTTGAATTCCTCGCTGGCCATGGTGGCGCCGTGAATGCCGTCGCGGCCGGTCTTGGCTCCAACGTAAATCACGGGATTGCCTGTGCCGCTTGCCTTGGCGTAGAAAATCTCGTCCTTGCGGACGAGGCCAAGTGCAAAGGCGTTCACCAACGGATTGCCGCTGTAACAGGGCTCGAATTTGGTTTCGCCGCCGAGGTTGGGCACGCCAAAGCAGTTGCTGTAGCCGGCGATGCCGCTCACCACGCCTTCCACGACGGAGTGATTCCGGTGCACCAGCTCGCGATCGGCAGCGCCCGGCTCAATCGGCCCGAAGCGCAGCGAGTCCATCACCGCCAGCGGCCGCGCGCCCATGGTAAAGATGTCGCGCAGAATGCCGCCCACGCCGGTAGCCGCGCCCTGGTAGGGCTCAATGTAGCTGGGGTGGTTGTGGCTTTCGATCTTGAAGGCGCAAGCCCATCCGTCGCCCACGTCGATGATGCCGGCATTTTCGCCCGGGCCCTGCACCACGCGCTCGCTTTTCGTCGGCAGGCGCTTCAGGTGCACGCGGCTCGATTTATACGAGCAATGCTCGCTCCACATCACGCTGTAGATGCCGAGTTCGGTGAGCGAGGGCGTACGGCCGAGGGCCGCGAGAATGCGTTCGTACTCCTCCGCAGTGATGCCGTGCTGGGCCAGCAACTGCGGGGTTACGGTGGTTGGCTCGGGAACGACGGCGGAGGAGGCGCTGGTCATCGTTGATGCCTCCATTGTCGCACGGGAGTCGCAGGCACGAACCGGAATGCGGATGTGGAAAGCTCATCTGTAATGGGGCAGTTGCCCACCGCGGGGCAGCCCGTCTGTGGCAGATAAGCCAAGGCCTATGCGATACTTGGGAAGCAGAACCCCTCCCAGGCCGGGATGGCGGAACTGGCAGACGCAGCGGACTCAAAATCCGCCGACCCTTGCGGTCATGGGGGTTCGACCCCCCCTCCCGGCACCAGTAAGTCATTTATAATCAATATATTACGTGGCACTATGTCTATCCTTTGGCGTGCGCATGGAAAATTGGCCGATCATGGCGCATCGGCACTCTGGCACACTCTCCCATGCCGGTCTATTCCGATCCCGGTCAAGGTTATATGTTGCCTTAAGAGTAATTGACGAGTAGGCGACGATAGGCTCAGAGCGCAAAAAATGGTCCATCCCTCATCGCCGACATCGATGTTTGTCAATCGCCAGAGTAATGCCGCCACAGAGCAACTGCCATCATCAACAATGCTGAATTGTGATATTGTGATATACCGACCGAAAATCCAGCGAGTAAGCCGGCAGGGATTCCGAGATCGCCTGCCGAGCAGCATGTAGGCGGACCTGTCCCCGTTGGGCAATGACTGCCGCGGGCATCCAGCTCTCCCTCAATAGGGAAGAGGTTTGGTGTGCGCGAAATTCGATCACGATCACACCAACCAATTCAGTCACGTGCATCCGGGAGAACGATATGAAATCGGGTGTAAGGTCGATCGAACGATTTATTCTCCACCCAAATAGGAACATTGCCTCGCAATCTTCACATTCACAATGGAAGATTTGGATTGCAATATCGTGCCTGCTGGCCGCGTTGGCGTGCAACGCATGGTCCCACGGACAGAGCCAGCCTGCCGGGCTGCAACGGCTGACCCACCATGTGCGCCCGGCAGTATCGAATGGGCAGGCCGCGATGGTGGGAGCGCTGCCGGCGACGCAACAGATGCGCATGACCATGGTGCTGCAGCTGCGCAACCAAGACCAGCTAAAGGCTTTGCTGTCGGATTTGTATAACCCTGCAAGTCCGAATTATCGCCATTTCCTGAGCGTGGACCAGTTTGCGGCTCAATTCGGGCCCACCCCCGAGGATTACCAGGCGGTGGTGCAATACGCCAGGAGCAATGGATTTCAGGTGACGGATACGCCGGCCAACCGGCTGGTTGTGCCGATCGTGGGCACAGTGGCACAGGTTGAAGCGGCCTTCCACGTCACGATGAACCAGTACAAGCATCCCACGGAGAACCGCAACTTCTATTCGCCGGACCGCGAGCCGACGCTTGCTGTCAGCGTGCCGGTGGCGCACATAGCCGGCCTTAACAACTACTCCCTGCCGCGACCGTTAGCCGAGCGCGGCACGCCGGCAAATGGCGTGGCTCCGGCAACGGGTTCGGGCCCCGGGTATACCTACCTGGGCAGCGACATGCGAGCGGCATACTACGGAGGCACGGCCCTGACGGGATTCGGCCAAACCGTTGGCGTGGTCGAATTCGACGGCTACGACCTGAGCGACGTGAATCTCACATTCAGTAATTCCGGCCAGACGTATACCGTGCCCATCAACAACGTGCTCGTGGACGGAGCGACGGGACAGCCGGTAACCGGCGACGATGCCGAACAGGTCCTGGACATCGTGCAAGCCATCGGCATGGCGCCGGGCCTGGACCAGGTCCGTGTGTATATCGAGAACGCGTACGTCAGCAATGACGCAACTGTCCTCAATGCGATCGCCGCGGAAAATATTGCGCAGGAAGTGAGCATCTCCTGGTTGTGGGAACCGGACGATCCGCAGACCGACGATGTTTTCTTCGAAGAGATGGCGGCTCAAGGGCAGAGCGTTTTCGTTGCGTCGGGGGATAATGGCGCCTACGATGAGAACGTCAGCCCCTTCTTTTATCCAGCCGAGGACATCTACGTAACCGCAGTGGGCGGAACGCACCTGAACACCAACGGCGCCGGCGGACCGTGGGTCAGTGAAACCGGGTGGTACTTTAGCGGCGGCGGGATCAGTCCGGATCAGATTCCCCTCCCCTCCTGGCAGTCCATAGTTTCTTCTGGCATCAATGCAACGTTTCGCATGGTGCCTGACGTCGCCATGGAGGCCGACTTCGACAATTACACATGCGACATGGGATTGTGCATGGGCGACTGGGGAGGCACCAGCTTCGCCACACCGCGATGGGCGGCCTATATTGCCCTGGCCAATGAGCAGGCAGCCGAAGCTGGCGAGAAGGCATTCGGGTTTCTTGATCCGCTCATCTACTCTCTGGCAGAAAGCACGAGCTACACCGACAACTTTCACGACATTGTCCTCGGCGACGATGATTGTTGCGGCAGTGCTCATTACTTCAACGCCTATACCGGATACGATCTCGTCACTGGCTGGGGAAGCCCAAACGGACCGAACCTGATCAATACTCTGGCTCCGGTGACGGCTTCTGGCTTCATCCTGGCTGTGGTTCCCGATAGCCCGCTCATCAATCCCGGCACCAGCGAATTGGCGACAGTCAGCATCTATGGCGTAGGCGGGTTCAGCGGCAGCGTGAATCTCTCCATCTCGGGACTGCCTTCCGGTGTGACTGCAACCTGGAGCGCCAACCCCGCGAGCAGTACAAGCACTTTGACCCTTTCGGCGAGCTCCGCCGTGGCTCTCGGCTCATATTTGTTGACGGTGACCGGTACTTCGGGAACGATTACGAGGTCGGCCAAGATCGCGCTGACTGTTGCCAACCCATCCTTTACGCTGAGCCAATGTGCCTTGTATACGCGCTGCTATTCGACGAACGAATACTGGACGACCCCGGGAGCGTCGGCCGGCGGCCTTATCTATCTTTCTGGCTCGAATGGATTTTCCGGCGCAGTGGCCCTGAGCGTCACCGGGCTCCCGCCGGGTGTGACCGTCAGCTTCGGCTCAAATCCTATGTCCAGTTCCTCCACGTACCAGCTATGCAGCTCCTGCACGTTTATCGAGTTTGAGGCGAGCTTTTCCGCGACGCCGGTAATTTCAACGGTCACAATTACAGGAACCTCCGGGTCGCTTGTTTTCTCCACTACGGCTACGGTGGCTGTGCTTCCGGCGGTTGTGCCGACGCCATCTTTATTTTCGCCGCCGAATGCGAACCTGGGATCGGTGGCCGTCGGATCCCTAAGCCCGGTGCAAACGCTGTCCTACACCTTTGCCTCTGCAGCTACGCTAGGCTCGATCGCCGTGTTGACCCAGGGCGCCAAAGGTCTGGACTTTACCGACGCGGGCACGGGAACCTGTGCCGCCAATGCTTCTTATGCGGCCGGCCAGTCCTGCACAGTGAACGTGCTCTTCAAACCGCGCTTTGCCGGGACCCGCTACGGCGCAGTGGTCCTCTATGGCACCGACGGGATCGCCATTGCGATCGATTATCTTCAAGGAACCGGCCTTGGATTGCAGTTGACCTACCAGCCCGGCACCCAGAATACGATCGCCACCTTTACGCCCGTAACGTCGTGGCCCAGCGCGATCGCTGTCGATGCAAGCGGGAATGTCTACGTCACCACTCAAAATACTGGCCAACTCTACAAGGAGACGCTGTCGGGCGTCAACTACATCCAGAGCATCGTGCCGACCAGCGACTTGGAAGATCCCGAGGGAGTCGCGGTGGACGGAGCCGGCAACATCTATGTCGTCGATGAGCACCGAGTATTGAAGGAGACACCCTTTGCGGGTAGCTACCTTGAGAGTGTTATCGCCAGCGTTCCAGGATTCTTCGGTACCGGAGTCGCGGTCGATGGCAGTGGCAACGTCTACTTTTGTGGCGGCTCCACTGGCCAATACACTCCAGCCGTAGCCGCATACAAGGAAACGTTGACGGCGTCCGGCTACGTGCAGAGCACCGTGGTCAGCGGCCTGCCAGGAGTTTTCGGCATCGCCGTGGACGGGAGCGGTAACGTCTACATTGCCGATTGGGTGGATGGCTGGATCGTCAAGGCCACGCCGGCTGCGGGCGGATATACGCAAAGCACGATTCCAGTGAGCGGCCCTGGGGGAGGACTCTATGGAGTGGCCGTGGACGGGATCGGTGACGTCTATGTTACCCATGACTATGGCTTCATGATCGATGGTACACACTATGATCTTGGACAAATCTATAAGGAGGCCGTTACCGCTGACGGCTACTCTCAGAGCACGATTTCATCTCTCGCACTCAACCAGCCATGGGGTGTCGCGGTGGACGGGGCCGGTAACGTCTACATAGCCGACTCTTACAATGCCCAAGCAGTGAAGGAAGACCTTCGGACTCCGCCCAGCCTGAGTTTTGCGACAACCCCCTTTGGTTCAACGAGCAGCGATAGTCCGGAGACCGTTGCCCTGGCCAACATCGGCAATGCCAATGTGGACGTTTCCGCGCTGAGTTATCCGCCTGACTTCCCCGAGGCTCCCGGCATAACAGGCGACTGCACTTCCAGGACCTCGCTGACGGCAGGAGAAAGCTGCACCTTGAGCATCGACTTTACGCCGCTTCTTCCGCTCAACGGCGCCGCCTCCGCCGTGCTGAACGAAAGCGTAAAGTTCACAACAAACGCCAATCCTCAGGCGCAGTCCGTCCCTCTCACCGGAACGGGGACCCCTGCACTGACTGCCATGTCGGTGGGTAATGCGACGGCGGCTTACAGCGGCTCGGCGCAGAATGTTACCCTGACGGCCGCGGTGACCAGTGTGGCCGGAACAGTGAACGCCGGCACGGTGACTTTCACGGTGTCGAACGGAAAGACTGCTGTGGGAACACCGACGACCAGCGGCACGGTGGCCAACGGGGCGGGTGGCGTGAGCTTCGCCCTGCCGGCGGGGACGGCACCCGGATCCTATACGATACAGGCGGCTTACAGCGACGCAGGGGGCTCGTTCAGTGGCAGTACCGGCAGCGGATCTCTTACCGTCAGCCAGGCGACGCCCGGCATCACGTTGACTTCCTCGAGCAACCCGCAGTTCCTATCGGATTCGGTGACATTCACGGCCACGCTCAATGGCGGCACGGGCGTTCCGACGGGCACGGTAACTTTCTACGATGGCACGACGCAGTTGAAATCTGCGCCGCTTTCGGGAGCAACTTCGACGCTTACTACCTCGTCGCTGACGACCGGAACTCACTCGATCACGGCCGTGTACTCCGGCGATTCGAACTACCTGACTGTGACCAGCACGGCGGTGTCCGAGCTGGTGGAAACGTTAACGCTAACCACGAGCTCCGGGATCGCAACCATAAATGGTTCGCCAGGCGGGCAGGCGACCTATTCCATGACCTTGACTCCGCCGGCAGGAACCACGTTCCCGGAGCCAATTACGTTCAGCGTCTCGGGATTGCCCGATGGCGCCACGGCCACCTTCAGCCCCAACCCGATACCCGCGGGATCGGGAACGACCAACGTGACGATGACGATCGATGTGCCGTCGACCGCGTCGATGAGGCCATTGGCGAGCCCGTTTGGCCGGGGAGCCTTGCCAGTAGCACTGGGATTGTTCTTACTGCCGTTCGCGAGCCGGTTGCGCAAGGCCGGACGGAAGCTACGCCACGCGATGGTGATTGTCGTCGCCGGCGTGGCGCTGATGGCAGGGCTAACCGTCGAGTTGCCTGGATGCGGCGGGGGCACCCCCCGACCGCCCAGGAGTTACGCGTTATCCCTGACAGCCACCTCAGGCTCATATTCAGCATCAACGCCTTTGACTCTCACGGTGCAGTAATTCACCGAAAAACGCGGAGCGCTCTGACCGAAAGGTCCGACGCTCCCCGTGAATTCTTGGGGCAATGAAAGCTTTCGGCAAGTGCCCACGCGTTCTTTCCGCGGCGTCCGCCGCGCAGCGGGTTAGTTCAAACCGGGTTCACACCAACTGATCGTGAAGCGGGTATCGGAACGCCCAGAAGTGCCAAGGGCCCGAATAACCGGCAAACCGGAAGTAACCCTCAACTGTGGTTGAAAGAATTGAGTGCTCACTGGACCCGCGCGCAACGACGAGTGAGAACCCTACCCGTCTAAAATCTCGTGTACTCGTAGCGTACTCAAGAACGGCGTCTCCTGCGTTTTGGTAGTTTTGAGCGTCTAATGTTTTCAATAATTTGTTTGTAATCAACACGGGTAGGCAATCCGCCCCCTCCCGGCACCAATCTATTTTCCAGGCCCGCCTTCGATTTATACCCGTTATACTCGAATACCAGCGGAACACCTACCCAACATTCACAGGAAACCGGGGTATGATGCCGGATCAGAACGATATTTGGGATGAGTTGCTGACCTACGTCGAGGCGCATAGCGTCATACCTGTCATCGGTCCGGAATTGGCCATCGTCGATTATCAGGGACGACGCGAACCCTACTATCGATTGCTGGCGCGCGAGCTCGCGACGCGCTTGAAGCTCGACGATCCAGGCCAAGCCCCAACCCTCAACAAGGTGGTGGGAGATTATCTCGCCAAACCCGGCAGCAGACGGCAGTCGGTCTATCGCGAGTTGGGCGATATCGCCGGAAAACTCCAGGTCGACGTTCCGGAGCCGTTCCTGCAACTCGCGAGCATTCGCGACCTGAATTTTTACGTAAGCTTCTGTACCGATAATCTTCTGGCTCAGGCGATCAATGCCGCGCGTTTTGGCGGACGCGCGGAGACCCGCGAATTGTCGTTCAATCCCAGCGAAGCCGGCGACCTGCCCGACGGCGCGCGCGATGCGCCGCTGGTGTATGGACTGTTTGGGCGGATCTCGGTGCTGCCCAAGTATGTTGTCGCGGAAGAGGACGAACTGGAGTGGGTCACCGCCCTGCAGATTCCCGAAAAGCGTCCGGAGCGGCTCTTCGATGAACTGGGACGCAATTCTTTGCTATTTCTCGGCTGCCGGTTTCCCGACTGGCTGGCGCGTTTCATCATTCGCACGGCCAAGAACACCAAACTGTCCACCGAGCGCGGCTTCTCGGAGTATTTGATCGACGCCGACGTGGTGGCCGACTCGCCCCTGGTCGCTTTTCTCACCAGCTTCAGCCGCGAAACTCAGGTGGTGGCGATGGACCCGGTGGCCTTCGTGGCAGAACTCGCCCAGCGCTGGCAGCAACGTCAAGGCAGTGACGCAGCGGCCAAGGCGCCGGAACCGGGTCCGATGCCGGAAACCATGCCGCTCGGCAGCTTGTTCATCAGCTATGCCAGTGAAGACCGTCCGGCCGCGCTGCGGCTGGCGTCGGAACTGCAAGCCGCCGGACTGCCGGTCTGGCTCGACCGCCAACAACTCGATTGGGGTAGCGACTACTCGGCCCGCATTCGGCTCGCGATCCAGCAATGCGCCCTGTTTGTGCCCGTGCTATCGCGCACCGCAGAACAACGTACCGGATTCTTTCGCAAGGAATGGTCCTGGGCCAGCGAGCGGAGCCTGGATTTTACCGGCAGCAGCCTCACCTTCCTGTGTCCGTTGGTGATCGACGATACGCCCGTGGTGACCAGCAACGAAATTCCCCCATCCTTCAAGTCGGTGCAAATCGAACAAGCCCCCGACGGCAACCTGCAGGCGAACCAGGCAGAAGTGATCGTCAAGGCCTTCAACGCCATGCGCGCCCGCCTTCAAGGTGCGTCATGACCGAACTTCCCATGATCGACGCCGAACGACCGTGGCCGGGTTTGCTGCCGTTCACTGAAGACGCGCGCATGTTCTTCCACGGCCGCGAAGCGGAAACAGATGATTTGTTTCGCTTGATCGAGCGCGAACCTCTTACCGTCTTGTTCGGTCAATCCGGATTGGGAAAGTCCTCGCTGTTGAATGCCGGCGTATTTCCGTGCCTGCGCCGCGCCGGTTACCTGCCTGTGTATCTGCGCCTGAGTCTCGACGCCACGGCGCCCGAGCTCATCGAGCAAGTGTGGCATGCCCTCATCTGCGAATGCGTCGAACACGAGGTGAGCGCGACCCCTCCCCATCCGGACGACGGCTTCTGGCAATACCTGCATCGCCCCAGCACGAAGTTTCTCAATCCCCGTGGACGCCCTGTTGTATCCGTGCTGATCTTCGATCAGTTTGAGGAGATCTTTACGCTGGGCCGGCAAACACCGGAGCAAACCGCGCGCACGCGCGTGCTTCTGCAACAGTTAGGCGAGCTCATCGAAAACCGGCTGCCTCCTGCGCTTGAGAGCGAACTTACGGAGCACCCGGAGCGCATGGATCAATACGATCTGCTGCGCCAAAACGTCAAAATCGTATTCACCTTTCGCGAGGATTATCTAGCCGACTTCGAGGGCCTGAAGACCCTCATCCGCCCCATCATGCAAAACCGCATGCGCCTGGAGCCCATGCGGGGCGACCGGGCGGCCGAGGCCATCCGGCAGGCGGGCACCGGCCGCCTGAGCGCAACCGTCGCGGCGCGCATCGTCAGGTTTGTCGGCGGTGTGGCGATAGACGGCGCCGGAAAACTCGAGGAGATTTCGGTCGAACCCGCGCTGCTCTCGCTGGTCTGTCGCGAGCTCAACGAGCAACGCATTGCCCGCGGCCAGGCCGAGATCAGCGCCGACCTTATCCAGGGCGAGAACACGCAGCAGATCATCGCGCAGTTCTACAGTCATGGTTTTGCCGGTTTGGACGTCAGGATGCGCTATTTCGTTGAGGATCGGCTCCTGACCGCCGCAGGCTACCGCGACAGTTGCGCTTTGGAGAATGCCCTGGCGGAGCCCGGCGTCAGCGAAGCGGCGATTCAGACTCTGGTGGATCGGCGCATCCTGCGTCGCGAGGAGCGCGGCGGATTGGTTCGGCTCGAGCTGATCCACGATGTTCTCGCGATTGTGGCCAAGGCCAGCCGCGATGCGCGGCGTGAGGCTGAGGCGCTGGAGGCCGCACAGTTGTTGGTGGCCCGGCATCGGCGGCGTCAGAGAATCGTAGCCGCGTGGGCCGCGGTTCTGGTGGCGTGTCTGGTGGGGGTTTCATGGCTGGCGGTGGTCGCGAGCCGGGGGAAGAGAGAAGCCGTTGCTGCCGAGATCGAAGCTGTTTCTGCCCGGAAACGAGCGGATCAACAGGCCCAGTTGGCCATCCAGCAGCAGAAGCTGGCGCAAAGCGAGAGCGTCCGGGCGCTTGGCGCAGAGCAACTGGCCAAGTCAAAACAGTTGCAATTGGCTGATGCTCTGGAGAAGGCAGACGTGGCCACCGGCAAGGCTACGAGTGAGGCCGCTGCGAAGGAAAAAGAGCGATGGCGCGCCGTTGTGTGGGCAGCCGCCGCCGACGAGCAATTGGACGTGCACGGCACGGGTGAACAACTGCGCGCGTGCATCGATTCCACCAATCGCCTGACCGACGAGCCGCCGCCGCCCGCATCGCTCGATTACATGGTGGGAGTCTGGCATGTGGACGAAGGGTTCGCATCGACGGATATGGATTGGCGCAGCGACGGCACCTGCGTGAGCAGGCATTTGTATCAAAACGGCCATGAGATCGACGCCAAGGATGACGTTTGTACCTGGAAATACAAACTGATCGACGAGCATGACTTCGAGGTGGATTACCAATCCAAGTTATTGGGAGATGCGTACCCAAAGCAACTGGTCTTCAAGATCGTAAGTCCTACGCGAATGCGCAACACCAATCTCGGCTACGACGCGTTTCGCATCATCTGCCCGGCGCAGGAGCTTACGATTCGCAAGGGCGAGCTCGCGACCCTGCAGAAATTGGCCAACGACAATCCCGGCAAGCTGCCGCAACTAGTGGACCTCGCAGGCGGATACGACAAACTGGGAACGGCGCTGTCCGCCCAGGGCGATTCTACGAATGCTCTTGTGGAGCTCAACAACGAACTCAATATTTACCAATATCTCGAAACCCGCGAGCCCGGCAATCTGACCTGGCAGCAGAAAGCCGCGCAGTTGCTCGAGCAGATCGGCGACCTTCAATTTGAGCAGGCCAAGGCCTCCAATCAGGCCGGCAACTTACAACGGAGCGTGGAACAAGCTACGGCGGCGCTCGGATCCTATCAAAAGGGCCTGGCGATTCGCCAGCAGTTGCTGCATGCCGCCCCCGAGGACGTTGATGCGCAATTGAACGCGGCGCACGTACTCAACCAGCTCGGCATTGCTCTCTATTGGAGCCGCGAAGTAGCGGTGGCGGCCAATGCGATCCGGCAGAGGGTGCGGCTGCTTGAGAACGTCATTGATACGCATCATGGCACTCCCCAGATTCAAGTGCAACTCATCTGGGCCCTCTATGCTCTCAGCCTGATGTCGGATAATGCGACCGAGGCCAGGGACGCTCTGCACAAATCGCTCGCAATCGCGACGGAACTGGATAGCAAGCACGAGGATCCCGAAGAAATGATCGGCGTGGTCGGATTCCTGCAGGGCGCGCTCGCCAAAATGCCAACGCCGTCCACGCCGCCCACGCCGCCCAAACCATCCACATCGCCCAAACCCAATTGACCGGCCACACCAGTCCCCGATGAGCTGGTTGGATCTCGAATTGCGGTTTGTCCCGGCGGCTATCGAGTGATGGCTCCGGCCAAGTTATTGTGCTCCTCCGCCGACCCAATGGTAGGTATAGACCCACTTCACTGATCCTCCGCAGAAGAAACCGAACTGCGCGTTCGGACTTCCTTTGGGGATCGTGAAGGGCTGGGCAGTGAGCGTTTGGTTTGGACCGTCTGTGTTGATCAGATGCTCGTTGTTGGTCTCCTCTCCCTGCCACGCGTAACAGCTGGCTCCGCCAGAACCCAGGGGAGTGGCGTTGCCTGACGCGACTTGCATGATGAACTTCTGTCCGGGCGTCAGAGTTGTGGGAGGCAGAGTCCAGGCGCCGCTCATTTCGTAGTTGACTTGCTTCGGATCAGGGATGAAGACGTAACGAGAGGTATATTGATTCTCGCCAATGCTTGCCAGTGTATAGCTGACTTGGTGGGCCCAATCGCCGCCTTCAACCCAGGTATCGCCCGCAGACGGCGAAGCACCCAGTTTTCTGCCTGTTTTGTCATCGGTTGGCGGACGATAGGTCCACTCAATCAAAGCCTTACCGCGCTCCCAGTGCCCGCCGAGCCCCGTTGGCCCCGCCGGCCCAGGGTTAGGTTTACATGTTACCGGGCCAAACGGGGAACCTGGTCCTGGGATTATCCGTTGATCGGGGCCTGGCTGGAGTTTGGGGCTTGTCGTTTCGTCGACGCATGACTGGGAATTGGGCGTGGTCGTCGTGGGGGGTGTTGGGGGTGCGGGCGTCGTCTTCTCTTCGCGATGCTCCGGCATGAAGGTGCGCTCCACCTTGGCATACTGGAGGTCCGGTATCGCGTAAGCGCCGACGATTTCCAGCCTGAGCTTACACAGCGTATCGACTTTTGGCTGCACCCGCCAGGAAACCTCGAGCCCCGACCCCTTCGCCAATGAATTGCCCAGTTCCTTTTCCTTGTCATTGCCGGGAAGCGTGCAATCGGTTGTGGTGAGCCGCACGCGCAGGTTGCGGGCCTCCGCGGAGGCGGCATTGGTGACCTTGCCAGTGACCCGGTACGCCGTGCTTCCCGCTTCGGGCTGGTACTCGATCGTCGGGCGCAGCCCGGAGATGGAGGCCCGCCACAGAGTGTAGACCGCTCGAATTGCATCGCGGAGCGGCAGCACCGGGGTATTGAAGTACACCTCTTGCCGGTCGCGCGTTTCCGTGGCCTTGAAGATGGTAAACAGGCGAGCCTGCTCTGCCTGGCCCACCCAGGGATTGTCGAAGACCGGCGTGGCATTCTTCCAGTGCGGATCGTACCCGTCCATGCCTTGGCCTGCCTGTTGATGAAACGCGCTTGCCGTCAACTGTCCCGTCGGGCGTCCCTCCCACAAAATGTGGCTGGACGCATTTGTGATCAGCGCGGGGTTGTCTAAAGATTGAGAGTGGTAAATCTCTGACACAGTTTCAGACGTTCCGTTGTAGTACCAGGGATCGAACCAATCGAACTCGGGTGGATCGGTCAGGGTGATGAAGCGGTTTAACTCCGGATAAAAATTGCGGTCCGCTCCCTTTTTTTGGTAAGGCGTCATGTACGCCAGGACCATGGATCCGGTGACGGACTCGGGCAGCGTCACAAACTCGGTTTCATAGACCCTCTGATTCACCCAGATCTTCTCGGCTGTAGATCTTGACATCCCGTTCACGTGGTAGGGAACGAAGATGTCGGCCAGAAAATGCGCACAGTAGGCAGCCTGCTTCGGGCCCCCTTCGTTCGTATTCTTCAGGTTGAGGACATTGACCCTTATGAGTTCTGAAAAGTAATGCGCTACCGAGTTGGGAGCATTCCCTTCACCGGTCACGGGATTGTAATAGTGCTCCGAGTAGGTCGACCTGCCATGGGCGTCGGCGCCCGCGCCGTCCAGCCCGTTTGCAGTCAGCTCCACTCCTTCATTGCTCTCGACTCCCTGAAAGCTGGGAAACAGATTCGTTTCAAACGCCGGATCTGCCCTCAGGCGGCCCAGAGCTGTTGCGACGATGTACTGATGGGTCTCCGCCAGCGGAGCGACTGACGCCCACGGAAATGCCACCACGGGAAGGAACACGAGGATTGCAACCAAAAGAAGCTGCCTGTTGCCACGCATGAGCTTTCGTCTCCTTACGGAATCATTGATCAAGGGCCGGTTGTGTGTTGCCGCGCCGGCCGCCCGGCTTGCCTGCCGTGATTAGGGCCCCGAGGTGCGCGTCATGGTGACGGTGCCTTCTTGCGGTCGATCGTCCCCAAAGCGCCCCGTTGCCTTGCGCCCACCCGGTTCGACCGTCAGTTGGTAGTAGCCCGTATGCTCGCCACGGTCTTGCCATGTGTAGTCAATGCGCACCCGGTTGCCGATGACGGTCGCAATGCCGGTGGCGTTCACCGAGCCCCTCGCCACGGCCTTGTACCGGTCGCCGTCCAATGCGGTGAAGGTCCAGGTCTCCCCACGGGCGCCCGGCTGCCACGTGCCGGCGAAGCTCACGGTGCGAAAGAGCTTCGACTCACTGGTGGCCGGCCGGCTGGGAGCGGATGGTTGCGGCGAGGGTTGCGAGGGTGGTTGCACGGGCGGTTGCGAAGCGATCATCTCCGTTGCGGGCGCGTTGGCGTAGCCGTACACCTCGCACTCCGCGAATTGCAGGGAGCCGCGCTCCGCGAGTTGCAACCGCACATAACGGGCGCTCCGGCCTCTGAGATCGACCGTAATCACATCGAATGGCGTCCCGTTGTGCGCATAAACGCGTTCCCAGTGGGATCCATCCGTCGAGAGCATCACCTGGACGGTTCTCGACTGCTCCTGGCAGCATGCCTTGCGGTTGTAGAGCTTCAGTTGCGTGAGGGTATAGACCCCCTGAAGGTCTACTTGCCACCAGGGAGGGTTGGGTTCGTTGGGATCGGTAATCACCAACATATACGGTTCGCGGGGCTGCGACTCGAGAATCCCGTCGTTGCCGAATTGTGGCCCCTGATCGACCCCGGTCCCTCTGTAGATGCTGCTTTGGGTCGCCGGCTTGTGCAGCGCCAGATTGACGACGGCGCCGGATTCAACCTCCGACTCCGCCGGTTCGATACGCGCCGTCAATGGGCCGGATGCGCCATTGCCAGACGGGCTTCCCACCAGCCTCCAGTGGCCTGGCTGCTGCTGACTCCATAAAGCCGGAATCCCTAATAGGAAGAACAAAAAGAAAGATTGCGCCCGAAATACCTGCTTCATCTGAATTCTCCTCTTCGGGCGCCGTAGCGCCGCTTGCTAAGCGATGAGGGGTGCCTGGTAATGCCAGCCCGACGAAGAAACAGAGCCCGAGAAAGACCCGCCAATCCAAGGCACAAGAAACTCACACCACAACCTGTGCGGTTGCGAGCCTTCATTCAGCTGTTGGATCAGTTGCTCGGAATTTTAGGCAGGGGTCCCCCTGTTTGTAAAGCGCGGCGCCCGCAATCTCGCGCACACCACTCAGTTCGGCGGGGCCCGGTCAGTGCGTGCTGAGGGTGACCCCGCAGTCTTTGCCGTTGTACTGGCACCCATGGAACCCGGCTGCAGAGTCGGCAGCGGTGCAGTCACCGGGTCCCGGGTCGTCAGGAGGCCACATCGGGTTGCTGTCACCATTTGCTTTGGGCGGCGCGGGGGGGATCACGCAATAGCAGCCGCCGTCTCTACCGCAGCTCCACTTGCCGTGGTACTGGGCTCCTGGCGGAATCGCAGGTGTTGACACTTGTAGGTAGTCAGGGCAATCTGGCCCAGCGCACGAGGGCACCCAAAATGTTGGTGTTACCCCCTCGGGCGGCTTGGGAGCCGTCGGCGTATTCACCGGCTCGACCGGTTTAGGCGGCTTGGGCGGGGTCTTCGGTTCGAGATGCGCCGGGAAGAGGAGGCGCTCCACCCTGGCGTACTGGATGTCCGGGATCGCGTAAGCACCGACAACTTCCAGCCTGAGCTTACACAGCGTATCGACTTTCGGCTGGACCTTCCAGGAGACCTCGAGCTCCGACCCCTTCGCCAATGAGTTGCCCAGTTCCTTTTCCATGTCTTTGCCGGGGAGCGTGCAATCGGTTGTGGTGAGCCGCACGCGCAGGTTGCTGGCCGCCCCGGAAGCCTTATTGGTCACCTTGCCGGTGACCTTGTACGTCGTAGCGCCCGTTTCGGGTTGGAACTCGATCACCGGGCGTAGCCCGGAGAAGGAGGCCCGCCACAGAGTGTAGACAGCCCGAATCGCATCGCGCAGCGGCAGCACCGGGGTATTGAAGTACACCTCTTGCCGATCGCGCGTTTCCGTGGCCTTGAAGATGGTAAACAGGCGAGCCTGCTCTGCCTGGCCCACCCAGGGATTGTCGAAGGTGGGCGCGGCGTTCTTCCAGTGCGGATCGTACCCGTCCATGCCTTGGCCGGCCTGCTTATGAAACGCGCTCGCCGTCGGTTCTCCCGACGGGCGTCCCTCCCACAAAATGTGGCTGGACACATTTGTGATCAGGGCTGGGTTGTCGATCGATTGCGAGTGGAAATATTCTGAATAGGTCATGGACGTCCCGTTGTAGTACCAGGGATCGAACCAATCGAACTCCGGTGGATCGGTGAGCGTGATGAAGCGGTTTAACTCCGGGTAGAAGTTGCGGTCCTGTCCACCCCCTTGGTAAGGCGCCATGTACGACAAAATCATCGATCCGGTGACGGACTCGGGCAGCGTAATTTGCTGGGTTTCATAGACCTTCTGATTCACCCAGATCTTCTCGGCGGTGTCTCTTGACATCCCGTTCACGTGGTAGGGAACGAAGATGTCGGCCAGAAAATGTGCACAGTAGGCAGCCGCCTTCGGACCCCCTTCTTCAGTCTGGTGCTGCTGGTTGAGGATATTGTCCTTGATGAGTTCGCTGAAGTAATGCGCCACCGAGTTGGGGGCATTCCCTTCCTCGGTCCGGGGATTGTAATAGTGCTCGGAGTACGTCGACCTGCTGTGGGCATCGGCGCCTTTTCCGATCAGCCCGGCAGCAGTCAGCTCCACCCCTTCATTCAGCTCGACTCCCTCTGTGTTGGGAAACAGATCCCCTTCAAACGCGGGATCAGCCTCCAGGCGGCCCAGAGCGGTTTGGACGATGTACTGATGGGTCTCCGCCAGCGGCGCGACTGACGCCCACGGAAATGCCACAACGGGAAGAAGCACAAGAATTGCAACCACCAGAAGCTGCCTGTTTTTGCGCATGAGCTTTTGTCTCCTTACAGAATCACCGATCAAGAGCCCGTTGTGTTGCCGCGCCGGCCACCCGCACAACTTCTTCTGCTTCTGTTCCCAATCCTGGCGGCCCCTAGTACCCACACGGCAGGCCATCGTACTTGCACGCGGGAGGATTGAAGCTGGGGCCATTGAACCTGGGGCCGCAGTCTATGGGCCCCCATTGTATGGAATCGGGAAGGCAAGTACAGGCAAGCTGGTTAGACCCGCTCCAAAGTCGACCGCACGACCACCTGCCGTGGACCGTGGCTCCCGGCGGAATCCCCGGACCCTTCACCTCTATGCTCTTACATTTCTCCTTTTCAGGATCATGGCACGTAGGCAGAAAGAACGTTGCCCCCGAGTCCTCTACATTGGTCGGCTGGGACGGCTCAGGCGGCGTGGGTTTGCTCACCTCCTGTGTGACAGGTTGCGGTGTGAAGGCGCGCTCCACCAGGGAGTATTGAAGGTCCGGAATCTCGTAAGTGGCAATGACTTCCAGCGTGAGATGGCACGCCTTACCGGCCGTCGGCTGTACCTGCCAGGAGGCAGACACCGTCTGCGTCTTCCCTGCAGCCAAAGACGAGCCCATCGACTTATCTTTGCCGTCGACCACCGCGCAATCGGTTGTGGTGAGCCGCGCGCGGACGTTGCTGGCCGCCGCGGAGGCCGCATTGGTCACCTTGCCAGTGACCCGGTACGCCGTGCTGTTCGCTTCGGGCTGGTACTCGATCGCCGGGCGCAGCCCGGAGAACGAGGCCCGCCACAGCGTGTAGACTGCCCGAATTGCGCCGCGGAGTGCGGGCGTGGGGTTTTCAAAATACTCCGCTTGCAGCTCCCGCGTTTTCGTCGCCTGGAAGATGGTAAACTGCCGGGCCTGTTCCGCCTGGCCGACCCAGGGGCTATCGAAAGTGGGCGCGGCATTCTTCCAGTGAGGATCGTACCCGTCGAGGCCCTGGCCGGCACGAGCATGAAACGTACTCGCCGCCTCTCCGTTCGGAAATGCTTCCCAAAGAATGTGGCTGGACTCCTTCTCCATCAGGGCATCGGTATTTCCGTTGTAGTACCAAGGATCGAACCAGTCGAGCTCGGGTGGATCGGTCAGGGTGACGAATCGCGATAACTCCGTGTAGAAGTTGTGACTGAGACCTTTGATGGGCGCCTTGTAGGACAGAACACTCAATCCTGTGATGCTCTGGGGGAGCGTAATTTGCTGGGTCTCATAGCCTCGCTGATCCACCCAGATCTTCTCGGCGGTGGCTCGCGATGCCCCGTTGACGTGGTACGGGACGGTTACGTCGGCCAGGAAATGCGCGCTGTAGGCGGCCGCCTTCGGACCAGCCTCAGCCGTGCTCTTCATCTGGAGGAGATTGTCCCGTATGAGAACGGAGTAGTACCGCGCCACCGAGTTTGGCGCTTCTCCTTCATTCGTCTGGGGATTGTAGTAGTGTTCGGCGTAGGTCGACATGCCATGGCCGTCGGCGCCCACCCCGGTCATCGCGGGCAGATAGTAATCCCCGTAGGTCCACTGCACGCCTTCGTGGTTCTTGATTGCGCTGAAGTCTGGAAACAGAGCCGGCGCAAAGGCGGGGTCCGCCTTCAATCGGTCGAATGCTGTGGCAATGATGTACTGATGCGTCTCTGCCGGATAGAGCGATCCCCACGGGAGAGCTGCCGTGGGGAGGAGCACGAGGATTGCAATCGCCACCAGAGGCCGCCTGTTGATGCGCATAAGCTTTCGTCTCCTCACGGAATCGCCGATCAAGGGCCGGCTGTGCTGCCGCGCCGGCTGCCCGGCTCACCTGCCGGTGGTTAGGGCCCCGCGTTGTGCATCATGGTAATGGAGCCTTCTTGCGGTCGATCGTCCCCAAAGCGCCCCGTTGCCTTACGCCCATTCGCATCGACCGTCAGTTGGTAGTAGCCCGTATGCTCGCCCCGGTCTTGCCATGTGTAGTCAATGCGTACCCGGTTGCCCATGACGGTCGCGATGCCGGTGGCGTTCACGGAACCCCGCGCCACGGCCTTGTACCGGTCGCCGCCCAGCGCCGTGAAGGTCCAGGTTTCCCCACGGGCGCCGGGCTGCCACGTGCCCGCGATGCTCACGGTGCGGAAGAACTTCGACTCACTGGTGGTTGGCTGGCTGGGAGCGGAGGGTTGCGGCGAGGGTTGCACGGGGCTGTTAGGTTCCTTGGTGCCGGACACGCAACATGCATCCCTGGTTGGACCCGGTATCGTCGATTTCAACCAGCAACGCGCTTGGCTTCCCTGCAGACCAGGATTCACGTAGGTCCATGCTGCACATTTGCTCTCGTTGAGACATTGCTGCTGGCACAGCGCGGGATCCGCCGAGGCCAGATCAAAGTATCTGTAATCGCCCCCCGGCCGGTTGGTCTGGAGTTCCTGTGAGACGGTGGTTGGCTGGCTGGGAGCGGCTGGTTCCGGCGCCATTTGAACTGTGACAGTGGGCTCGCCGGCATGCACGTGAATTGCAGCATGCGCCTCAACCGTATTTCCCGCGGCATCGCGCACAATCACTCGGATATCCCGGTCGCCCAGCCGGTTGAGGTCTGACCAGGCAATGCCTGCGGTGGTCACTGGACTCAACTTGTCCCCGTTGCGCCATTCATAGCTGTAGGGCGGCGTGCCGCCGGAGACGATCGCCTTCATTTTGACGCTGCCGCCGGATTCAACCTCCGACTCCGCCGGTTCGATACGCGCTGTCAATGGACCGGATGCACCATTGCCAGACGGGCTTCCCACCAGCCTCCAGTGGCCTGGCTGCTGCTGACCCCATAACGTTGAAATCCCTAATAGGAAGAACAAAAAGAAAGATTGCGCCCGAAATGCCTGCTTCATCTGAATTCTCCTCTTCGGGCGCCGTAGCGCCACTTGCTAAGCGATGAGGGGTGCCTGGTAATGCCAGCCCGACGAAGAAACAGAGCCCGAGAAAGACCCGCCAAGCCACGGCCGAAGAAACTCGCACCACAAACCGGGCGGCTGCGAGCCTTCATTCTGCTGTTGGATCAATTGTTCGGAATTCTATGTAGAAACCGCTGCGTTTGTAAAGTGCTGCGCCGAATGCAGCTCCCTTCCCCGACCTTGCGGAGCCCGGGCGCGGGTCGCTTAGAATCCAAGTATGTGCGGAATCGTCGGATATGTCGGACCAAAGAAAGTCGTTCCCGTCATCATTGAAGGATTGAGACGCCTGGAATACCGGGGCTACGATTCGGCGGGCATCGCCGTGGGCAAGCCCGGTAATCCGAAACTGGAAGTGTGGCGCGCGCCCGGAAAGCTCGGGAATCTGGAAGAATTGCTGCGCGAACATCCGCTGGACGGCACCTTCGGCATTGGGCACACGCGCTGGGCAACGCACGGGCGGCCCACGGAAGAGAACGCGCATCCCCACCGCGACTGCACGGGGCGCATCGTCGTGGTGCACAACGGCATCGTCGAAAACTACCTGGAGCTGAAGCGCGAACTGACCGCGCAGGGCCACAAGTTTGTCACCGAGACCGACACCGAGGTTATTGCCCACCTGATTGAGCAGGTGCAGAAAGAGGCGGAGGCCGCAGGAAAACCCATCGCGCTTGAAGATGCAGTGCGGCGGGCGGCGAAGCGGCTGACGGGCGCGTTTGCGCTGGGCGTGTTGAGCGCAGCCGAGCCGGACAAGATTGTGGCGGCGCGGCTGGGACCGCCCGTGGTGATCGGCGTGGGCGAGGGCGAGGCGTTTGTGGCCAGCGACGTGCCGGGCATTCTGCATCACACGCGGAACATTTATTTTCTGGCCGACGGCGACATGGCGATCCTGACGCGCGAAGGAGTGACGCTGACGGATTTTGACGGCCGGCCGGTAAAGCGCGAGCTGACGCGCGTGCAGTGGGATCCGATCCAGGCGGAAAGGGGCGGCTACAAGCACTTCATGCTCAAGGAAATCTGGGAGCAGCCGCGGGCGATCACCGATACCACATTGGGGCGCGTGTCGCTCGACTCCGGCAAGATTTTCCTCGGCGAGATGGAGATTCCGGACGAAGAACTCGCCGACGCCTCCAGCATCAATATCGCGGCCTGCGGCACCAGTTGGCACGCGGCGCTCACGGGCAAGTACATGATCGAACGCCTCGCCCGGCTGCCCGTCGATGTGGACTACGCCAGCGAGTACCGCTACCGCAACCCAATCCCCGACCGCAATGCTCTCGGCCTGCTCATTACGCAATCCGGCGAAACCGCCGACACGCTTGCCGCGCAACGCGAGATGAAGGCGCTGGGATCGAAGACCGTGGCCATTTGCAACGTGGTGGGCGCCATGGTGGCGCGCGAGGCGCACGGCGCAATTTACACCCACGCCGGCCCGGAGATCGGCGTCGCTTCTACTAAGGCATTTACTGCGCAGTTGACGGCGCTGTTCCTGCTCGCCATGAAACTCGGCCAGCTGCGCGGCCGTCTCGACAAAGAACACTCCGTCGCCTACATCGAGGAGCTCGGCCGCATTCCCGCCAAGATCGAAGAGGTTCTGCGCGGCCGGTCGGCGCAGTGCGAGGCGCTGGCGAAGGATTTCTCGACGGCGCGGGATTTTCTCTACCTGGGACGTGGAATTCATTTCCCCATTGCGCTCGAGGGCGCGCTCAAGCTCAAGGAGATTTCCTATATCCACGCAGAGGGCTATCCGGCGGGCGAAATGAAACACGGGCCCAACGCGCTCATCGACGAAACGCTGCCGGTGGTGGTGCTGGCTACGCGCGACGCGGCCGATCCGGCGTCGAAGCTGCGCTATGAGAAGACGCTCTCGAACATTCAGGAAGTGACGGCGCGCAGCGGCCGCGTGATCGCGGTGGCGACGGAGGGCGACGAGACCATCGGCGGCCTCGTGGAGCAGGTAATTTATATTCCGCCGGCGCCGGAGCTGCTTTCGCCGCTCATCGAAATCGTCCCGCTGCAGTTGCTGGCGTACTACATCGCCGTGCGCCGCGGCTGCGACGTGGACCAGCCCCGCAACCTGGCGAAGAGTGTGACGGTGGAGTAAGGCGCGAGTCAGACAGAGGCCGGTCGAGTGTAAGACGGCCGGCGGCGTGTAAGACGCGCGTTAGACGCAAAAATAGAGGGGAAACAAAAAGCCCTGCCGCAAGGCAGGGCTTTTTGCTGATTTAATGCCGGCGATCACCTAATCTCCCACACGGTCGCCCGTGCAGTACCATCGGCCCAGCGAGGCTTAACTTCCGTGTTCGGGATGGGAACGGGTGATCCCTCGCAGTATGGTCACCGGCAAGTCGAGGCGTTTTGAAAGCGTGAGGCGCATCGCGCCGGGAGCTTTCAGCCGAGATCCTGAGTCCGCCGTGGCGGACGAAGGATCCCTTGACTCGCCTTTTATCTTGGCAGGCGTCTAGCGGGTTGGTTGTCCCGCCGCTGCAATCCTCTTGCGTTTTTTCTCGAAGGATTTGCGGTTTGCCTTTAATCTTTGGATGGCGCTTGGCGGGATGGTTGTCCCGCAGCTTGCCGCAACGTCTGCCCATCCCGGATTTTTCCGCCCGGGCCTGACAGGAATGCGGCTTGCAAACTGGCGCCAACAAAATCAAAACAAAATAGATTGGGTTACAAGGCTTGTTAGAAGAGCATCCGCGTTCAGCATTTTCGCTTCTGCCGTTCTCAGAAACCACGATGCTCAGTGGGTTTTTCCTTAAGAAAAAGCCACATTGCACATAAGTCCCCATGGCAAGCAGTGAAGCAGAAAATCCTCTTTACTGCGCGGAGTTAATTCTATGGACAAGCCAAACGGGCGATTAGTACTGGTAAGCTACGCGCATCACTACGCTTCCACCTCCAGCCTATCAACCAGATGGTCTTTCTGGGCCCTTCAGGGAGATCTCATCTTGGGGCGTGCTTCCCGCTTATATGCATTCAGCGGTTATCACAACCGAACTTCGCTACCCAGCCGTGCCCTTG
>Ga0181533_1000588_pt1 | contig 49206 bp, 44 predicted proteins | sample PEATcosm2014_Bin_45_FD_119772 | JGI IMG/M metagenome (GOLD analysis project Ga0181533, IMG submission 119772) | Peatland microbial communities from MTU Mesocosm Facility, Houghton, MI, USA - PEATcosm2014_Bin11_60_metaG | ecosystem: Environmental > Terrestrial > Soil > Wetlands > Peat | place... | reverse complement strand
GGAGGATTTTTCTACACGATCTCCGAAAATGAGAAGAATTATGTTTTGCAAAATTATCCTCAGTACCAGTTGAATGGCATAGCTTTCTATGCGTACGGCATGTAATATCATCATGACCATATGACCGTTGAACCTCATTTTTAGAATATCGAAATGGCCCGAAATAAAATAGACCCTCCTGCCCTGGATGAAATTGACGAGTTCCACGTCCCCCGCCAACCCTGCAGGGTCGTTGACATAGATTATGCCGTCAGGTTTGACATCTATTTTGTAAAAGTCCAAAGGAGGGGTCGTAGATGTGCGCAAGAAGCATGGAAAGGCGCGGGTGGTCAATCAGGAACTCATACTGTCTCAAAGTGACCGGCAGACGACGAAGTTCCGACACGCGGGAAATGGTTGGTTTGTTTATCACCTCTTGCACCCCGTTCAGTTTCCGGTTGGTACCGCCAGAAAGCTTTACAATTATAATGAAGGACGACGCTATCATTGCAATCGTACGAAAACTGTTTGCCGGCGATTAGCCTTCTACTACTGAGTTAGATATGCGTAGAAGGCTACGCCATTTAGCTGGTACTGAGGATAATTTTGCAAAACATAATTCTTCTCATTTTCGGAGATCGTGTAGAAAAATCCTCCTGTCTGAGTATTGTAAAAACGGTACACAGGCGAAGTCCCTTCTTGCTGTGAAACATAGGCGTAATATGCTATCCCTTCCAACTTGAACTGGGGATACGTCGCCAATACAAAGCTCATTTCATCTTCACTTATCGTATAAAAATGATCACCTGTCTGAGTATTGGAAAAACGGTACACAGGAGAAGTCCCTGCTTGCTGTGAATCATAGGCATAATACGCAATACTTTCAAAATAATACTGTGGCAACGATGTCAATACAAAGTTCCTTTCAACATCGCTGATAGTATAAAAATGATCATCTGTCTGGGCATTGTAAAAACGATAAACCGGGCTGGCAAAGGCAATCTTAAAGATGCCTCCAGCCTCTGTCCCCGCATAGACTACCTGGCCATTGGCCGGGTCGATCCCCAGAGTGGAGACATTTGTATTTGTAAGACCGGTGTTGATCGCAGTCCAGCTTGCACCTCCGTTGGTGGTTTGATAAACTCCACTACCCCATGTCCCTGCATAGACTACCTGGTCGTTGGCTGGGTCGATCGCCAGGGTGGAGACACTTGTATTTGCAAGGCCGGTGTTGACCGCAGTCCAGGTTGCACCGCCATCGGTGGTTTTATAGATTTCTCCTGCAGATGTCCCCGCATAGACTACCTGGTCATTGGCAGGGTCGATCGCCAGAGTGGAGACATTTGTAATGCCGACGTTAACCGGAGCCCAGCTTGTACCTCCGTCGGTGGTTTTATATACTCCACCAGGATCAGATGCGCCCGCATAGACTACCTGGTCGTTGGCAGGGTCGATCGCCAGGGTGGAGAAAGATACATTTTGCACATTTGCATCGGACCAACCTGCGCCGTCACCAGAGACCCAGCAAGAAGTGATATAAGCGACGGTGTCGACCGCAGTCCAGCTTGCACCGCCATCGGTGCTTTTGTAAACTCCTCCACCAGTACAGCTTTCACCACACCACCCGACAATTGCACACGTATTATTAGCTGCCGTCGCATAGAATACCTGGTCGTTGGCTGGGTCGATCACCAGGGAGGTGGCATTTAGATATGCGCTGTTAGTCGCAGACCAGTTGGCGCCGCCGTTGGTGGTTTTATAAGCTCCTCCAGATGTCCCCGCATACACCACCTGGTCGTTGGCCGGGTCGATCGCCAGGATGGAGACACTTGTATTTGAAAGGCCGGTGTTGACCGAAGTCCAGCTTGCACCGCCGTTGGTGGTTTTATAAACTCCTCCAGATGTCCCCGCATACACCACCTGGTCGTTGGCCGGGTCGATCACCATTGCTGCTATGGCGCCACCTTCCGGCCCAATGCTTGTCCATTCATCTATACCGGCAAATGGCGGCATAGTTGTTGATATAACCTGCCCAACCTTATTGCCATTATATTCAGTAAACCAGAGGTTGCCATCAGGACCAGTTGTGATGCCATACGGCCCGCTGCCGGATGTAGGTATCACGAACTCGGTTATGGCTCCGGCAGTCGTGATCTGCCCAATCTTGTTGCCATTATATTCAGTAAACCAGAGGTTGCTGTCCAGACCAGTCCTAATGCCATACGGCACGCTGCCGGATGTAGGTATTAGGAACTCGGTTACGGCTCCGGCAGTTGTGATCCGCCCAATCTTGTTGCCCAACACTTCAGTAAACCAGAAGTTGCCGTCCGGGCCAGTCGTAATGCCATACGGTCCGCTGCCGGATGTAGGTATCGCGAACTCGGTTATGGCTCCGGCAGTTGTGATCCGCCCAATCTTGTTGCCCAACACTTCAGTAAACCAGAGGTTGCCGTCCGGGCCTGCCGTAATACTAACAGGGTTGCTGCCGGATGTAGGTATCGCGAACTCGGTTATGGCTCCGTCAGTTGTGATCCGTCCGACCTTGTCGCCACCATATTCAGTAAACCAGAGGTTGCCATCCGGGCCAATCGTAATGCCAAGAGGTTTACTGTTAGCTGTAGGGACTGCAAACTCCGTGATAACCCCGGCAGTTGTGATCCGCCCGATCTTACCACTCCATTCAGTAAACCAGAGGTTGCCGTCCGGGCCTGCTGTAATACCAACAGGGTTGCTGTTAGCTGTGGAGAGCGCGAATTCGGTGAACACGCCGGCAGTCGTGATTCTCCCGATCTTGTCACCAATTGATTCAGTAAACCAGAGGTTGCCATCCGGACCAGTCGTGGTTACCTGCGGCCAGCTGCCCGATGTAGGTATCGTGAATTCATTGATTATCGCAGCTTCTACTGCTCCGCTCTGCGTAATAGTGATTACATTACCGGCAACGGTTATAGTTCCTGTCCTGGATGCTGTTGAATCGTTGGCTGACACTGAATAGCCAACCTGTCCGCTGCCCGTCCCGTTTGCGCCGGAAGTTATCGTTATCCATGAGGAATTGCTGATTGCTGTCCAAATGAAACCATTCGATGCAGTTATTGTTACTTCTCCCGTCTCAGCAGAGGAACTGAAACTCTGGGCAGATGTTCCAAGACTATAACTGCAACCAGCCTGTAATATAACCTGCCCGACCTTGCTGCCATTAAATTCAGTAAACCAGAGGTTGCAGTCCGGACCAGTCGTAATGCCATCCGGCCCGCTGTAAGCTGTAGGTGTCGCGAACTCGGTGACGGCTCCGGCAGTCGTGATCCGCCCGACCTTGTTGCCATTATTTTCAGTAAACCAGAGGTTGCCGTCCGGGCCAGTCGTAATACCAAACGGCCTGCTGCCAGATGTAGGTATTGGAAACTCGGTGACGGCTCCGGCAGTCGTGATCCGCCCAATATTGTTGCCATTACCTTCAGTAAACCAGAGGTTGCCATCCGGGCCGGTCGTGATTAGCTGCGACCCGCTGTAGAATGTAGGTATTGGGAACTCGGTTATGGCTCCGGCAGTTGTGATCCGCCCAATATTGTTGCAACTTAATTCAGTAAACCAGAGGTTGCCATCCGGGCCAGTCGTAATGCCATACGGCCCGCTGCCGTTAGGTATTGGGAACTCGGTTACGGCTCCGGCAGTTGTGATCCGCCCAATATTGTTGCCCTCCATTTCAGTAAACCATAGGTTGCCGTCCGGGCCAATCGTAATACTAACCGGATAGCTCCCGGATGGTATCGCGAACTCGGTTATGGCTCCGTTAGTTGTAATCCGCCCGATCTTGTCGCGTGATTCAGCAAACCAGAGGTTGCCATCCGGACCAGTCGTAATACCAGACGGTAAGCTGTCGGATGTAGGTATCGCGAACTCGGTTATGGCTCCGGCAGTTGTGATTCTCCCAATATTGTTGCAAACTGAATCAGTAAACCAGAGGTTGCCATCAGGGCCGGTCGTGATTCCCACCGGATAGGGCCCGGCGCCGCATGTAGGTATCGTGAATTCATTGATAGTTACAGCATTTGCCGGGGTCGCAGAGTAAAAAAACAGCAACATAAGTAAAACAAATATAAACATCTCTCTATTTTTTTTCATATCAAACCTCTTATTTATATAAATGTTACATAAAGCGGCAGGTATTCACACCGGGTCTCGGTAGTAATAAAAAAGAGGTAGTACCGATGTCCGCCGGTATGCTTTCATGAAAACAGATTAATCTTTCTTCTAAGAGGCGAGAATACTGACTGAGTAAATGCATTGCCATAATATGGTCTCCTGTACTCTAAGTCATCTTTGTCTCCCGATGCTTAGAATAACAAACTCCTTGCACCTTGTCAAAGGGCACGGCAATAATTCCGGGGACACCATATTTAATTGCTTGTAGACGTGCAACAATATCTTCAGTTAATATGTTTCATCCAGTAATCGAGAGGCGCAGGCCTATGAGGAAATTCACACTTTGTGGCTGCTATACGTTTTCAGAACTTTCAAACGGCGTTTGTTTCCGATGAAGTATGTTTCTAGTCGGGACTTGCCTTTGACTGGGCGCGTAATGAAAGCCCCTACGAAATCAGCGCCCGAATTGCTCCGGATGGATGCTCGAACTAAATGTTGACAGGCGGGATGACATTTCGACTAACAGCCAAAAACAACCTTGAGGGCTGTTTTTACGCTCAGCATCTGATCTGTCCCGATTGTTCCGACTCGCTCCACAAGGCGTTCTTCAGCTACTGAACGAACCTGGAAAAGATCTATCACGGATTTCTTATCAAGGCCATTTTCATGTCCCGGGATAAGGGTAACCATCCAAGGCACATCCTTGAATTTGTCCTTGTAATCCGTAATTGGAGCTATGATCTTTAGGGGGAGTACGCCAATCGCGTCGTCATTAACAATTACACATGGGCGAGTCTTTTTAATTTCTGCCCCGATTGTGGGATCCAGATTAACTACCCATATCTCCCTTTGTCTCATTTGAAATCCTCTCCGTCCAGAGTTGTAAGGGCAACAAGATCGGAGTTTTGCCGGTATTCATCAACCATAGATTGAGCTATTTTTTCGACTTTCTTTCTTTGTTGAGTTTCCTTGTAAGCTTCAAATGCCTTGGTAATAAGCTCAGACTGAGACAGAGCAAGTTCTGACGCAAGACTTTTGATTGCCGTGGAATAGCCGTGCGGCAATGAAACAGTTATACGGTCATGTTGCTTTGAAGTTGTCGCCATAGTAGTCCTCCTTCCTTCGGATTGCTATACGCTTATAATGACATATATTTGTGCGTAACACAATATGCAATAAAATGGGCTGAAATGTATGCTGGTATTTGCATCACGATAAGCTACCTGGCTTGCGATAAGCTGGGTTTGATTGTAGCATTGGTAATTGAGCCAAGTGGGTAGACGCATCTAACTCCTTTCGGAAATCAGTGCCAGTTTAGATTTCTCGGGGCACAGCTACCCGGTCCAAAAAAGCAATAGGCAACGGAATATGACAAGAAGTTTAATGTACCTGTCTAGTTAAACATGGAATCTTCCCATAGAAGTAAAAACGCTACTGCCTGTATTTTTCGAGTTTCTGGAGTACTTCGATATGGAGATGCTCGGTGGATACTATCCGGAATTCTATCCAGTTGTTCTCCTTCGCCCCCCTGTTCATAGGCATTCCAGTTGCAACAAAATAGGCGCCGTATCTGTTTTCGAGCTGCGGCTCCGCCGCATAAAGGGAATTCAGGAGCAGCCAGGCCTTCTGCTGCGACTGTAAACTCATTACCCTGTTCAATTCCGGGTCCTGCCCCAACGGGTATCGAAAGCTGACCATGATGAGACTGATATCCTCCCTGGTGTCCTCATTACTCAGGGCGGAAAGAAACACGTGGCTTAATTTGTTAAGGGCAGCAGGGTCGAACCCCTTTGCATGACCTTCAAAAAACCGGGATTGGTCCACAAGTATAGAGCCGGCCCGGAATTTGACTCCCTTGATTTCCTTTGTTCCGAATTCCTGTGACAACAGCTTGTTGATGCTCTGAGTGAACTTGATTTTGGGCTGGGAAATGGCCAGGGCCGGTTCCATGAACCGCTGGATCCTGACCGCCCGGTAATAAAGGGTTGCGCTCAGGAGCATCAGTCCTATCAGTGCCAGACCCAGCATGGGACCGGTGGGCAGGATGAACTTTCTGATAGAATCCTTATTCATTATTGCAACGCATCTTCTAATAATTCCAGGTTCTTTGCAGCGGCGTCGAAATCTGTTTCGGAAATCCCAGTCGGCTGGTGGATGGCCTGGTTTCTCAGCCTGAGCAGCTGATGAAACAGCCCTTTCCTGTAATTGCTGATGCGGTGTTTACGTTCCATTTCTTTCAGGCAATCCGACAGGGATGGAAAGGAGCACCCTATCATGACGCTGGTGAAGGCCTTCAGCCGGTTTTCAAGATAATGTCCAAGAAGGAGAGAGGCGACGACCTTTTCTCCGTTTGTATAGTATTCCCGTGCCTGCTCAACGGAGATGCCGCCTTTAAAGATACGGATGTTCTCGTTGGATTCGGACTCACCGGGCGCAATGTGTTGTATCTTCTGATACACATCCAGGCACTTGTCGATCATGTTTTTCTCAAGGTAGGACTCGGCAAGGAGAAACAGCTCCCTTACGCTGTCCACACCCTCCTTCTTCCGGTAGGCAAAAGCGTATGCGCGCTGGAGGGCCTCGGACTTGTCGTCCTTCTTATCGAGCACGTCGAAATGCCGCGCCCAGCGCTTTCCCTTTAGCACATTGTCCTTCGTGAACCGGAATAGTTGTTCCGAGACCTCGCTCTTATTGAGCTTTCCGCTTATGATAATGATGTTAAGGGTCGGGTAGTTTTCGAATATCTCGGGCAATGCATCAATGCCCTCATTCATCTTGTCAAATTCTATATCCAGGGTCATAAGATCAAAGATACTGGTCGTCAAAATTTGTAACGCCTGTCTCACGCTGACAGCCTCGTGAAACCTCAGGTCGGGCTCCGAGGGACCAAGCGCCCTCGCGATTTCGAGCTTCAGGAGTTCCCGGTCTTCATAGTCGTCATCGGCGATCAGAATACTAAACATTCAGGGTCTCCTCAGTAAACGGCAGATTGATAATGATCTCGGCGCCAGCTCCCGGGGCAGTATATTCCTTCCCCACCCGGATCTTCCCCGCGTGAAGACCAACCACGTATTTCACGTAATATAATCCCCGCCCCCATCCTCCCATGGCGCCCTTGCCTTTATAGAAGCAGAGGTCCGCTTCGCGTTCGTCCATACCGGCGCCCTCGTCACGGAAAGACAGGGAAAGATACTGGCGTCTCACGTCGGTGTCCAGCGAGAATGACAGGAATATGCGGGCGCGGGCCTGTTCGGGCTTTTTGTACTTTATGGAATTGTCTATAAGGTTTTCGAATACTGTTTTCAAAAGGGTCTGCGAGGCGGTGATTGCCGGCAGAGACACTTTGTCTTGAAAATAAAAATCCGCCAGATCGCTGTACTGGGCAACCATGGATTCGAGAATTGCCCTCAGATCAACCCTTGAAAAATCCATCAATGCGGACTCCCGCTCATCTGAAATCTTTTTAAAAATATCGATGTCGGCAAACAATTTGTCCAGATTTTCATCGATCGGCGCCCTTGATTCGATGGGGAGGTCAGGGAGGAGATCCAGGCGGCGCTTGATACGGCCAAGATTATTTTTGAATTCGTGTCCTATTGTCGCAGAGATATAGCGGATGAATTCGTTCCGTTGTGCGATTTCCTGGTTCCTGATAACAAGAAGCCTATTTTCGCGGGCCCTCCGCTGTTTTTGCTGATATACAAGCGTAAGGTAAACGCAGAGCATGGCGAAGGAGCCTGTCATTATAAGGAAGGCATAGTGCGACACCCTGTTGGACGCATCGAGCTGGCCCTGCATTATAGTAAGTCTCCACTCTACGTCGGCATTCGGGGGGATGGAAACAGGGGCTTCCCACGGCATGAGCCAAGGTCCGAATCTGTCGAAGGGCCTCACGAAGCGGTCCATATACACCATACCGAAGAGAAGCCAGATGACCACCGTGACCGTCAGCAGAGAAACGTACCTGACGGCCCTGAGAACTGAAGATATGGACATAAGTTAGTCTAACCGATTTGCGGGCAACCGTACAACAGCCGGAAGCAATGCGGATAACGAGGAATTTTAGAAATTGAGCGAGTTGATTCCATCTCTTGACCTCAACTAATCACAAACTGTCAATACACTCTACTCAACCACTTTCTTTCTTAACATTTCTTGGCATATTATCCAATACTTCCATTGACTGGACATGTTTCATTGAATACCGCTTGTCCTTATACTTCTCGAACCTTTCATTGTCAACCGTCCCTTGCTTCGTAAACTGGTTGGTGTACTTAAGCGACTGCATCACCATAGTAGCATGAAGGTCAGGATTCCTCATGTATGAGGGAAATTCCACAAAATGGTCCTTCATTACTGCATAAAGTTCTTTTTGGAAAACATCAAATATGCTTTCCGAATTTATAGTCGCTATTATCTTCCCTTCATATGACTCCCAAAACCTTATGAGCCATTGACGATGATATAAGGACAACTTATCGAGCCCTTTGAACATTACCAGATCAAAACCGGCAAAATCCTCAAAATGCATTGCATTATCAGTAAGATTTGCACAAGGCACCACACAAACAATGTTGGATTTCAAACCAGCCACTTCGCTGGCCAGCATCCTGCTCAATAAATAATGACAATATGACTCATCGTCATGCCTTATGACCATTCTTTTTCCATCACCTTCATTTGACTTTATGATTGACTTCAGAAAGTGCGAAAAAGTCGGATTTTTGTCTATCAATGACTCGGGCTTTGCAAGAACTCGTGGAAAACCTACCGGCTTTATAGTTTCCTTCACGTCCATGCCGGACAACACTTTGTTTGCCTCCGAGATACAACTATTGATAAATCCCATTATCTTTGTTTCTTCCATGCCTGTCCTTTTCAGCTTACTAAAAAGGACGACACCTGACTCCATATCAGCATCCATCACAAAGTTGACAACCAGATAAGAGAGATAGACAACGAACGAATATGCAAGGTTAGTTTTAGTGATATTCAACTTCAACGATCTATCAAGAGACAGGTGAGGATTTAAAATAAGGTTTCCCATCATATAACCGTCTATGATGTCGTTGAAAATATTTAGTGTCTTGCCAAAATACATCTTGTTTAAATGCACAATATCATATCCAAAATTCACCCTTTCATACACTCTTGCAGTTTCCGTATAAAACCGGGAAGGCGAAGTGTAAATATTATCAAGATCGGTGTTTGAATTTTTCATAAGGATCTTTAATCCACACACTTCAAGTGAGAGCAAGGCACTACCTTCATTGTTATCATTCCGGTATCCAAAGAACGGGGCAACTCGCTTTAAAAATACGGCTTTTAAAGCAGAGAAAAGATGATAGTTTTTAAATCCGGGTAAAGATACTTCAACTCTTGCCCTGTTTTTCTTAACAAAGTTTACGGACAATTTTTTTAACGAATCCATCCCAAGCCTGGCCACAGTACAATCAACATCCTTTGCATCAGCACAGCCCTTGGCCCCTGCGGAATACTGAAACAGTTCCTCACTTAAATCAGGAAAAACAGAACTGTCAAAGGGTGGAAGTTTTTCAACCGGAGTTCCTGCCCTGACCATCTTCTGCCTTTCTTTAAGTTCGATATCCTTTGCTTCCACCCACTTTTTATGGACCCCGCTTATCTCCGTAATATGGAGTTTGAGCCGGTTTATCTTTGTTTCCACACTCTCAAGTTCTGCAAGCAAATTAGTCACCGGTGTCATAAAGTCATAGGTCTTATACTGTGAAATGCTCATATAGGTTATAGGACATGATGGATTTGGGACTTCCGTTACAGGCTTTACCATGTGTTGCTTGATGTAATCAATTGAATTGAAAGGCTCCTCAAACTTTAGGCCTATACTATCCTCATTCTGCCATACTATTGATGTCTTGACCATGACTTGTCCTATGCGGAAAGTCATGTCTGTTTCTTCTTCTTTAACGATGAATTTGCCCCGCTTTATCGCACGAACACCATCTTTGCTCATTTCGGTTATATAACCTATAGCGCCGAAGGGAATTTCATTTATAAAATATCTCAAATATTTTCTTTTGTTATAGACAAGCCCATCATGGGACGGCATCGAGGCCCTTTTTGCTTTTGCGGACTTTGAGGTTGTCGCTGAGGTGGAACTCCCCTTAACAGATTTGGCAGGTTTCTTATCAAAAAAATCAAAAAATCCCATTCTTCTCCGAACTGCTTTTTGGCTTTGACTCAAAAATACTAAGTCAATGATATTTTAGCACATTGAGGAAAGATTTTAAGAATGTTGAAAATAAAAGCCAAATACGAGGCTGTTACAAATTCTCTAGTCCGTTAAGGGAGGATTTTGATAGGCGTCCCGTCGGGAACGAGCTGCCAGATTTCTTCGATAGAAGCATTGGAGACGGCGATGCATCCCTTTGTCCAGTTTAGGTGTTTGTCCACATCATCCATCGTGAACCCGTCCGGGAACCCGTGGATCATTACATCTCCGCCGGGAGAGAAGCCCAGCTGGCTGGCCCTCAGACTATCTTCCCTGCTTGGATAAGATATGTGCAATGACAGATGAAACCTGCTTTTGGGGTTCCTGGAATCAAGTATGTAATCGCCTTCGGGGGTCTTGGTGTCGCCGGCTCGCACTTTTTGACCCACCGGGCGCCTACCCAGGCATATCGGGTATGTTTTCATAACCGAACCATTACGGAGGAGCATCAGAACACGTTTGCTCTTAATAACCACAACCTTATCAGCTTGGTCAAACGAAGCCAGGGCATTACCACAATGGAAGATAATGCAACAGCACAACAAAAACAACAACCTCTTGCAAAACAGCTGACTATTCAAATCATTTAACCGTTCAACATATAATGAGGTGTCTCCCATTGATTGGACAGCTTGATTTAAAGGTGGAAGCCACCATTCATCATGCCGCCCGGTATCACTGGATAGCCTGCTTATGGCTTTTTACAGTATGCCTCATGTGGGGTTTTGTCGTCAAGGAGCCGAATTGCATCATCAGAAATCTATTCGAAACTGATTCATTGCATCATTTAAAAATCGGCAGATAAGCAAGCTTCAGAATAAGCTTATTAAATTAACATCGGCAGAAGCAAAAAAGTGATTTGTAGCCTAACATGCGATATGAGGCAAGAGCAGACGGGACACGGCGCCGTAGCGGGCGTCGACAGACCGAGACGCCATGGATGGCTGAACGGGCTGGCGTCGCCTTCGAGCAAGGCTGGATGCCTTGTGAGATTTAGCCGAGGCACTGTGTCCCGCCTGCTCTTGGCGGCCCCTGTATTAAACGATAATACTCAAATATTTTCGAATACTTTTTAGATGATGCAACGAATACCCCTTTGGAATAGATTATTACGTGATGCAACGCGGGGGCGTAAAGCGGGTCGAGCGTTGAGCGTGCAGCGTAGAGCGCCAAAAATAAATAAATAAGGAAAGGCAGTTTTTTTGTTTTGCTTCTTGCTCTTTGACGCACGACTCAGCACGCTCAACGCTCGACCCGCTTTGGCGCTGGTGAAAGTTGCAATCGTAATACGATGTCCTTTATCATTAAATATCAGCATGGTTACCAGGATATTTTATTTAGCAATTGCACTAATTATTATAATACCTTCTGCAGCGGGCGCCGGAGAATATGTTTATAATGACGATACCGAAATAATCGGCAAGCCCGTGAACCACGTAATCACTGACAACAATGAATCCCTCATAGAACTGGCTCGCAAATTTGATCTCGGGTACAATGAAATTGTCGGTGCGAATCCCGGCCTCGATCCTTTTGTGCCCGGGGCCGGCAGTTTAGTGCTTATACCTACATCATGGATACTGCCTGATATTAAAGTCCGTGAAGGCATTCTTATCAATCTCTCTGAACTGAGACTTTACTATTTCCTGTCTAAGGGAAAGCGGACACGCCTCATGTCCTTTCCGATCGGCATCGGAAGTCAGGGGGCCGAGACACCCGTAGGTTCATTCAGGATTATAGAGAAGATCGTCAATCCGGCCTGGTATGTGCCTGCATCAATAAGAAAGGCACACCCTGAACTGCCTGCTGTCGTGCCTGCAGGACCTGACAACCCCATGGGGACCCATGCTTTGCGACTTTCCCTGCCGACTGTCCTGATCCACGGAACAGACCGCCCGTTTGCCGTAGGCAGAAAAGCCAGTCACGGTTGCCTTAGGCTTTATCCCGAGGATATCCCGAGACTTTTTAAGATGGTAAAAACGGGAACGAGGGTCACAATTGTACGCCAGCCGATAAAGGTAGGTCTAAAGGAAAACAAGGTTTATATGGAAGTGAACAAGGATGACACGATAGCGCCTGAGACCTACTACAAAACAGCAATCGACCTGCTGGTAAAAAAACATCTTCTGAGTAAGATCGGTTCCGTCAAGTTCTTCGGCGCCCTCAGATACATGAGCGGTGTACCTGTCGATATTTCATCGGATGCTTCTGAAGAGAGCCTTTCGATTTAATGCAATATCGGACCGGATAATATATAATTTGATTAATGAAATGCATGTTTTGCCGGTATCGCTGCACTGCAAAAGTTTGAGGAGGCCAGGAGCAATTACTTAACAATCTTATTGGGAGGTCAGGCATGAGTTTATCGAGAAGAGATTTTCTGAAGCTCACAGGCGGAACTGCTATTGCCGGTGCAATCGGCGGGACCGCACTATCTGCCGAACAGTCCGAACCGAACGAGAGGGAACTCCGCATCAAGGATGCAAAGACCACCACAACCATCTGTCCGTATTGTTCCGTAGGATGCGGTATCCTCGCCTACACGAAGGATGGCAAGGTCATTCATACCGAAGGTGATCCTGAGCATCCGGTCAACGAAGGCACATTGTGCTCAAAGGGCGCATCAGTGTACCAGGTAATCAATAATACCGCGAGAATAACAAAACCTCAGTACCGCGCCCCGGGGGCAACTGAATGGAAAGAAGTGGAATGGGACTGGGCCCTCGATGAAATAGCGAAGCGGGTGAAAGCGACGCGCGACAAGACATTCAAGGCGATGTCGAAGATGAAGGTCAAAGAGAAATTGGCCGACGGACAGGAGACCGAGGTCGAAAAGGAATTCGTGGTCAACAGGACCGAGGGAATTGCGCATGTGGGCAGCGCAGCCCTGGACAACGAAGAATGCTATATGCTCCAGAAGCTCATACGCTCATGGGGACTTATCTATATAGAACATCAGGCCCGAATATGACACTCCGCAACTGTTGCGGCTCTGGCAGAGTCGTTCGGTCGCGGTGCAATGACAAACCACTGGGTTGACCTCAGGAATGCTGACATAATCCTGGTGATGGGGTCAAACCCCGCTGAAAACCATCCCATATCCATGAAGTGGATAGTTAAGGCACAAGAAAAAGGGGCAAAACTCATAGTTGTAGACCCGAGATTCACACGCACTGCTGCAAAGGCAGATGTCTATGCGCCGATGCGCTCGGGGACGGATATCGCCGTTCTTGGAGGGATGATCAAGTATATTCTCGACAACCATCTGTACTTGAAGGAATATGTAGTCAACTATACAAACGCAGCGTTTCTCATCAACCCCGAATTCAAAGGACCCTCGCAGCTCGACGGTGTTTTTTCAGGCTATGATCCCAAGACAAGAAAGTATGACAAGAAGACCTGGGCTTTTCAGATGGATGAAAATGGAATTCCCAAAAAGGACCTTACCTTGAAAGACCCTAACTGCGTATTCCAGCTTCTCGGGAACCAGTACTCCAGGTATACACTTGATAAGGTCTCTGAAATTACAGGTACACCAAGAGAAAAGCTCCTGGAGGTGTACACCCTTTATGCCTCAACCGGTAAGCGCGACAGGGTCGGGACCGAGTGCTATGCCATGGGATGGACCCAGCATACGGTAGGCACCCAGAATATAAGGGCGATGACAATCATCCAGTTTCTCCTGGGCAATATAGGTCTCGCAGGAGGGGGAGTTAATGCCCTCAGGGGTGAATCTAATGTCCAGGGGTCGACTGACCACGGAATCCTTTACGATGTCCTCCCTGGCTATCTGCCGGCGCCCAACGCGTCCCTTGCCGATCTCACTGCTTATATCGAAAAATATACCCCAAAGACAAAGGAAACGCAAAGTGTTAACTGGTGGAGCAACAGGGGCAAGTACATGACGAGCTACCTCAAGGCCATCTACGGCAATAGCGCGACGAAAGACAATGACTTCAGGTATGAGTGGCTGCCTAAGGTAGATGACGGAAAAAACTATTCGTGGCTCATGCTCTTCGACCAGATGTTCAAGGGGGGCTTTGAGGGATTTTTTGCCTGGGGGCAGAACCCCGCCTGTTCGGGATCTAACGCGGGCAAGGTCCGCAAGGCCCTGTCAAAACTGAAATGGATGGTCAATGTGAACCTCTTCGACAATGAAACAGGGTCTTTCTGGCGTGGCCCAGGGATGAAGCCGGCTGATATCAAGACCGAGGTCTTTTTCCTCCCAGCCTGCTCGTCAGTGGAGAAGGAGGGCAGCATAACGAATTCCAGCCGGCTTGCCCAGTGGAGATACCGGGCGATCAAACCGATCGGACAGTCAAAGCCCGATTCTGAGATCATGAACGAACTGTATTTCCGGGTCAGGCAGCTCTATGAAAAGGAGAAGGGCAAATATCCCGATCCTATCATCAACCTTTCCTGGGATTACGGGGACAAAGCGACAAACGGTAAGGTACTTGAGATAGACATACACAGGGTCGCAAAAGAGATCAACGGTTACTATCTCGAGGATGTTTACGACCAGAAGGCCACGCCGCCGAAACTCCTTGGCAAGAAGGGCGAACTCTGCGCCTCCTTCGTCACTTTACAGGATGACGGGTCAACCTCATGCGGCAACTGGGTCTACAGCCAGAGCTATACCCAGAAGGAGGGCAAGGTCATAAACATGATGGCGCGGAGGGACAGGACAGACCCAACGGGCATAGGCCTCTATCCAGCGTGGGCATGGGCCTGGCCGGTCAACAGGAGGATAATTTATAACCGCGCATCGGTCGATCCTGAAGGCATACCGTGGGACCCAAAGCGGGCAGTAATAAAATGGAACCCGACGAAGATCAATCCGGCGAATAATAAGCCGGGTGTATGGGAAGGCGATGTCCCTGACGGGCCTGCTCCGCCGCTTGCGGCAAAGGACGGCAAACTTCCCTTTATCATGAAGCCTGACGGTGTCGGCAGCATATTCGGTCCGGGTCTGGCGGACGGTCCCTTCCCTGAACATTACGAACCCCTCGAATGTCCGATAGAGAAGAACCCGCTGTCGAAGCAGTATAACAGCCCGACTATAAAGTTGTTCTACGGCGGCCCGCAGGCAGCACTCCCTGAGGACATCTTCATTTCCTGCGATATCCGCTATCCCTTTGTCGCGACGACCTACAGGGTCTCGGAGCACTGGCAGACGGGCGTTATGACGAGACATGAGTCCTGGCTGCTTGAGATGGTGCCCCAGATCTTCGTCGAGATGAGCAACGAATTGGCCAAAGAAAAGGGCATTGCAAACGGAGATAAGGTAAAAGTCAGCTCCGCGCGCGGAGAGATATGGGCAAAGGCGGTTGTGACCAGCCGGCTCAAACCCTTCAAAGTTGCCAACACAACGGTCCATCAGGTCGGCCTACCATGGTGTTTTGGATGGCAGTTTCCGGAGGATGGCAGCGGAGGAGACAGTGCGAATCTCCTTACCCCGACAATAGGCGATTCAAATACCTTGATACCAGAGACAAAGGCCTTTATGGTCAATGTCGAGAAGATTTAGGGGGGCGGATATGACAACAGCTAATAACAAAAGTGTGCTTGTGGATCTGACCAGATGCATCGGCTGCCGTGGCTGTCAGATCGCCTGCAAGGAATGGAATGAACGCTCAGTTAAGAAAACCAGGATGTACGGGAATTTTACAAATCCCCCGGAACTCAATTCAGAGTGTTATACCCATATACGCTATGTTGAGCAGGAAAACAACGGAGTGCCAGTCTGGAGTTTTGTAAAGGACCAATGCCTTCACTGTAAGAATCCCGCCTGTGCCTCGGCCTGTCCGGTCGGAGCACTGAAAAAAACACCTGAGGGACCTGTCACCTATAACTTCAGTCGCTGCATCGGTTGCCGTTATTGCATGATGGCCTGTCCTTTCTATATTCCGAAGTATGAATGGGAAAAAGCCGTTCCCTGGGTCCGAAAATGCACGTTCTGTGCCGACAGGATCAAGGCTGGACTGGTCCCTGCATGCGTGAAGGTCTGTCCCGCCAATACGATGCTATATGGACAATACGATGAGGTATTGAAAGAGGCGAACAAACGGATCACTGACAGCCCCGGCAAATATGTCAACCACATATACGGCAAGGATGAGGCAGGGGGCACTTCCTGGCTCTATGTTTCCGGGGTACCGTTTGAAGCCCTGGGATTCAACATGAACGTCCCTGCTGCTGAGCTTCCCAAACTGACATGGGCCTACATCAGCGAAATCCCGGCGGTGATCGGGGTTGTGCTGGCCGCCGGTGCAATCAGTTGGGCAATTACCCGACGCAATAAAAACATGGGTAAGGAGGAATAGACATGGAATCACAGCATGAAATAAAAATGTGGACGCCGACAACCATTATATTGCTTCTTATCATGGCATCGGGCGCCGCAATCCTGATCTACCGGTTAATGGCAGGATTGGGCGCTGTTACCAATCTCAATGACAGGTTTCCATGGGGGATCTGGATAGGCCTTGACGTACTTGGCGGTGTGGCCATGGCTGCCGGAGGATTTCTTATCGCAGGCGCTGTTTATATATTAAACATGAAGAAATACAAGCCTATTGTGAGAGCTGCGATTCTGAACGCCTTTTTCGGGTATCTCCTTGCCGCTACCGCGATAACCCTTGACGGAGGCCTGCCCTGGCGTATCTGGCATCCAATAGTCATGTGGCAGATTCATTCCGTGATGTGGGTTGTAGCAATCCATGTGGTCCTCTATACTTCAACGCTCGCAACAGAGTCCAGTCCGATGTTTTTTGAAAAACTGAAGATGGAAAAGGCCGCAAAGTTCATTCACAAAATCATTGTCCCGGTCGTGCTGTTTGGAGTGCTGCTCTCAATTCTGCATCAGTCCTCGCTGGGAGCCGTTTTTCTCATCGTTCCGGGAAAACTGTCATCTTTCTGGTACAGCACGAAAATCCCGGTATTCTTTCTTGCTTCTGCGGTCATGATGGGACTTTCGATGGTAAGTTTTGAAACTATATTGAGCGTCCGGGCATTTAAACACACTCCGGATATGGGCATCCTTTCCGGTCTGGCAAGGGGCACGCTGATCGCGATATTCATCTACTTTATGATGAAGCTGTGGCTTCTGGCGAAAGGACCAGGTTTAAGCGCTCCCTTTAACGGCACCATGGAAGCCAACATGTACCTTTTGGAGATGAGCATCGGGGTCATCATTCCGCTCTTACTGCTTCTGATTAAAAGCATGAGAGAGAATATCAACAGTATCTTCCTCGTCAATATTCTGGTGATTTCCGGCGTGCTGCTGAACAGGGTCAATGTCTCGATTTTTGGTGTCTACAGACAGGCCAGTGCAAGAGGGGACAGCTACTTTCCTTCCTGGATGGAAATTGTCGTGACACTTGCCTTTATTTCTATCGCTATTTTCGGCTTTAAGGTTGCTGCGAAATACCTTCGGGTTTTCCCGGAGACGGAAAAGATGATTAGATGATTGGAAGGTTGGAGGGTTGGAGGGCAAACGGCCAAAAAGCTAATCAGCTAACCCTCTAATCCTCTAATCTTCCCCAAAAAGCGGGAGACTATTCATGAAAAAACTCGTTGTATTTATTTTTTTTCTGTCATCTTTCTCTTTATCTTTTGCTGAACAAAGGTTCATTGTACCGCTTGAAGATTCGCCATCCTATGGTCCCAGCGCCGCTCCGGTCACGATCATAGAATTCATTGATTTCCAATGACCGCATTGTGTCGCGGCCGGTCCGGTCGTAAAAAAAATCATGGAGACCTTCAAGGGCAAGATCAGACTTGTCATTAAGAACTATCCCTATAAATACCGGGACTTCTCTTATATAGCCGCCGAGGCATCTCTCGCCGCCGGTGATCAGGGTAAATACTGGGAGATGCACGATTTGCTGATAAAGAGGTCTCCGGAGCTGGACAGGGACCGCCTTATAACATATGCCAAAGAGATCGGGCTTGACGTCAGGGTCTTCACTGCTTCCCTCGACACCAGGAAACATGCTGCAAGTATTGAAAGAGATAAGAAACTGGCCGTTGACCTCGACTTATACAATACCCCCACGTTTTTTATCAACGGACGAAGAGTCATCGGCGAACGGCCCTATGAGTATCTGAAGAAAATAATAGAGGAGGAGCTGAGGAGTGCGAAACAATAGATTTTACTTTCCACTTCTATTTATGCTGCTTATGATCGTGCTCTCTTTTGGCCCCCCGTCGTTCTCTTCGGCAGCCGGCCGGCTGGAACCCATCAAGTCTGTTCCCGTACCTGATAAGAATCCTCAGACTCCTGAGAAAATCGCACTTGGCCAAACGCTTTTCTTTGACAGGAGGCTTTCCGGTGACGGCACGATGAGCTGCGCCACCTGCCATATTCCCGAACTCGCCTTCTCGGATGGTCAGGATATATCGATGAGTTATCCCACAACGAGAAATTGGAGGAATGCTCCGACACTGATGAATGTAGCATTTCAAAAACAGCTTTTTCACGACGGCAGGGCGACGACTCTTGAAGACCAGGCGCTTTTTCCGATGATGTCGGCCTTCGAAATGAACAAGAACCTTGACTACCTCGAGGAGCACATACGTCAGGTCCCAGGGTATGTCGATGCCTTCACCAAAGTATTCAATGGGGAGGTCACGAGAGAGAGAATCGCGATGGCGCTCGCATCATTTGAAAGGACCCTCATTTCAAAAAACGCTCCGCTTGACAGCTACCTGAACGGGGAAAAAGATGCGCTTTCCAGGGAGGCCCTTAAGGGACTGGAGGTATTCACCGGCAAAGGGAAATGTGTCACTTGCCACTACGGCGTTAATCTGGAGGACGACAGATTTCATGCTCTTAACGTGCCGGAAAATCCTAAGTTGCAAAACGATCCGAGGGTTATTACGACAATGCGGTTCGTTGCTAAGGTATACCATTATGAGGATTACAGGAACCTTAAGGAGGACCCCGGAAGATATCTTATTACAAAAGACAGGAAGGACTGGAAGGCATTCAGAACGCCAACGCTCCGTGAAATCTCAAAGACCTCACCCTATATGCATAACGGGGTATTCGACACACTTGATGAGGTTATAGATTTTTTCGATAGAGGAGGAGGAGAAGGGAACACGGCTATCAAGCCGCTCGGCCTGAGCGTTGCTGAAAAGAGATATTTGAAAATATTCCTTTCCGAGGCATTTACAGGGGAAGAGCTTAAAATAAAAATTCCCAATATACCGTAAAAACGGGGTGTGCGTCTTGGTTGTGGGGCGCGCCAGGACGTCGCCACGGTGACCATGTCAATCTGAAAAATTCCCGAGCCACTGGCTCAAGGTCAGTTTCCTTTTCGGTCCAATTCCTTAGTAGCGCTGAGTGTATTATTCGCCGACCCTTGACAGTTCCTCCAAATGGTGGATAATTAAATTAATAGCAGCGGTGAAGAAAATGGCCGAAAGCGGACCCTGGGCAGAAAAATACGCTGAGAGCGAAGATCGATGTCGACTTTTAATTCATGGCCTCGACGCTATAGTGTGGGAAGCTGATCCGGCCACGCTGCAATTCTGCTTTGTGAGCGAGAGAGCCGAAACCATCCTCGGGTATCCTGTCGAACAATGGCTGAAAGAACCCGGTTTCTGGGTTGAACATCTTCATCCCGAGGACCGTGAGCAAGCCGTCGCCTTTTGCAAAACTGCAATCAATGAAGGAAGAGACCACAGGCTTGAGTATCGGGCTTTGGCAGCTGATGGTCGGGTGGTATGGCTGCGCGACATCGTCCGCGTCATTCCGGATGCGGAAGGGAAAGTTAGGCGATTGATAGGTTTGATGATCGACATTACCGAACATAAACAAATGGAAGCAGCCCTGCAAAACAGTGAAGAGCGTTTCCGCACGGCTTTCGCTCAAGCTGCCGTCGGCCAAGCAGTGAGCGATAAGGAAGAGAACTTCATACAAGTAAACAAGGCCTTTTGTGATATCACCGGCTATACAGAGCAGGAACTATATACAATGAGACTTAAGTCAATTACTCATCCCGAGGATTTACCGGAATGTATGGAGCATGTTGGAGAGTTATTGTCCGGTAAAATAAATAGCTTCATTCTGGAAAAGAGATTCATAACAAAAGCCGGAGCTACGGTATGGGTCCGTACCAGCATTGCCGCTGTACGCGATAAGCTTGGGAATGTCACTAACTTTATCATACTGAGTGAAGACATCACTGAAAAGAAGAAGGCTGAGGAGTGTCTGATATCGTCTGAAGAAAAATATCGCAGCATATTCGAAGAAAGCAAGGACATGATATTCATAAGCACTCCGGAGGGAGCGTTGATCGACGCTAATCCGGCGGGCGTTGAACTGCTTGGATATCCATCCATGGAGGAACTTAAGAAGGTTGATATTGCCGAGGACTTATATGTAAATGCTCAAGACAGGGGTTTATTTCAACAATCAATAGAACGGCACGGATACGTCAAGGACTTTGAACTGCAATTAAAGAAAGCAGATGGTCAACAGATAACTGTCAGTACAACGGCCACCGCAGTCCGCGACGAAAAGGGAAGGGTTGTCAATTACCGCGGGATTATGCGGGATGTGACCTTAGAGAAAGCCCTTGAGCAGCGAATGTTGGAGGCCCAGAAGATGGAGGCCGTGGGACAACTTGCCGGCGGCATCGCACACGATTTCAATAACATACTCTCGGCAATTATTGGTTATGGCAGTCTTGTCCTTATGCGGATTCAGGAAGACAGTCCTCTGAGACCCTATGTGGAGCAGATACTCGAATCTTCGGAAAGGGCAGCCATACTGACTCAGAATCTGCTTACATTCAGCAGAAAACAAGTCATAAATCCCCAGCCTTGCAAAATCAACGATATTATAAGAAAGGTTGCGCCCATTTTAACGAAACTCATCAGAGAGGATATTGAGCTCAATCTTCAATTAAGCTCAGAGGACAGCACTGTAGAAGTGGACCGTTTGCAAATCGAACAGGTGTTGATGAATCTCGTAACGAATGCCAGGGACGCCATGCCGGATGGAGGCGCTTTGAAGATCAGCTCACAAAAAATAGATATGGACGCGACATTCCTCGAGGTCCACGGGTACGGAAAAATTGGCAGGTATGCGATTATATCGGTCGAAGATACCGGGGTAGGCCTGGATGAAATGACTAAGACACGGATATTCGAGCCCTTTTTCACGACCAAGGAGATGGGCAGAGGAACAGGGCTTGGGTTGGCGATGGTATACGGGGCCATTAAGCAAAATGATGGCTTCATCAATGTATATAGTGAAGTTGGAAGAGGAACAACATTCAGAATATATTTGCCGGAGGTCGGCGGCACAGTTGAACTAAGAAAAGGTGCAGAGGTCCAGGCACCGCCAGGCGGCACAGAGACAATTCTCCTGGTTGAAGATGACAAGGCGCTAAGGGAACTTGCCGGAACAGTGCTCCGTAAGTATGGATATACCGTGATTGAGGCTTTGGATGGCGATGACGCGTTAGGCCGGTTTAACGAGTATAAAGAGAGCATTGCTATTCTGATTACGGACGTGGTAATACCCAGGAGGAGCGGCATCCAGGTGTATGAGGCGGTAAAGAAGTTCAACCCTGCAATAAAAGTACTCTTCCTGAGTGGTTATTCAAAGGACATTACACAAAAAAAGGGGATTGTTGACACCAATGTAAACTTTCTTCAGAAGCCTTTTAGTCCGAATACGTTACTCAAAAAAGTAAGGGGAATCCTGGACCATAAACATGGATGACGTCATTTAGTGAGTAGTGAGTAGTGAGTAGAAATAATATAAAGGCGGCCATTTACACTGTACTTGCCCCAACTTGACCTGACGGACAGTGAACGGAAAAGTCCCTTTCTTTATAGACGAGCCAATGCGTCGTCACCGATGGCATAAACGAGGTACTCGCGGGGTGATTGGACCTTAACCGCCCCACCCGGGCCGGTTTTCACCGCCCATAGCGAATTTAAGGAGGCTGCTCTGTAGTCGTTGTATGGGCCTGCGGTCCCGCTTATCCATCGTCCGTCCGTAAAACGAATGACCATGACCATCGCTCTTGCGCCTAGCGAGGCATGGTATGACGTGGACGACCAATAAGAATTGGCCACATTGTTGAAAGGGTTTCCAGAGGCAAGCGCCGGCTTGCTCCTTGAAATGTCCAGGAGGCTTTCGAGTTCGTTTACGGTAGGGATTCTCCATTGGCCGGCAGTCGAGCCGTCCGTCAATCCACACTGACCGCTCGCAAGTTGGTTGGCGTAAGTGAGCGCGTCAGGCCAATTACTTGCGGCGAAACATCCTGGGTTCTTCATCCAGACGAGTCCGGTCAGGCCATCGGTCACTGTGCCGTCATTATTGTCGGTAAACCGGGGACTTAGCCAGGTACCATTGGTTGTGCCTCGTCCCTTTGTACTGGAGTCGCATCGTCCCCTTTCTCCGCCACCACCACCGAATGTTATGACCGCGCATAACACTAATAAGGGCAATAAGAATTTTATATCTCTCATGCTGGTTCCCTCTCATCAATTTATTTGCAACCCGTCTTTGATATTATGCAAAAAAAGACAAATAATAAATCCGGCAAAAGGTAATGACCCTCCCAACCCTATGATCGGTGCTTCCTCTCAACAAATAGTCTCTAATAAACCTTTTGCCCCCCAAATCTAAATTTATTCCGAGCATCTTTCATGCCTATCAAGGGGCTATACTTTTGCAGCTTATTTTTGAATATTATTTCATAGCGTTACGAGTACAGTTAATGGCTGCACTGACAAACTCTGTCACTTAACAGTGACAAAAAATAATACCGCTCTACATGGTGAGACATGGTCGTTTTATCTGGAAAACAGAGCCTCGATTCGTATTCGGAAAGTTTTGAATGACCTGAAGGTGAGAAATACAGCCACAAAGGCTAAAGCCGTGCATTGTATAGGCGGAAAGTTACTCTTGATCTGACATTGACCAATAGGTCAAGTCTTATCTTTTGCGAGATGAGGGTATTTTGGAAGACAAAAGTAGAAGGTGGCGCCTTGTCCCTCAATCCCTTCCGCCCAGACTCTCCCTCCATGCCGGGAAATAATGCGCTGTACATTAGCTAGTCCAATACCTGTGCCTTCAAATTCGTTCTGAGTATGGAGACGCTGAAATACGCCGAAGAGCTTGTCCGCATATTTCATGTCAAACCCGACTCCATTGTCCGTGATGAAATAAATGAGTTTATCTACCTCATCTTTGCATCCGATCCTGATTTCAGCCTGTGCGCGAGTGCTTGTGAACTTGACCGAATTGGAGACGAGATTGACAATCACAAGTCTTAGCAGCGACTCGTCACCGACTGCGTCAGGCAGTTCATCTATCTCCCATTTGATATTCCGTTCTTTCAGCTCTTCCCTCATTTCGTGCAATACTTCTTTTACAAGGGCGTTTAAATTGACCTTTTTCTTCCGCATCTCCTTACGCGCGATGCGCGAAAAATTCAGGAGATCATCGATAAGCATACTCATCTTTGTCGAGGCCTCGGATATTGCATCTGCGTAGTAGCGGGTTTTTTGGTCCGGGTGGTCCTTTAATCTTTGCTGCAAAAATTTCACAAATCCTGACATGTGCCGGAGGGGAACGCGAAGATCGTGGGAGACTGAATAGCTGAAGGCTTCAAGCTCTTTGTTGGCAGCCTGAAGCTCAGCTGTGCGTGCCAGTTCTTCGTTCCGGGCCAGGAGTTCGGCCTCGCTCGCCTGACCCTCCGTGGCACTCTCCGTGACACTGAGTTCGAGCCTGTCTGGCCCCTTTTCAAATTCATTCTCAGAGAGTTTTTGGCCGGCAAGGTCGGGATAGACCACCGCATCGACCGCGCCGCTCCGGATCGCCTCAAGCGTCTTTTCAGCCTCGCTAAGTCGATTTTTGAGTTCCTGTATCTCTTCTATTGCGGATTCCGGAATGCGGCTTGCCGTGTTTTTCGATATCTTTTTCTCTGTGGCGGACTTTTGAGGATGCGACTTGGAGGTTTTAACAGAAGACTTTTTTACCGTGGTCTTCGATTTTCCGGGGTTTTTATTTATCTTCTTCATCAGCATCACCGTTTCATTTGTCGTTCTTTTTAGGCCCCAGGTCGAGGCCCGGAAGTATTTTGTCCAACTAAAAATTGACCTGTGTATTACCCTGCGGTTTCCATCCGTTGACTTTTTATAACAGATTTTCTGTCTGAAAACAATTACCCGAAAGTAGTATTAGCTTGGGCCCTTCCAATATCCTTGGCATACTCCATGCCAACCCGTATCGACTTGCCTCTTGACGCTATGTAAAATTATTGTTAATATTAATTTATTTTTTACATTGAGTATTCATATGACAAATCAACCACGTTCTATAATGATTACTGAAAGAGGACTCGATGCCTTTAGCAGGCATTTACTATCGAAGGTGGATAGTTTGGTGCTGTGGCACATAGTAAAGACATTGCCCATTGATGGGGCCGTAGTATCCAAAGCTGACATGGGAAAAGAACTGAAAACGTCTCGAGTGCAACTTACCAACGTCATAAAAAGATTTTGCGAGACAGGTTTTTTGGTCAGAGGTCCTCGTGTAGGAGTCTCCTATCATTATAGAATCAATCCCGCTTTTATTAAAATCCTTCCAATCTCGGCTGGGGAAGATCAATGAACATGACTGCATATGAGTACACGGAAAAAGTGTTTGGTCTCAGCAGGGAAGCCAGATTCCCTGAAGCCTACGAACTTGTTAAAGAGGCGCTAACAATATATCCATCCAACCCTTATCTTTTGAACAACGAGATTTATGTAATTTTCCGGATGGGCAAAGTCAAAGAGGCCCGGCAGAAAGCCGAAGAGCAGTTCCAGAGCTTAAAAAACAACCCATCATTTCTTCGTACTTACCTGTCTATTCTCGACAGAAGCAATGCGCACGAAGATATCCTTCGTTTGATAGACAGTGGGGTGCTGTATCAGGATTTCCATGGGAAAACAAAACCGGATTTCTTTATAACTGTCGCCAGGCTTGTCGCGCGCGCCGGTTTTGCAGATAAAGGGCTCGAAATACTAAGGAAAGCACCTTACTCAGCTGAGATAGAAAACGAAATTGAACAATTTGCCGGGCATAAAGCCTATGGCGGTCCTGCAAAAAAAGCTTATGAAGAACAGTACAAGGGAAAACGCGCGGCCATTGTGATCAACGAAATCGAAGGGATAAGAATGCTTTCGGCATATAAAGATGATTTTCCTCTTCATCACCTGCTCGCGGAGAAGTACAGGAAAACCGGGCAGCTGGAGAAAGCAGCTGAAATATACAAGTATATGCTAACGATCAGGGATGATGATTTTACACGGAACAGACTTGCTCACGTTTGTAAAGACATGGGGCTGCTGGACGATGCGATTATTTATTTTAAAGAAGGACTGATGAAAGACCCGTACAAAACCCATCTGTATACGGCCCTTGCTGATATCTTCGTAAAAAGAAACGACCCTGATGGCTTCGAGCGTGCTGCCAAAGACATCCTTGCTGTACACCCGAAGGCCGGACATCTATGGGGAATAATAAAAAAGGTGCAAAAGCTATGCTCAAACTAAAAGACATTGCCTGTATTGCCGATATAAGACCCGTCATTAATCTTATGGACGCAGACGTGAGGCCCGATGAGATTATCGATACGTTCAAATTTTCGGAGGATATCGAGCATATACTTGATGCAATTTTACAACGGATCGATAGCGGTATGGGGTGTGGTTTTTTCCTGAAAGGCGGCCGCGGCAGCGGTAAATCTCATTTTGAAAGTTATTTGGAGCTGATGTTTAAGAGGAGACTGGCGCCGCTTGATAAATATGCCAAGGCAAAAAATCTCAATATGAAAATCGTAAGACTGTCTCTTCTCAGGTTCCCTTCAAGCCAGTCATTCGAGTCTATCCTGCAGACAGTCCTGGAAGACACCGGGCCGATTGAAGACAGGGATGTCTTCTATACTAAGCACTTCTCCGGCCCGGCAATCCTTTTGATCGATGAATTATCCGACTTCCTGGCAAGCAAACCCGGTAGAAATGCGTTCTACGAAGACGTAAGGACCATGCAGTATTTGGCTGAATTTGCCGATAATAAGCCTTTTTGGATAATAGCCGCGCTTCAACAGTCTATAGAAGAAACTGGACAGGCAGACCCCGAACTGTCCGCCAGGCTGAAAGACAGATACATCAATCTCAAACTGACCGTTTCTCACATCGAAGACCTTATAGACAAGAGGGTTGTGCTTAAAAACAATAAGGCAGATGACGTTATAAAAACTGTATTCGCTTCACTCCGGAAAAACTATCCCCGCCTCCAGATAAAAATCGATGAGTTCAGAAAGACCTACCCCTTGCATCCGGCTACGGCACAGTTTCTTGCAGGGCTGGAGGCAATCTACTCAGGCTCCCGGGGAATCCTTCAATTCACGTCCGCTGAGGCCTGCAAGATAATTGATAAACCAGCCGACGACCTCGACACGCTCATCACTCCGGATGTGATTTTTGATCATTTCGAAGACAGGGTCCGTAATTACGAGATGATACAGGAGCTCGTGCTGGACCCGATCGTTGCTCATCAGATGTTTATTAAAAAAGACGGGTCCGAATATTTTATCGATCCCCAAATAGACGAGGGAAACAGGGTCAGGGCCAAAGTCAAAGCTCAGAGAGAGGCGCTGGCAGACCGCCAATTTTTAATGGACCGTATCTGCCGCATGGTCAACACGCAACAGTTGCCTCTACAGTCCATTGGTGACGGCAAACTTGTGTCGTTTAATTGGCAAAACAGCACGCGACAGTGCTCCGCATATGTTTTTAAGGGGGAATCTTTCAAAAAGGCTGATATGGACAGGGCGCTGGCCGGACTGCATGCAAATTTTGATGTACGGCTCATTCTATTTTCCCCGTTTCTGGAAGACAAGACATTCTATCAGCCTATAAAAGACACATACCCGTCTGAAGATCTGCCGGTGATCGTATTCTGGCTGCCGAGATTCCCTACTGACCCTGAGTTGGCCTTTATCGAGAATTATGTTTCCAAGAGGCTTCTTCTCGATGAAATTCCGAATCTTGCCGGCGAGTTGAAAAAAGAGGAAGCTGATTTTTTCAATATCGTCACTAAAATATATTTTGAAGGCGAGATTATAACGGCTGCCGGAAGCAGGTTCGGCGCCGCAAATGCTGCGAGCGGTCTTCCTTTTGATAAGCTCGTGTCTTCTCTTTTTGACGAATCCCTTACCCAAATACATCCGAAGCATCAGTCTACGGCCCCGAGAGGGGAGGTCTCCTATATCTCCACGCAGCAGCAAAACGCCCTCTACACTTACTTTATAAAACCAGGGAAAATCGTTTTAGGCGAGGCCGAAGATAAAGGGCTTTATTCTTATATAAATGGCATCCTTAAGCCCATGGGCCTCGCAAGGCTGAAGGGTGGTTCCTTTTATATGGGGATAGAAGAGGATAATGAACTCGTAACCTTCATACTTGATTTTATCCGCATCGACGATAGTATCTACAATTTGAAAGCTGTAATGAAGAAAGGAGAGTGGGGGCTGTCAGAAGCCCAGTTCAAATTGCTTATCGCCTCTCTTATCAGTCTCGGGCAAATTGTGGGCTGCCGCGACAGCGAACCTGTAGAGTTGACAAACCTCGAGTCTCTGAATCAAGGTGAGATAAACAGGCTAAGGAGCGGCAAATCGATTGCTCCGGACCTCATTCCTTATATAGAATATGGGCGCTTTATTTGGGGTGAAATGGCAGAAACGCCAACACCTCTGACTCAGCGGACCATGTGGGAGACTGCAAAGGATTTTGTCAGGGGAACACGGAAGCTCATAAGTGAGCTGAGGACCTTTGCGAACCAATACGGGGGGTCCCCTGTTTTAAAGAAAGTCAGATTCGATACTACGTTAATCAAACGGATGTCAATGTTTCTTGACTCTATAACACTTACTTTACCTGTGACAGATGGAATTGAGAGGTTTCTTCTTTATTTCAAGGCCAACCACGAGACCGAAGCCGATTATGCTTATTTAAACAGGCTTCACAAACTTTTCGTTGAGCAATTCGACACACTTTCGCGCTGCTTTTCATACCTCTCAGATCCTGCCTTGAGGCATATAGAGCAACTTTCCGTGGCATCTTTAAAAGAAAAGAAAGAAATGCTGCTTATTCATCTGGACGACTTCTTTATGTCACTGGAAGGGTTTGACTCATTAAAGTCTGAATGGGAAAGTTTCTACGACGATTTTTCGGCCGCATACGTGAAAGAACATGATGCTTATTATGAAAGTGACGTATTTACTCTTAAGAAAGATATTGATGATTCCAATGAGGCAAAAGCTCTCAAGAAGATATCCATGACTATAAAAGCGGCCACCTTTGATGGCGAATGGTTTCAACTTTATCCGGAATTCGAAAGACTGCCTGAAAAGTGCCGGGCAGATGTCAGGGGAGATATATTCCAGCGCCCGCAATGCCGTTGCGGCTTCAAATTAGGATCTGGCCCGCCTGCAGTGACCAGTGATCTAAAAGAACGCTGCAGCAATGGGGTCCTGAACTTTGTCAGGTTCTTGCACGGGAATCGCGACAGGCTTGAATCCTATATATTAAGCATCAAGAATCCCGTCACGTTGAAGTCCCTATCAAAGCTAATGGGGCTCAACATCGAGAAGGTATCGCCTTCTGCGGTAATTCCTTTTTTTTCTGACGAAGTGCTGATGGAACTCAACGCTGCCCTCAGTAACGGAGGTTGGGTTGTAAGAGACATAAATATTGATGACTTTGTGGGTCTTGTCCGGGGCCGGCGCTTCAGACTCGAAGACCTGAAGAGCATCTTCTTCAAGTGGGTGGGCCCGGAGGACCAGGCAATCATTCATATAAGGGACCAAAACGTTTCTCTCGCAAGCAGCCTCAAAGAGTGTATCTCTAAATATGGCGAACAAGGAGAGCGCCTGTCATTGGATATTGAAAGGGAATTATCAGACCGGCCGCTTCTCAGTCTCGAAGACTTCCAGCAGGGCAAAGCCTCGCTTCCTGTGCTCGATAGAATCAGGTTTGGAGAGTATTCAAAGGAGCAACTGTTGAGTATCCTGGAAAAAGAGGACATTGCAGTCCTCAAGAAAAAGATACGGGGTGAGATATTTCATCGGGCCTGGGGCAGGCCTATTTCAGACGAAACGCTTCGATCAGTTGCAGACCCTGCCGCAAGGAGTCTCCTTTCTATCTGCAGCATTCTTTATAATAAAGATAAATATAATGGGGTCCAAAAGTTTTCAAGAGTTATGGCCCCCTTGAATCTTTTGGGCCGCAAGCTTAATTTTGATAATGCAAACATCTCAGTCGTTGACGATGATATTCTCACACAGGTCGGGAACGCATACAGGGAGATAGAGAAGGGGTACGGCAAGTCATCCGATAAGTTCACGGGAGCGCATGAGGAAATGCATCTTGTCGACGCGCTTGCCGGGATTGTGATGATTTTTGACGGGCTCCGGTACGACTTATGGCTAATGCTGAGAGAAATAATGGAGTCAGAAGGGTGGACTATAAAAGATGCCCCCTATGTCCTCCCTCTACCCACGACCACCAGCAATTTCAGGCGAGTAATCGGTATTGGAGAGGATAGGTCGGGTTACATTAAAGGCCGGAGTTTTACCCTGCTCAAATGGGCGGAGAAGGATGCCGGCCGAAAGGAAATAAAGCAGCTTCTCAAAGGCGGCGAGGACATAAAATTACTTCATTTCAATTTTATCGACTCTAAAATGCATGCGTCAACATTAGATTTATATCCTTTATACATGCTCATAAGGGAAGAGTTTATAAATGGGATTCTTCCATTGATTCGGGATATTCGATCTTTTATCATAGTTTCAGACCACGGATTTACCGACTCGAAGAAGATAAAAGAACGCTACTCCCATGGCGCCGACTCGCCTTGGGAGAGAGTCTTACCGTTTGTTCAAATAATGGGGTGAGAGAACGGAAAAGGCATGTAAAATAAGGTCCACTACGGAATTCGGGTGGGGCACATACACGCTAATGGGCAGATATATGTATATGGTGTGCCCCACCGAAATAGATCATTCCCCTTTCCGTACCGACTCCCTTAGAAGGTCATTTTTTTGCCATTTGGGCGAAAGCGGCTTGAGCGCCTTGCTGGATTTCCTGCGGGCTCAGGTCCTTGGTATGGGTGGCAAGCATCCCGGGCTTGACTTTAAAGGTAATTTGAGGTAATTAAAGGATAGGTGACCCAACTAGTGTAGTGTCCCTAACAGTCCTTTACACTTTTTTTGGCTGTCATTCCGGCGCGTCCGGAATCTTTCCCTTTTTAAAAGAAAGATTCCTGACGTTGCCAGCAGTACCAACAGTAGGGTACATGCCCTTGCTATAACAAAAAGGAGGAAAAGCTGTGAAAAAAATGCTGATTGCAATTGACGGTTCGGAATGTTCGTTAAGAGCGGTGGATTATGTGGGAAGGCAATTTTCCGGTATGGGCGATCTTCAGATAACCATTCTCCACGTTCTGCCCTTTCCGCCTGCGCCGCTATGGGATGACGGCCACATTCCGACAAAGGGAGAAAAGGAAAAGAGGGAAAGTGAGATAGAAAAATGGCTTCTGGACCAGCGCGCAGGGACGGAGTCGCTATTCGATAGGGCGATAACTATTTTGGTAGGCGCAGGCATATCACGGACACAGATGGCAATAAAGACGATCTCAGATTCGAGCGACATTGCAGACAGTATTCTTGAAGCAACCAGGGACGGCGGGTATCATACGCTCGTCGTCGGCAGATGCGGGCATTCTTCTGTGAAAGAATTCGTTATGGGAAGCGTCACAACGAAGCTCCTCAGTCACGGCGCCGGAGTGGCGGTGTGCGTCGTTGAATGAACTGGCAGTGAGAATTAACTGATGAGGGTGACGATCCGGTCTGACCACATAGGGTTAAATTAGAGGAATTTCGCACCCCCTTTACTGACCGAAAAAATGCGTGAGGGTCTTTATTTGGGAGCTTCGAAGAGCTGTTATTAGACGGGTATCGACCCACTTTATTCAATTTATCGTTTTGGTTTTTGGTAATGACGAAAGTAATGTCAGACAAAAACTGATGCGTTTTTAGGCCGTTCCCTACATAAATATCGGTCCCAGCCTGACTCCATAAGCTGTTCCAATGTTTTAAACTGAAAGCAGTCCATATACAGAAGGCAGGCTGATAATGCTTCATTCACTCGGTTATGCATTCAAATTATTTAATAAGGAGGAGTGCCATGAAAAATAATTCCAAAACTGATAGAACTATTAAAGCCAGTGTTAAGAAGACATCGCCGGGTGCACGGGTTAGACTTGCCGAAGCGATATTGTTACAGTCACTGGAAGATTTGTGGACTGAGGAAGAAAGATCAAACTGCATAGACTTTTTCAGCGGAGAAGGGTTTCGTATCTGTTCCAAAATCGCCGGGATGAGTTCTGATGACAAAATAAAGATACTGAATATAGTCGAAGATATTATTGATCAAAATTCTGGAAAAGACGAAGAAGTAAGAGGTATGAGAGTTGGTCGGAGTGAGGTTTATGAACTTGTGCGATAAAATCCCGACTTAGGGCAAGTTTTTTTCAGGCTTGCTCACACCGTTTTTATTCTCCCTATTTCTCCAGGGATAACGCTTTTTTGCTGCCTCCACTATCGAGGCACAGTAGAAGTGGTTGATCGTCTCCCTATGAAGCAATCCATGATTGTTCACCGGGTCCGCCTTAACTTTCCTGTAAGATACTGCTACAATATAAAATAAAATAAGTCAGAGGGATAATATATGGAAAAACTATTCGAAACATCGTCAATCAATGGGATGGCTGTTGCTAACAGGTCCGTCAGGTCCGCGACTTGGGAGGGCATGTGCGAAATGGACGGACGCCCCACGCCAAGGCTTGCTTCCTGCTACCGTGCTCTGGCTGCAGGCGGAGTTGGCCTGATCATCACTGGTTACGCGTTTGTCAGGCCGGACGGCAAACAGTTACCCGGCAAGATGGGGATCCATACGGACGATTTTGCTGCCGATATGAGGACCCTTACCAGGGTTGTCCACAACGAGGGTGGCAAGATATGCGTGCAACTGGTTCATGCAGGAGGTCAGACTACGGCGAAAACGGCAGGCAGACGTCCACTTGCCCCTTCTGCTGTGAAAGTTGACCAATTTCCCGAAGAACCTGAGGCCATGAGTAAAGAGGAAATAGATGAAATTATTGCGGCCTTCGGCGATGCTGCCAGGCGGGCAAAGGAGTATGGCTTCGACGCTGTCCAGCTCCATTCAGCCCATGGCTATCTCATCAACCAGTTCCTCTCCCCTCTGACGAACAGACGGACTGACAGCTACGGCGGCCCTGTGGAGGACCGGTGTCGTTTTCTCGTCGAAGTGTATCGCCGTGTTAGGTCCGAGGTAGGGCCTGATTTTCCGGTTATTGCCAAACTGAATGGCTCTGATAATATTGAGGGTGGTCTCGATTTGAGTGATGCTGTCCATGCAGCCCGTCTACTGGACAAGGAAAAGATTGATGCCATAGAAGTGAGTGGCGGTACCTCCGCCTCCGGCGAAAGAGGTCCTATCCGTGTTGGTATCGATTCGCCTGAGCTGGAAGCCTACAACCTCGCTCTCGCCATAGAGATCAAAAAAGCGGTTCAATGTCCCATCATGGCAGTTGGCGGTTTCAGGTCGCTTGAAGTTATCAATAAAGCCCTTATCGAAGATGGAATAGATTACATTTCCATGTCCAGGCCGTTTATAAGAGAGCCGCGGTTGATCAAACGTTGGCAGGAAGGTGACCGGTCTCCCGCTCGCTGCATCTCGTGTAACGGCTGCTTTAAGCCGGGATTCAAGGAAGGCGGCATCTATTGTGTGGTTGAAAAAAAAGAATCACAAAAGCGACGCGCGGATCATTAATTTATTTTTACTAAATTCCTTCAAAAAAATGCCCGCACCTAAGAAAAGATGCGGGCATATGGATTGGATAGCTGTCTTACAGGCTACAGTCTAAAAGGGCTCCAAATCGCCTGTTTCCTGAGGTACATCATCATAGCTATTCGACGGTGCTGCTGAGGCGTGCGCGTCTGACTGCTTTTTCGGGAGGAATCTCACAGTACTTGCTATAACTTCGCACCGGCTCTTTTGGACCCCATCTTTCTCCCACTTATTTTCACGGAGTCTGCCTTCCACAAGAACAGGGTTCCCTTTATTCAGATACTGTCCACAGCTATCAGCCTGCTTGCCGAACACGACACAGTTGATAAATAAAACCTCCTCTTTCATCTCGTCCCCCTGCTTGTATTTCGAATTAACAGCAAGAGGAATAGTCGCAATAGGTGTGCCACCCGGAGTATGCCTCAGTTCAACATCCTTTGTTAAGTTCCCAATTAAGATTATACGATTGAACATATTGCTCCTTTGAGACGTATAATATGTCGGCGCCGAAGGCGCCGTTCAGATGCACAACAACTGAAATCAGCAATCTGATCCAGGATCATCACTTTTCATTTTATTGGTCCAACTTGATGATTCCTTGTTGCTTGCTACAGCGTTACCGTGCGAATGTCATTCCGGCTTGTCCGGGATCGTTTTTCGAACGGAGCAACGAGATTCCCGACAAGCGGGAATGCCAATAAGTGAGGCTTTAACTTTTAGATACCCCGTGGTCTTGCCACAGGGAGATTCATTTCCCAGGTCGAGAACTTCGATTTTTTTGTTCCTTGTAAGTTTTTTTAAACGATACTCCAGACTTCTCGCTTCTCCGGCATGCTTGCAGGATACCGTTTTAACCAGCTCGAAGGGCCTCCATGATCTCACAAATTTACTGCCCTCTCCCCGCTCATGTTCTTTAAGCCTTCTCTCAATATTATTTGTCGAGCCGATGTAAAAAGCATTATTGCTGCATTTAAGCACGTAGACGCACCAGTTTTCATTATGCACTTTATCTGCAGAGCCTTTGACCGCTGCTGCTGACTCAGCCATCCAAAGCCTTAACGTTTTCCTCACTTCCTTATCTACAAACGAGAAAATACGGTGGGCCCTGTCGCGGGGTAGGGGCCGGGAATGGCCTGCCACCTTAATGACTTCAAAACCTAATTCGTCGTGGAATTCGTAAAATGCGCGATAGAGAGGAGCGTTTCTTAGCGGGCGATTTGTTTTTTGAGAAAGGAAGCTGCCGGCAAGAAGTCCGGGTCTTCTTTTCAGTAGACCTGAAATACACTGCGAATCGGAATACAGGTATAGTTTCCCGTGTCCGGGAATCTTCGGTCCAGTTCGATACTCCTCAAGTGCCCATAAGACTGTTTGGATTTCAAGTTTTGTCGAAGAAGTGTCTTCAAATCTTTGGACCTTTAACCGTGCTGCGACTTCGGATCTTTCAATAAGGAATGAAGCAGGAATGGCGATATAGGCGCCCACTCCAAGTTTAAGCCCGGGATTCAGGCTCACATCGGTGAAGAGCGCGATGTCGTTCATAAGCAGATCTTAAGCGACATCGCGGTAAAGCCCACAAGCAAATAAACAACAGTTACACATCATCTATTTTACACCAGAACCGGCAATATACAAAAGAAGCAGGGACGAGGGCGCCTGACCCGAAAGTCGCCTGCCTGGTTATGGTAGAATATTTATGGTTGTTAATTGCTCACCGAGGTGAAGTATGGGAGTTCTGGATTGCATAGGCAAAACGCCGCTCATAAGACTGGATGTCTTAAATCCTAATCCGGATGTCGAGATATTTGCAAAACTTGAGGGCAACAATCCGGGCGGCTCTATAAAAGACCGCCCCGCCTTCTATATGATCGAGGCGGCGGAGAGGTGCGGAGATTTAACAAGAGATAAAATAATTCTCGAGGCAACCTCCGGCAATACCGGTATCGGGCTCGCTATGGTTGCTGCTGCAAAAAAATACAGAGTTAAGCTTACCATGCCTGCCTGCGTGAGCGTGGAAAGAAGGAAGGTGCTGGAGGCTTTTGGAGCGGAGCTTATACTGAGCCCTTCTGAAGAGGGTACCGATGGAGCGATCCGGCTTGCTCATAAAATAATGTCCGAAAACCGGCGCCTCTATTATATGCCGAACCAGTTTGATAACCCTGCCAACGTACTAGCACATTATGATACAACCGGCAGGGAGCTTATAGAGCAGACCGGGGGCAGAATTACACATTTTGTGGCCGGCTTAGGGACCTCCGGCACTCTCATGGGAGCTGGAAGACGGCTCAAGGAATTCAATAGCGCCATTAAAGTCATCGGTGTCGAGCCTATCATGGGCCACAGGATACAGGGTCTCAAGAATATGTCTGAGTCAATTGTACCAAAAATTTTCGACCCGGACTGTCTTGATGAGCGGTATATTGTCAATGATGAAGAGGCCTTCGATACAACAAGGATGCTTACGGTGAAGGAAGGAATTTTTGCGGGTATGTCGAGCGGAGCTGCAATGTACATCGCCATCAAAAAATCCAGTGAACTAAAGAGTGGGGTAATCGTTGTGCCGTTTCCGGACAGGGGCGATCGCTATCTTTCAACAGCTCTTTTCACCTCTGTTTGCGGAAAATGCCCGCCGTGATTAGTGCCTGCCAATAAACTCATGTTACGCGGGGGGCGTTGTTAACTTATTCTATGAAACTATTTAACCGCCTTGAATCCATATCTTCCCAATATTCTTTTACCTTCCGCCGAAGTCACCAGAGCAATGAATGCATTAGCCTGTTCGCTGTTTTTAGCTGTCTTTACCATGGCAATAGGATACACGACCGGTTTATGGCTTGCTTCAGGTGCTGTTGCCACAACGGCTACTTCTTTTGACCTGGCTATTGCATCAGTTGAGTACACTATCCCTGCATCCACTTCGTCCCTTGACACATAATCAAGCGCCTGGCGCACGTTTTCTGTGAAGATCAATTTGTCTTTTATCTCATCCGGCATCTTGTAGTACTTTAAAACTTCTTCAGCATATCTTCCGGCGGGCACAGTCTTCGGATTGCCGACAGCTATTTTCTTTATACTTCCAGATTTGAGGTCTTCAAAGGACTTCATTGCAGTCCCGGACTTGAGGGGTACGATTAGCACAACGCTATTGGCTGCAAAGTTGAGCCTCGATCCGACCGCAATAAGGCCCTTCTTTTCGGCATCATCCATGTCTTTCTGGGCTGCAGAGGCAAAGACGTCGACAGGCGCGCCTCCTTCGATTTGTCTCATCAGGTCTCCGGACGCCCCGAAATTAAAAACCACTTTTGTCCCTCCGTTTTTTGCTTCATAAATCTTGCCTATTTCCTCGAAAGCATTTTTCAGACTTATAGCGGCTGAAACGGTTATTTCCTTCGGTTGTTGGGCGAAAGCGAGCGACGATGACACAAAGGCTGTTACAGTAATAAGAACCAAGAGTATTTTTCTGAACATGCGTCATTTCCTCCTTATATTGTCAAGCGACTCCTAACATCACACTTGAAGTTTAAACAATACAGTATCACACTGAAATTATAATGCAGTTTTAATGCGTTGTATAGTTTATAGCATAACGGGGCCGGTAAAACAGGAAAGAGCGTGATTCCGGCCCCTTATGCTGTTAAATGCCGACTTCAGCAGTAACTCTTCGTGAGGGTAGGCATGCTATTGCAAATTTTGCGCCCCTTCCTTTGACCGGGTTTCCAGTTCTTCGTTTGCCCTTGAAGGGGTTCCTCAATAATTTACTTTTCCTTATCAGCATCGTCATCCACACCTCACTTGCGGAGTCCGGTAAAACATCACGCCTTCGAGATACACCAAAACTGTGTAACATATTTCTGCAATTCTCACCTTTTATGATTACTCTAATTGTAGCGGGGTTCAACTGGGAATAAGAAGATGTTTATTGACGATAATCTTACCCAAAAAGTATATAATAAGCTGTTTATAATACAATGTATATGATGGAAAGTAGTTTAAAAGCAGAACGCGTCGGGACAATGGCTAAAGCGCTCTTTTTTCAGCGTTCGCAGGGTCTTCAGGAAACTATGGCGCTGTTATGAAATTAAAAGCCAAATTCATATCAACCGTCTCGATACTTGTTGCAACATTGGTCTTAACTGTTTTATTCGCTTTTTCAGACTACAAAAAATCCATCAAAGAAATGATTGCTCAGCAGCAATTCGTGATGATCTCCACACTTGCAGATGAAATTGACAGTAAACTTCTGACCGCTCAACAGAATCTTATCTCGATTACAAAAGTCACTCCTCCCGACCTAATGCAAAATTCCGAAAAGGCCCAGGCATTTCTTGACAACAGGCCGATTTTGCACACAATTTTTGACGATAATGTTTCTTTAATAACACCATCAGGCAAAATGTTCGTAGAATCACCATATATTCCCGGCAGAAGGGGATCGGATGTGTATTACCGCGAGTTCGTATCAAATACCCTTAAAACAGGAAAACCTTATATCTCTGATCCGTTCGTGTCCTCTAGGCCCCCTAAACATCCCGCCGTCATTTTCACAGTGCCTCTTTTTGACAACAAAGGCAAAATAAAAGGCATATTAGGCGGCAGCATTGACCTTATGAAAGACAACTTCCTGGGGAGGCTGAGCACTGTAAGAATAGGTGAGACAGGTTATCTAATTCTGACAGCTGTAGACAGAACATTGATTATGCATCCCGACAAGAAAAGGATCATGACAAAACAGGCCCCCGGCGTAAACAGGCTTTATGATAAAGCCATAGAGGGATTTGAGGGCACCGGCGAAAACATAACGTCCTACGGGACAAAAATGGTTTCTTCTTACAAGCGACTGAAAGTAAAAAATTGGATACTGATTGCAGCCTATCCGCAAGCTGCAGCATATCGTCCCATCCAGGTGGCAGCACGGTATTTTTTAATGATTGCTATTATCGGCATAGTTGCTCTATCTTTTAGTATCTTTTTAATCACGAAATATTTTATAAAACCCATTGAACTTTTCACCCGCCATGTTGAGGATATTCCACAAAAAAAAGCAAACGACAGATTCCTGAACATAAAGACAAAAGATGAGATCGGAACACTTTCCCAGGCATTTAATGAGATGGTAACAGAGATTGACAAAAGGTCGGAACTGGAGCACAGTGAAATTCGCCTTCGTACGGTGCTTAAAACCATTCCGGATCTGATTTGGCTGAAAGATCTGGATGGCGTTTATCTGTCCTGCAACGAAATGTTTGAACGTTTTTTCGGCGCCAAGGAAGCGGACATTGTAGGTAGGACCGACTACGACTTTATAGACAGGGAACTGGCCGACTCCTTCTGGGAGTCTGATCACAAGGTCATGGCGACGGGTAAGCCTATCAGCAATGAAAAATGGCTCACCTTCGCCGAAGATGGTTACAAAGGACTGTTTGAAGCAACGAAGACTCCTATGCACGATGATAAAGGCAAACTCATTGGCGTGCTTGGCATTGCCCATGACATGACTGAACGCAAGAAAGCGGAGTCGGATCTGCGGGAAATTGCGGAGAAATTTCGGAACCTCTTTAACAACTCCGAAGTTGGTATGTTCAGGTCACGGCTCGAGGGATCGGAGATCCTGGACATGAACCAGAAGTTTCTCGATATCGTAGGAATGACGCGTGAGGAGGTCCAGGGAAAGCCCGCGATGATATTCTGGGCAGACCCAAAAGAGCGCGGGGAGATGATCCGAAGACTTATTTCAGACGGCCGCGTAGCGAAGTTCGAATATAAACTTCTGAACAAGCTGGGTGTCATCAGATACTGTCTTGCGTCAGCGGTGCTCTATCCAGAACAGGGAATCTTGGAAGGATCTATTATTGACATCACTGAACTCAAAAAGCTCGAAGAGCAGCTTCGCCAGTCGCAGAAGATGGAGGCAATAGGAACACTAGCCGGCGGTGTGGCGCATGACTTCAACAATATTCTCATGGCAATAATCGGCTTTGCGACAATGGCTCAAAGCAGAATCAAAGACGATGAGAAAACAAAGGAATTCATGGGAGAAATACTTGCTAGTGCAAATCGTGCGGCTGAACTCACCCAGGGACTACTTGCCTTTAGCAGAAAACAGACTATAAGTCTGAAGCAGGTGGACCTCAACGCCATAGCCAAGAGAATGCATGCAATGATTGGGAGGATCCTCGGAGAAGATATAGAATTAAAGACTATTCTTCTCAACGGAAGTCTTCCGGTACTGGTCGACGAATCTCAAATACAGCAGGTACTACTGAACCTTGTGACCAATGCCCGTGACGCGATGCCTGACGGAGGAGAATTGACCATACAAACGGGAATATTCGATGCTGAGAGCAGTAATGCTGAAGCTCACTTGTCTGAAAACACCGGTATGTACGCCGTCATGTCAGTATCTGACACGGGTATCGGCATGGACCAGAAGACCAGAGAAAATATATTTGAGCCATTTTTCACGACAAAGGAAGTCGGCAGGGGAACGGGGCTTGGCTTAGCAATGGTCTATGGGATAGTCAAACAGCATGGCGGCGACATTGATGTAAACAGCCAAACGGGCAAAGGAACGACCTTCCGGATATATCTGCCTATGATAAGCAAGACGGCGGAAGAAGATAAGGAAGCTGCTCAACCTGCTCCTTTGGGAAGTGGGGAGATGATATTGCTGGCGGAGGATGATCCTCAGGTAAGAAAGGTAACCAGCATGTGCCTTCAGGAATTCGGGTACAAGGTAATTGAGGCTGAAAACGGGGAGGACGCTACAAAGAGGTTTATTGAAAACAAGGATACAATAGCCATTGTTCTTCTGGATGTGATAATGCCTGTAAAAACCGGCAAGGATGCATACGAAGAGATAAAGAAACTCAGCCCTGATGTAAAGGCAATATTCATGAGCGGCTACACTGACGATATAATATCGAGGAAGGGGATATTGGAAGAGGGGTTTGATTTTATCTCAAAGCCGATTAACCCGGACACATTGATGAGAAAGATAAGGGATGTATTAGACAGGTAGCACATGGCCAGATGGCATTGTGAGGCTGACAGTTACGGGGTAAAAACAAAGGACATAGAAAAGCCTGACTTCCAGAATTTTACAAAGCATATTCTGAAGCAGCATGCAAGTATTCAAGCCCTCGAATGGATGCCGCGCGTACCGGATTCCAAGAGGGAGGCATATGAACAGACTGCGAGAACAGAAGGCTTCCTTGGGTTTCAATTCACCGAACGTATTGCACAGGGAAAGATGAAGAGGGCAGAGAATCGAAAGGAATATTTTCCCGTCTATTTTATGGAGCCCTGAATAACCTGCTGAGCCGATGAATAAATCTAAGACAATATATAGATACGCTGCGCTAAGAGTTAGCAGGGTGTAACACGCAAAAGATTTTTAACACATTTAACCTATGCTGATCTTATTCTTGCCCGAATTCTTAGAGTTGTAAAGTGCCTTATCTGCTGCCTTGATAAACTCATCTTTATCGAGCCTGTTTTTATTAGGATCATAAACAGATATTCCCATACTCACGGTGACTCGTATGTTTATATTATCGACATCTATCACATTGTCCTCTATCTTCTTGCGGACCCGTTCGGCAAAAATGGCTGCCCCTTTCAGATCGGTTTGAATCAATATTACCGAAAATTCCTCACCGCCGTACCTGGCAACGGTGTCTGTACTCCTGCTCGACTCCCATATAAGTCCTGCAACAGCCCTCAGCACGTCGTCCCCGATCAGATGGCCGTGAGTGTCATTTATGTCCTTGAAATTGTCTATGTCGATCATGACGAGAGACATGATATTCAGATGTCTCTGGGCCCTTGCCATCTCGTCTTGCAACTTCCCCTGAAAATATCTGTGGTTATTCAAACCGGTAAGTCCGTCAGTTCCGACAAGTTCCGTAAGCTGCCGGTTCGCTTCCTGCATTTCCTTTGCAAGCCTTTCGGCCTTGTCCTTCTCCTCGAAGAGCTGTTGAAGCAGATGATCATACGTCAGATTGAGCTTCAGCATCTCTGCATTGGCTTCTTCCAACAGTCTGTATGGTTTCAGATTGTATGACGAGATTCCAAAGCCGGCCAATATTTCCGCTCCGGCGGCGGCAACCCCATCGACAAAAGAATGTACTTCATCCGCTTCCAACCCTTTCTCATCTTTCATGAGAGTGCGCAAACTCTCCATCGTCTCCCCATGCGATTTCTCGAAATAGATATCCGACAACATGTCCCCGATCCTTAGCAGGTCAACAATATCCGAATATTGTGAGCTGTTGTCTGTTCCGTTGTGATGGAGGGCAATCGGTCCATAAATTGAGTCCGGGACACCCCATCTCCGGAGTGCCTCGCTGCCGATATCCGCATGACTGTAAGAAAATATGGTGCGTTCGATTTCGTAGTCTTTGGTTCCTGCAAAAGCGATTTCACTCAAGACTCTCATGTAGTCACCAGGTCGCACAAGGTACATAAGCAGCTTCCCGATATCGGCAAGCAATCCGACGCTGAATACTGCGTCAGAATAACGGTTCAGCAGCCTGGATGCGGTGTCGGCCGCAACCGCCCTGATGACAGAACGCTCCCAGAAGCCCTTGTGGTCGAATTCCTCGAACCCGGCGCCTGTCATACCGTCGATAATGCTGAACGACAGGGCGAGGTTCCTTACGATGTTGGCCCCAAGCACCTCTACCGCGCGGTGAACACTGTCGACCTTCTCTTGCATGGCATAAAGAGGTGAATTTGCTATGCTGAGCACCTTTACCGAGAGCGCCGGGTCAATCATAATAAGGTCGGCAAGGGCTTTCGGTGAAAAGTCTTCGTTTGTTATATTATCGATTATTCTAGCCGCGACGGCAGGCAGAGTCGGCAGTTTCACTGTCATGCCACGACGCGCACTATTCACAGCAGGTATTATTTTTTTCATATGAAGATTCTTCAGCCTCTAATAGGACATTAATTGTTGATGAAATCAATTCATCAAGGATTGCAACGACTGGCGCTAAGACAAACTCCGAGAAACCACAATCCTAAGTCGCCTCTCCCTTCTCATCGCGCTCTATAGGTGTCCCGTCCTTTTTGAAACGCTTCTGCCTTTTCTCTTCCTGTTTTTTCAGCTTCACTAATTCCTTTTTTCTTTTATCGCTCTTATATGTTGGTTTTTTAGCCACCTCTCCCCCCTTTACATTCCTTACACTAACTACCATAGAAATTATAGCATTATGCGCATTATCATGGTCTTTTTTCTCAGCGCTTAGCAGCAGCGAGCGGCGCTACTCTTCTCAGACACTAAAGACCATGTCTCAGCCCATCCTGGCAGAGTATACACTCTCCAGGAGTAAGTGTAGATACCACAATATGTATCTTTTTTGTTAGAATAACGAATGATTAGGTCAGATTCTGCAACTAAGAAACAAAAGATTCGGTCGCTTTTGTCGGAACGGATCAAGCTGACTCCTTTGCAGTTTGTGCAGGGGCTTCGGAGAAAATATTCTTTTGGCCTGCCTGGAGGGGATCAGTATCGTAGACTGGTCGCCGAGCATCTGGGCGCCAAACTTAATGCAGAGTTTGATGTGCCGCAGGAGTTTATAGCGGCATATAAGAAGGTTTGCGGTGGCAAGTAATATTGACCTGTGCGGAGAAGAATAAGTTTCGCACAGATCCCGAACAGAAGCATAAGAGATTCTGTGCACACATGGTCGCACTGACAAGACCGGACAGGGGGATGAAAGTTGCTCAGTGTAATAAAATAATAACCCTAAACAGAAGGCAGGCTGATAAGTGCAAGTCACATTTGTCCACATTTCAGGACCCATTCATTTTTTCAGTGCCGTGCGATAATCAGCCAAATTGAAACCACAGTCTGGCGAGGGGCAATAATGCATCCCCATCCAAGCCTCTCGCTTTTCCTGTTGTGAAATGCAATTAAAATCGAGGAGTCCGTCTATATTGCACGAAATCATTCCCGCATAAATGCGCACCCATACATTGGCCCATCGATTTGCACTGTAATGACTGAAGTTAACCTCTAGCAGAGACGTACTCGGTGGTTGCAGCACGTAGCACTTCCTTCAGCATTTCCGAGTCCGATAGGGGGCTTGAGAATCTTACGGTCAATTTGGAGAGCAGTTGAGCTGGGACGCCGATGAATTCCAGTATGCGCAGAATAACCCCCTGTGTATGATAATATTGATCGATATCCGGGTTCATGTTTCTAGGATTCCCTGGCCCCACTTCCTTTTATTTATGGAGAAGGCCATTTTAGATAACCCTCAATGTTCCCACAGGTGGGCGTACTTGCGCGAGTTTTCAGCAATCCTGTTAAGTTTGTTTTTAATATCTTCGTATATAATCCTGCCCGCTTCCAGCATTTCCATATAATCCCTCTGATATATTTCGAGCATGATATATATATCCTGTCTGTTTTCTATGTGGTAGCGAAGAAGTCGATTCAGTATCTTCGGCATATTCATCTCTGTATGCGGGTCATATGAATATTCAGGCTCATCAAGCTTGAGCTTATGCGTAAACGGACTCTCACCCGGACGCAGTCCCGGTATTTCGTGAGTTAGATGCTGCCAGCATCCGCCTAGGTGATAAAGGAATATATCCGAGTTGGATATCCCAACAGTTGCAAAGGCATCCATCGAATAATTGAAATAATCGCTAAACCTTGACTCCAGAATATGAAAGTCCGGGATCAGATGTCCGAATTTGTGCCTGTTTTCCAGCAGAAGCAGGCGGGAGTGCCAAAGATGTGGTATATCAAAGCAGAGTTTCAGATTTGGAAGCAATTCCCGGCAGGTATTAAAAATACGAATCATCTCTTCAAATGTCGCAGGAAACTTTGGGAACTCGAGATTTTCCAAGAGGGGAATAAAAGAAAACCCGGAATCCTTATAAAAATCAGCCAAATCTCGAAAGGCCTTCAGAGCCACGGCAATCTGCTCACTTCGGTTCCAATCCCAGTAGTCTCTGCTTTGTGCCAGGTGAAACACAAAATAGTTGGCTGATATGCGTTGAGCAAACAGCAGGCCTGATGTGTACTGTTGATAGTTTCCAATTTCTTTTGATCTTCGGAAAGGATATCCATATCACGTATGGACTGGTGTACTCCGATAATGTTGCCTGGGCGGTGCATGCCCTCGATAATCCCCGCGTAACATGCAAGGTCCGAATCCGTTTATTGATCTCATAGCAACAATTTAGAAACATCATTAAAAATGATAAATCCGGAGTGTCTTTTGAAATGGGCCCTGTCCGTGTTTTAGAGTCGTGGCGCCGAACCGTGCCACTTAATTAGTATCGACAGTATCGAATCCGCGCTCGCTGTCTGCAGGTCTGGCAGATTGTTCTCTCAATAAAGGGGGGCCCGGGAGGATACCACCAAATCCGCTAACTGCCGTTATCCCTGTTAATCTTGTCTCTTTTCTGATATGCTCTTTTTATATATCTCTTGAAATTAACCTTTCACAGAAGGAGAACAATGCTTGTAGAATTCAGCATAGTTCCGGTAGGTTCAGAAGTTAAACTGTTGGGAGAAGATGCCGAGAAAGCCAGACTCGATCTGGAGGAGACAGTAGACTGCCTGAAACCGGAGATGGAGTCATTAAAAATGACCTTAAAAGAGCTGGTCCCTAATTTCCAGTATAAATTCAAGTGCACCAGGGATATTGTCTTAAGAGAGATAGACCCGTTGAGATTAGATAAAAAATGAATAGCTAAGTCATGGTACTTCCAGTTGGAAAATTGCCGCCAGACATGCTCGCAAAGATGCTTAAGGCCTATACATCTTTAGATGAGCGAGTTAAGGTCGGCCCATCTATAGGAGAGGATGCGGCCGCTATCGATATGGGTGACAGGTATCTCCTTCTTAAAACGGATCCGATAACATTTTTAGCTGAAGATATAGGAACTTATACTGTAAGAATAAACGCCAATGACATAGCTACTATGGGTGGAAAACCTCTGTGGCTCCTTACGTCAATTCTTCTGCCTGAGAAGCACACGACAAATGAACTCGTAGAAGAAATATTCCGGCAGCTTTCATTTGCCTGCAAAGGGATCGGCGTTTCCTTATGCGGCGGACATACGGAAATTACGCCGGGAATTGACAGGGTTATTATAGCCGGAGCAATGATCGGAGAGGTCAGTAAGGACAGTCTTATAACTACGAGTGGAGCAAAGGCAGGAGATGACATAATTCTCACCAAAGCTATAGCTGTTGAAGGCATATCGGTTATTGCCCGCAAAAAGGGGAAAGATATTGAAGCTGTCTTTGGCGCGGCTTTTGTTGAAAAGTGTAGGGGTTTTATAGATCGCCCGGGAATCAGTATTCTCAAAGACGCCGAAATTGCTGTTCAAAATGGTGATATTCACTCCATGCACGATCCCACCGAGGGAGGGCTGGCAACTGGTCTATCCGAAATTGCAATTGCTGCAAACGTGGGACTCATCGTTGAGGAAGACAAAATTCCCGTTTTTCCGGAGTGTCGTATGTTATGCAAACACTATGCGTTGAATCCTCTCGGCCTTATAGCATCCGGGTCATTGCTCATTACAACTGATCGGAGCGATACCGAAAGAGTTATAGAGGCCTTGAACAACAACAGTGTGGCTGCTGTGAAGATAGGGAAAATCTTGCCAAAAGAACGCGGCCTGAAAATAAAGAGACATAATGAGATTTTGGAGTTGCCCACTTTCAACAGGGATGAGATAGCAAAAATATTTGACTGACACTAACGGTGAATCAAACAGCGCGATTTTAAAAAGGCATCGGGACACTATGGATGAAGTATTACAGGCGGTGAAAGCCAGGCGGAGCATAAGGGATTTTGAGAAAAGAGAAATTCCGAAGTCAGTTGTTGAAAAACTGATTGAAGCCATCCTCTGGCGGGGACCTGGGGGTATTGCCGCTGACCGAGTTCAACTCCAATGAGGAGAGCGAAATAGCATTTATACAAACAAAAGACTCCAAAAAATGCAAAAGCTTATGGCAATGGCGTATTACCCGGAAACAATATCCATGTTTTGCAGACCTTCCCTTCATATATATTTCGTATAGGATATTCAGAGTTCGCCATTGATTCTCAAATGGCGAGGGAAGTATTTGCAAGACGCTCATAATTTGCTTGACGTGCATGCGGTGCGTAGAACCGGGAAACAATATGGAGGGCCAAGCCTTTATATTTTATTTATCAACCTTCTTAACTGTAATTTTTACGTCATATGGAAATTCAGAATACAACATTAAAGGACTTATTTTTGATATAGTAAGATTAGTGAACAAGTCCACTGATTGATATTGCTGAGTCGCCTTATTAAGAGCGGCTACCACTGCCGAACAAAACAAACTGATGTTATGCAGAAACTGCATAATAACTTGTTGGACCAAAAGGATACTCTGATAATGCCACAAATTCACAGGGAGCCCCACAGAACACGCCGAAGCGGCTGGATTCGCGCTGCTGTGCTTGGCGCTAATGACGGAACCATCTCTGTAGCAAGCCTCGTAGTCGGCGTAGCCGCTGCTGGTGCTCCTCAGGGCAGTATTCTGTTAACGGGTGTGGCAGGTCTGGTAGCTGGGGCCATGTCTATGGCGGCAGGCGAGTATGTATCGGTTCAGTCGCAAGCCGACACCCAAGATGCAGACATCAAGACAGAAAAACACGGGCTAGAAACTGAACCGGAGCGAGAATTGGCGGAGCTAACCTCAATTTATGTAAGCCGAGGACTTGATCAACCGCTGGCACGTCTCGTAGCAGAAAGGCTTATGTCCAGTGATGCTCTTGGAGCACATGCCCGCGATGAACTTGGCATTACGGAGAATCTGCGGGCGCGGCCAATCCAAGCCGCACTTGCCTCTGCAATTTCTTTTGTTGCAGGTGCGCTTATTCCGATTATAGCTGCTTTGCTGGCGCCTTCAGGCCTTGTTGCCGAAGTCTCATCTGCGACAGCACTAGTTGCTCTAATTATTCTTGGTGGAACTGCTGCATACGCAGGCGGATCATCTATTGCTAAGGGCGCAATCCGCGTTGCGTTCTGGGGAGCACTCGCAATGGGACTCACGGCCGGCGTTGGCAGGCTCTTCGGAGCCGTTGCATAGTGATGTTGCTTATTTCGGCCAAGAGAATTGAATAACGGGTAATCAGCTAAAGGCGGTGACATCTTCAAAACGGTTTTGTTGTTTTGCAGTTTACTCTTGTTATTAACGCCATCGAAATGAATGAACCCGAGCGATTCACCCAAAGCTCCGAAGTGACATAGCTCAACATTTGTCATGTCTGCGTATCCAGAGTTAGTGATGTCTGGGTAGTCAGGGGTTGAATGCCAGCCAAATTTTCTATAACACATCACATATCCATCAAATAGCATTTTTAAAAAATCCGCCGTGTTCCATTTTGCTCCGCTTTCTTCCATTACATTTGACTCCTTTGGACGGTATTGTCAGGGAAAATCTTGATGTGCTTTCGTCTATTTCCTACAGAAATATCAGCCCTAAACTGATTCCATAAGCCGTCCTGATGTTTTACACTGAAATATACTCATATGCAGAAGGCAGGCTAACAAGTGTCTTTCAGTCAGTTCATAATGCGAATTATTTAATAAGGAGGAGTGCCGTGGCCAATAATTTCAAAACTGATGGAACTATTAAAACCGGTGCTAAGAAGAAAATTCCTCGTGCAAAGATCAGACTTGCTGAAGCGATATTGTCACAGGCACTGGAAGATTTGTGGATTGATGAAGAAAGAACAGACTGCATAGACTTTTTTAGCGGAGAAGGGTTTCGTATATGTTCCGAAATCGTCGGGATGAGTTCTGATGACAAGGTAACAATATTGACTATAGTCGGAGACATTATTGCAGAAACTTCAAGAAAAGACAAACAAGTGAGATCCATTCGAGGTATAAGAGCTGATCGGGGTAAGGTTTATGAACTCGTGAGGTAAAACATAAAACAGCCTGGAGGTGTAAGATGGCCTGTCCCTTCTTCAAAGTGGCTTACGTAGGTTATTGCAATGCAAATGAGTCCCCTTATACTCCCAGCATCAACGAACTGGAACAACAGTGTTTTAAAGACAGTTTCGAGTCTTGTATCAATTTTAATAAGGTTCATTCAACAGCGCGAATTGTAGCACATCAATCTGGTGCAATGTTCCTTAAAGAAGCCGCGACATCAATACGATGATTAAGGCATATAACTCAATGGTTCTGTTATCCTGTCAACGCGGCTTGTCAGAAATCTTACCGCCTTTTCATAAGGATCCCATACTCGCTTCTCTTGCGGGCGTATCCGTCGTAAGATATTGCCTAACGCCTCAATAACAGCGGTCGCTTGTGATACAATTGCAAACGCCAAGGTATGTTCTTTTTTGCTGCTATAAGTGCATCGGAAAGAGCATAACTGTAAAGTAGGAGGTAACATTGGAAAAGGGTTTGCATATCGATGATAAGGGCTGGTTTGAACATGATGCCGCCTGTCCCGTTGGTGAAATCGTGGAAGGAGCAACTCTCGAGAGCTCAGCTCCGGCTGGGCAGAAATATTTTCAATCTCTGAAGCAGAACCTTCAGCTCTTTTGGCGGCGTGGAGACCACTCTCAGCCTGAGTGTTTTATCTTTCGCTGGGAGTAGAACATCAAGGGATTTCACCTCCCGCATCTCCTCAATTAGTTTTCTCGGAGCCGTGCCGAGCCCTGATGTCTTCATCCATTGCTGAAGAGTCCTCCACATTGCCAAAGACAGGAAACAAACCAGAATGTGGGCCTGGGTCATGTCTTGTTTCCGATGGTAGATAGGCCTCATACCAAGATCATGTTTTTCCGTTCTGAAGGCATCCTCCACTTCGGTCAGTTGAATGTATCGCTTCCATATCGTCTTGGGATCGGCCTCCTTCC